>Ga0209487_1003969_pt1 | contig 11510 bp, 7 predicted proteins | sample Poulit2012_FD_187524 | JGI IMG/M metagenome (GOLD analysis project Ga0209487, IMG submission 187524) | Agricultural soil microbial communities from Georgia to study Nitrogen management - Poultry litter 2012 (SPAdes) (version 2) | ecosystem: Environmental > Terrestrial > Soil > Agricultural land... | reverse complement strand
GCCGCCTGCGGTTTCGCCGCCGTGCTGGTGGCCCTGCTGGCCTCCGGCGAGGTGCGTGAGCTCCTCATGGGCATCATCACCTCGGCTCTGTCCCAGGGGGCGTGATGCCTCGGCGTCCCCGGGCGTCCCACTGCTGGGACGACCGGGGCTCCGCCACCGCGGAGACGGCGATCGTGCTTCCCGTGGTGGTCGTGATGGTGCTGGTCGTGCTGCTCACCGGAGCGGGGATCGGCAGCCAGGTCAGGCTCGAGAACGCCGCCCGGGCCGCGGCCCGGGAGATGGCCCGCGGTGAGGAGCAGTCCGCGGCGGTCGCCACCGCCCAGCGGGTCGGCGGGGACGGCACCAGCGTGCACATCAGCGGTGACGGCACCTGGGTGCAGGTCGAGGTGACGCGCACGCTGCGTGCCGGCTCCGGGGCGCTGGCCGGGGCGAGCTGGGAGCTGAGCGCCGAGGCCCAGTCACGGCGCGAACCGCACCTGGTGGACGGTCAGGGGCCGGCCGACGGGCAGGGGCCATGAGCACGGGTGCGGCCTCGATGCTGGCCTGGACGGGCAGCGCCACCGCGGTGGTGGCGGGTCTGACGCTGCTGGGCACCGGTGTGCTGGCCCAGTCCCGGGCCGCCACCGCCGCGGACCTCGCCGCCCTCGCGGGGGCCGACGCCCTGGCCGCCGCCCACGGTTCATCCTGCGAGGTCGCGGCCGAGGCCGCCGACCGCAACGGGGCGGTGCTCACCGCCTGTGAACAGCGTGACTGGGATGTGCTGGTCACGGTAAAGGTGGAGTCCGCTCCCCTGCCCCCGGCGAGCGCCCGGGCTCGCGCCGGTCCCGGCCCGGCGGACCTGCCGTGACCTGCTGGGGGTGGGCTCACGCGACAGCTGCGGCCGGCCCTGCGGCGCTAGAGGCGGCGCTAGGGTTCGAGCGGCCGCAGCACTCCCAGCAGATGCTCGGCCCACCGTTTGGACAGCGGCTCGTTGCCGTTGCCGCACTTCGGGGAGACCACGCAGGCGGGGCAGCCGGATTCGCAGGGGCACTCGGCGATCATGTCGGCCGTGGCGCGCACCCAGGCGGCGGCGTCCTCGGCCCCGCGCTCGGCGAAGCCGGCCCCGCCCGGTGCACCGTCGTAGACGAAGATGGTCGGCTCGCCGGTGTCCTCGTGCTGGGCGGCCGAGACCCCACCGATGTCCCAGCGGTCGCAGGTGGCCAGCAGCGGCAGCATCGAGATGGCGGCATGTTCTGCGGCGTGCAGCGCGCCGGGCAGCTCATCGGAGGGGATCTGCGCATCATCCGTGGTCTCCCGGGGCACCACCCACCACACCGCCTTGGTGGTCAGGGTGCGCGGTGGCAGGTCCAGCGGGTGCTGGGCCAGCACTGCCTGGGTGAACACATCGCGCATCTGGTAGCCGGTGACCTGGTCGGTGACGTCCACGGTCCCGAAGCACAGCCGCGCCCCCTTGGCCCAGGCGACCTCGTGATCGGTCTGACGGATGCGGATGGTGGAGGTGGACTGCGGATGTGTCGAGTGCAGCGGGTCCTCGCGGTGGACGAACGCCACCGCCGCGTCCACGTCCAGGTGGTCGACCACGTGGCTCTTGCCCTGGTGGAGATAGACCGCGCCGTCGTGGACCTGGGTGTGGGCGCTGGCGGCATCGACCGTGCCCAGCAGCGCCCCGCTGGCCCGTTCGACGATCCGGACCGGCTCTCCTCCGCTGCCGCGCAGATCGGTGAGTTCGTGGGCGGATTCCGTCATGGTCCAGTACCAGCCGGTGGGGCGTTGGCGCAGCACCCCGCGGGCGGCGAGCGTGGTCAGCAGCTCCCGGGTAGTGGGCCCGAAGATCTCCTCCTCACCGTCACGAATGGCCAGCTCCGAGGCGGCCGCGCACAGGTGCGGGGTCATCACGTAGGGGTTGGCGGGATCGAACACCGCCGCCTCCACCTCCGCCCCGAAGACCGTCTCGGGGTGGTGGACGACGTAGGTGTCCAGCGGATCCTCCCGGGCGACGAACAGCGCCAGCGCCCCGCTGTCGCGGTCCTGGCGGCGCCCAGCGCGGCCGAACTGCTGCCACAGGGAGGCACGGGTGCCGGGCCAGCCGGCCACCACCACCGCGTCCAACCCGGCGATGTCGATCCCCAGCTCGAGGGCATTGGTGGAGGCCAGCGCCGCCAGCTCCCCCGAACGCAGATCATCCTCGAGGGTGCGCCGCTCCGAGGCGAGGTAGCCGCCCCGGTAGGCGGCCACGCGTGCGGCCCGGTCGGCCAGATGGGGGGACAGCGCATGCTCGGCCTGCTGGTTGAGCAGTCGCCGCGCTCCCCCGGCGACCAGTTCGGCGCCCCGGCGGGAGCGCGCGAACACCAGGGTCTGCACGTCACGGGCGACCAGATCGGCCAAGATCGCAGAGGCCTCGCTGGTGGCCGAGCGGCGCAGGGGCTCCTCGCTGCGGTCGAGCCCCTCGCCTGGCGACCTGCCCGAGCTGGATCGCCCACCGGTGGGCCCGTGCCCGTCATGGCGATCTCGCCCGTCCTCGTCGGTGGGTGTTGGTCCGTCCTGATGCGGGCGGCGGCGCCCATCCACGCTCTGCCTCGTGCCCGGTTCCCACAGCCCGATGGTCAGCCCCGCCCGCGGGGAGCCGTCCTCGGTGACCGCCTCGACGTCCCGGCCGATCAGCCGCGAGGCGGACAGGTGGGGGTTCGCAGTGGTCGCCGAGGCCAGGAAGAAGGTGGGGTCGGCGCGGTAGGCCGCAGCGATCCTGCGCAGGCGACGGATCACCATCGCCACATGGCTGCCGAAGACGCCACGATAGCTGTGGCACTCGTCGATGATCACGTAGCGCAGGGCCCGGAAGAAGCTGGCCCACTGCTCATGGCCGGGCAGGATCCCGAAATGCAGCATGTCCGGGTTGGACAGCACCACCGAGCCGTGGCGACGGATCCAGCGGCGCTGCTCGGTGGGGGTGTCCCCGTCGTAGACCGCCACCCGGGCGTCGCGGATCCCGGCACCGTCGGCCAGGGCGGTGATGTTGGTCAGCTGATCGGCGGCCAGCGCCTTGGTCGGCGCCAGGTACAGGGCCGTGGCCCGCCGCGCCGTGGGGTCGAGCTCGCGGGCCCCGATCGCGCTCAGCGCCGGCAGCAGATAGGCCAGGGACTTGCCCGAGGCGGTGGCGGTGGACAGCACCACGTCGGTCCCGGCGTGGGCGAGCTCAGCGGCCTGCTGCTGGTGGATCCAGGGAGCGGTGATCCCGGTTTCGGCCAGATGTTCGATCAGTCGCGGATCGCTCCAGGTGGGGAAGGTGCCCTGCCGGCCCGGGCGGGCGGGGCGGCGCTCGACGTGGGTCAGGCATCCCCTGCGGGTCAGCGGCTGGGTGAGGTGGGACAGCAGCTCCTCCGCATGGCCTGCACGCATCCTGCACACTCCCTTCGCCGCCGGGCGGACACGTCCCTCCGGGGAGCTCCCGCGCAGCTGGTGCACAATCGTAGCCATGTCTTCCGACGCCCCAGCGACGCCACCGCGCGTCCGACCCGACCTGGTCGACGCGCTGCGCGCCGATCTGGTCGCAGCGGACTACACGGTCACCGCGACCCAGGCGCTGCTCGGGGAGGTGGCGGTGGCCGCGCTCCGCCGCGAGGATCCCGTCCCCGCGCGCCGCGTCCTCACCTCCCGCACCGAGCCCGCCGCGGCACTGATGTGCCTGTTCACCCTCGGGGTGGACCTGCCGCGCACCCGCGTGCAGGCGGCGCTGCCGACCCTGGGGGTGGCCGGGGCGCTCGAGCTGGGGCTGCTGGCCCCCGCCCCCGTCGGCCGCGGCGGCCCCGGCACCCCAGGCAGCCCCGATGACCCCGGCGCCCCGGGCAGCCCCGACGATCCCGGTGCCCCAGGCGGCCCCGGCGCCCCCGGCGGTGAGGTCGCCGATCCTCTGCTGCGCGCCACGATCGACCTGTCCCCCTACGAGGCCACCGATGACGCCGGTGAGATCTCCTGGTGGATCGCTTCGGACCGTTCCGAACTGGCCACCGGCACCGCGCTCGGTCCCGAACACGTGCTCGGGGTCGGCGGCGCCTCGCTGACCCTGGCGCGGATCACCCCGCGCACCCGGGTCGGCCGGGTGCTGGATGTGGGCTGCGGCGGCGGGATCCAAGCACTGCACGCCTCCCGCCATGCCGATCACGTCGTGGCCACGGACCTCTCGGAGCGGGCGCTGGCCTTCGCGGAGTTCAACGCGGCGCTGAACGGGATCGAGATCGAGCTGCGGCAGGGCTCGCTGCTGGAGCCGGTGCGCGGGGAGAGCTTCGATCTGATCGTGTCCAACCCGCCGTTCGTGATCACACCGCGCAGCAGCGACGAGCAGGGCGCCTGGGTCTACCGTGATGGCGGCCGCGCCGGGGACGCCCTGCTCGGCGAGCTGCTCGAGCAGCTGCCGCAGCACCTGCTGCCCGGCGGGCGCATCGTGATGCTGGGCAACTGGGAGATCTCCGCGGCCGATGACGCCGACGGCGACTGGGATGCCCACCCCCGCCGGTGGCTGGAGCCGGCGCTGGCCGCGGCGGTGGACTGCTGGGTGATCCAGCGCGAGAGCGAGGATCCCGCCCAGTACGCCGCCACCTGGGCCCGCGACGGTGGCCTGACCGACCGCGATGCCCGCTGGCCCGAGCTGATCGAGGCCTGGCTGGAGGACTTCGCCGGCCGTGACGTCGCACGCATCGGCTTCGGATACCTGCTGCTGCACCGCCCCGAGCACTCCGCGGGGCGCCGCGGGATGCTGCGCACCGAACAGGTCGCCGGGACCGGCAGCGGCACCCTCAGCCAGCACCTGACCGCGACGCTGCACATGCTCGACACCCTGGCCGGGATGGACGACGCCGCCCTGGGGGCCCTGCGGCCCACCCGCGCGACCGATGTGGTCGAGCGGCGCCATCTCACCCCCGGCCAGTTCGACCCGATGCTGATCGAACTGGTGCAGGGCGGCGGCTTCGCCCGGGTGGTGCCGGCCGACCAGGTGCTGGCCGCCACGGTCGGGGCCCTGGACGAGGCCACCTTGACCCTGGACCAGACCCTCGCAGCGGTGTGCGCGCTGACCGATCACGACCTCGAACAGACGCGCCAGCGGGTGCTGCCGCAGCTGCGTGAGCTGATCCTGACCGGGATGCTCGAGCTGTGAGCGCGGGCACGAGCGGGGGCGGGGTGCGTCCGGTCCTGGCCCTGCTGAGCGCGGTGGTCTGCGCAGCGGCGATCTGGGCGCTGGCACATTTCGCCGTCGGCACCGCCAGCGGGCAGCGCCTGGATCAGCTGACCGTCTCCGGTGCCCTGGCCCATGAGGGGCAGCTGGCGCAGGTGGCCGCGCTCGTGGTGACCACCGTGCGCGTCCCGGTGGTGGCGGGGATGCTGGCCGTCGCGGCGCTGCTGGTGGTGCTGCGCCGCGCCCGGCTGCTGCTGCCGCTGGGGGTGCTGGTGGTCGGTGCGAACCTGACCACCCAGGCGGTCAAGCACCTGGCGATCAACCGGGAGGTGCTCGGCCCGGGCATCGACGTCACCCCCAACTCCTTCCCCTCCGGTCACACCACCCTGGCGGCCTCGGCGGTGATCGCCCTGGTGCTGGCCTCCGGGCGGTTCCGCGGCGTGGTCGCGATCCTGGGCGCCCTCTGGACGGCCGGCGCGGGCATCGGCACCCTGGTGGTCGGCTGGCACCGACCCAGCGACGTGGTCGGCGCGATCTTGGTGGTGGCCGCCTGGACGTTCCTGGTGCTGGCGGCCGACGGCGCCCACGCTCGGCGCCGGCGTGCCCAGTCGGTGCGTCGGCCCGATCCCGGCCGGCGCGGCCGGGGCAGACGGCGCGCCGGCACCCCCCGTGCCGGGGCCCGCCTCGGTGCCGGGGACCTGACTGCGGCGGTGCTGCTGGGCCTGGCCGGGGCAGCGATGCTGGTGGTGGGGGCACTGACCTTCACCGGGATGCAGCTGCCGCTGACGCTCGCGGACGCCGCCCAGCAACAGGCCGCCTTCACCGGCACCGCCGCGGTGATCGGAGGGGGCGTGTGCGGATGGCTGGCGCTGGTGCTGACCCTGCGCACGCCACACTGAGATGAGGCCCCGGAATCGAGCGTGTACCGTGAGCAGTCGCCGGGAGCCGACCGGGCTCCCGGACACCTGACCTCGGCAACGGGCCACGGCGGACGGGCCGCGACGCATCGCGGCGAGGAAGGATAGAGCAACGTGAGTGGCGGACGGCATCTTGTGATCGTCGAGTCCCCGGCGAAAGCGCGGACCATCGGTCGATACCTGGGCGAGGAGTACGACGTCCAGGCCTCGGTCGGTCACATCCGCGACATCCCGGTGCCTCGCGACCTGCCCGCCGATATGAAGAAGGGCCCCTACGGCAAGTTCGGCGTGAACGTCGAGGGGGACTTCGAGCCCTACTACATCGTCAGCCCTGACAAGAAGAAGACGGTCTCGGAGCTGAAGAAGGCCCTCAAGGACGCCGACACCCTCTACCTCGCCACGGATGAGGACCGCGAGGGCGAGGCCATCGCCTGGCACCTGCTGGAGACGCTGAAGCCGAACAAGTCACTGCCGGTCAAGCGGATGGTCTTCCACGAGATCACCAAGGACGCGATCCTCGGGGCCCTGGACAACACCCGCGAGATCGACTCCCATCTGGTCGATGCCCAGGAGACCCGGCGCATCCTCGATCGCCTCGTCGGCTTCGAGCTCTCACCCGTGCTGTGGCGCAAGATCAAACCCTCACTGTCGGCCGGGCGCGTGCAGTCGGTGGCCACCCGCCTGGTGGTCGAGCGCGAGCGCGAGCGGATGGCCTTCGTGGCCGCCGACTACTGGGACGTGACCGGCACCTTCGCGAGCGAGACCGGCCAGTTCACCGCCAAGATCACCACCGTCGACGGGGCCCGGGTCGCCACCGGCAGCGACTTCACCGACGACGGCGCCCTCAAGTCCCGTGCGAAGTCCGCAACAGTGCTGACCCAGGAGTCCGCCGCGACTCTCGTGGAGGCCCTGACCGACGCTCCCGCCGAGGTCACCAGGCTCGAGTCCAAGCCGTACACACGCCGGCCGGCCGCCCCCTTCACCACCTCCTCCCTGCAGCAGGAGGCCTCCCGCAAGCTCCGCCTGGGGGCCCGCCAGTCGATGCGGGTGGCGCAGTCGCTGTATGAGAACGGCTACATCACCTACATGCGAACCGACTCCGTGTCGCTGTCCGGGGAGGCGATCAAGGCCTCCCGGGGGCAGGCGGCCGAGCTGTACGGCTCGCAGTACGTGCCGGACAAGCCGCGCTATTACCAGACCAAGGGGCAGAACGCCCAGGAGGCGCACGAGGCGATCCGTCCCGCCGGGGACCGCTTCCGCACCCCTGCCGAGGTGGCCGGGTCCCTCTCGGGCGATGAGTTCCGCCTCTACGAGCTGATCTGGAAGCGCACCATCGCCTCCCAGATGGCCGACGCCAAGGGCACCACCTCGACGGTCGAGCTGCAGCTCACCCAGAACGACCGCACCGCCACCTTCCGGGCGGCCGGCACCGTGATCACCTTCCGGGGTTTCCTGGCCGCCTACGAGGAGGGCCGCGACGCCTCCCGGTACAAGGACGACTCCGAGGGCAGCGACAAGCGTCTGCCGCAGATGGAGGAGGGCCAGAAGCTCGACACCCGCGAGCTGGTCCCCGACGGGCACACCACCTCCCCGCCGCCCCGGTACACCGAGGCCTCGCTGGTGCGGGCCCTGGAGGAGCGCGGCATCGGCCGGCCCTCGACCTACGCCTCGACCGTGGCCACCGTCCAGGACCGCGGCTACGTGCTGCGCCGGGGCACCGCCCTGGTCCCCAGCTGGACCGCCTTCGCGGTGGTGCGGCTGCTCGAGGAGCACTTCGAGACCTACATCGACTACGACTTCACCGCCCACATGGAGCAGCAGCTGGACCGGATGGCCCGCGGCGAGCTCGACCGCTCCGGCTACCTGAAGGACTTCTACCTCTCCGACGGCACCGACGGTCCCATCGGCCTCAAGCCCATGGTCGATGACCTCGGCGACATCGACGCGCGCGCGATCAACAGCATCGAGATCGGCGAGGGCATCACGCTGCGGGTGGGCCGCTACGGCGCCTATGTCGAGCGTCTGCCCCGTGACGAGCAGGGACAGGTCATCGAGGGCGCCGATCCGCAGCGCGCCTCGGTCTCCGACGACATCGCCCCCGACGAACTGACCGTCGAGCTCAGCCAGCAGCTGCTCGAGAAGGCGAAGGACAACGGTCGGGTGCTGGGCACCGATCCGGAGTCCGGCCACGAGCTGGTCGCCAAGGACGGACGCTTCGGCCCTTACATCACCGAGGTGCTGCCCCAGGACCCCGACGACAAGACCCCGAAGTCCAAGCGGCCCAAGCCGCGCACCGCGTCCCTGCTGAAGTCCATGGACCTGTCCACGGTCACCCTCGAGGACGCGCTGAAGCTGCTGAGCCTGCCTCGCGTGGTGGGCACGACCGAGGACGGCACCGAGGTCACCGCCCAGAACGGTCGCTACGGCCCCTACCTGAAGAAGGGCAGCGACTCCCGCTCGCTGGAGACCGAGGAGCAGTTGTTCACCATCACGATGGAGGAGGCGGAGAAGCTCTACGCCCAGCCCAAGACCCGGGGCCGGGCCGCCGCCAAGCCCCCGCTGAAGGAGCTGGGCACCGACCCCACCAGCGAGAAGCCGATCGTGATCAAGGATGGCCGTTTCGGGCCCTACATCACCGACGGCACCACCAACGTCTCGCTGCGGGCGACGGAGACCGTCGAGGAGATCACCGAGTCGGTGGCGATCGAGAAGCTCGCCGTGAAGCGCGCCAAGGGGCCGGCCAAGAAGCCGGCCCGTAAGGCCACCGCCAAGAAGGCACCGGCCAAGCGCGCGAGCACCACCCGCAAGAAGTGACGGCGACCGGTCCCTGAGCGGACCGGTCTCGCCCGCCGGTGACCATGCCCCGGCCGCCTCGCCCTGCGCGGGAGCGGCCGGGGCATGGTCGTTCGCGCACCGATCGCGCAGAATCGGTCAAATGGGTCACGAGGTGGCATCGTTCCTGGCTATCGGCTCCTCCCGGAGGGCGCCGGATGCTCCCGCGACGTACTATGACGGCACGATCCCACGTCAGTGTTGATGTCAAGGAGTTCACATGCGCTTCCATCTCTCGCGCCGCGCCGTCATGGGGGGCGCCGCAGCGGCCACGGCCGCCGGTCTGGCCGGCTGTCTGACCAATCCCGCCGACTCCAGCGGCGACGGGGACGGCGGCGGGTCCGGCGGAGGCGCCGCCGGGGACGGTGTCGTCACCATCCTGGGCAACTTCGGCGGGGTCGAGGCCGACGGCTTCAACGCCGCCCTGGAGTCCTTCCAGGAGGACACCGGCATCACCGTCGAGTACACCTCCGACCAGGACTTCGCCACCACCATCCGCACCCGCGCGAGCGCCGGGGACGCCCCCGACATCGCCCTGTTCCCCCAGCCCGGCGGGCTGCTGGACCTCGCCGCCGAGGGGCATGTGGCCCCGATCAGCGACTACCTGGACGTGGACTCCCTGCAGAACTCCCTGATCTCGGGCTTCCTCGAGTCGGCGACGTTGGAGGACCAGATCTACGCCGCCCCGATGCGCATGGCCGTCAAGTCACTGGTCTGGTACCCCACCGCCGCCTACGAGGAGGGCGGCTGGTCCACGGAGCCGGCGACGCTGCAGGAGCTGTACGGCATCGCCGAGGAGATCAAGGACTCCGGGATCGCGCCGTGGGCCGACGCCTGGAACGCCGATCAGTCCACCGGCTGGGTGGGCACCGACTGGCTGGAGGAGTTCATGCTCCGCATCCACGGGCCCGAGGTGTACGACCAGTGGACCTCCCACGAGATCCCCTTCAACGATCCCCGCGTGGTCGAGGCGCTCGACCATCTCGGGGAGCTGCTGCTGACCGAGGGCAATGTGCTGGGCGGCTCGCAGACCATCTTGAACACCGAGTTCTCCGAGGCCTCGCTGCCGCTGTTCGAGGATCCGCCCCGGGCGATGCTGCACCGCCAGGGCAACTTCGTCACGGGCTTCTTCCCCGAGGACGTGCAGGCGGAACTGGACGAGGCCGTCGGCGTGTTCGCCCTGCCCGCGTGGGAGGGCGGCTTCGACGGGGTGCCCATGCTGGGCGGAGGCGACCTGGCGGCCCTGTTCGCCCCTGACGACGACGAGGCCATCCAGGTGATGGAGTTCATCACCTCCGAGGGATTCGGCGCTGAGTGGGCGCAGGCCGGAGGGTGGCTGAGCCCCCACCAGACCTTCGACTCCTCCCAGTACGCCGACGAGACCACCCGCAGCGTCGCCGAGATCGCCTCGAGCGCCGAGGTGTTCCGCTTCGACGGCTCGGACCTGATGCCCGGACCGGTGGGCGGAGGCAGCTTCTGGACCGCGATGGTCGAGTGGGTGAACGGGGACAAGACCTCCCAGGAGGCCTGCGACGACGTCGAGGCGTCGTGGCCGGAGTGACCCGGCCCGCCACCGGGGAGCCCGCGTCCGCTCCGAAGGCGGGCCCCGCCGCAAGGGTGGGGCCCGCCCCAGAGGTGGGGTCCACCGCGGCCGGGGGCGGCTCACCGGCGCAGCCGTTCAAGCTGGTGGTCGGGGCCGTCGGCCTGGTGGTCACGGCCTACCTGGTGTGCACCGTCTTCCTGGCCTTCGCCTGGTACCCGGGCTGGTTCGGCAGCAACGACATCGTGATCGGGCTGGCGGGCCTGGTGCTCGGCATCGGCGGGGCGGTGGTGTTCTTCTGGTTCCTGAACATGGCGGTCGAGGGTTTCCCCAGCCGCCTGTCCCGGGGACTGGTGCCCTACGCGTTCCTGCTGCCGGGGCTGAGCCTGATCGGCCTGATGCTGGTCTACCCGACCGTCCAGACCGTGGTGTACTCCTTCGCCAACGACCGCTCCACCGACTGGGTGGGCTGGGACAACTACCGCGCCATCTTCGCCTCCCGCGGGTTCTGGCAGGCACTGCTCAACAACCTGCTGTGGGTGGTCGTGGTCCCGGTGCTCTCCGTCGCCTTCGGGCTGCTGGTCGCGGTCCTGGCCGACAAGCTCTCCCCGCAGGGTGAGAAGACCTCCAAGTCCCTGATCTTCCTGCCGATGGCGATCAGCTTCGTGGGTGCCTCGACCATCTGGGGCCTGATCTACGCCTACGACGCGCCGGGCACCACCCAGACCGGGCTGCTGAACGCGATCGTGGTCGGCCTGGGCGGCGAGCCGCAGACCTGGCTGCAGATGAGCGGGGGCAGGCTGAACTCTCTGCTGTTGATGGCGATCCTGATCTGGTTGCAGACGGGTTTCGCGATGGTGCTGCTGAGCTCGGCGATCAAAGCGGTGCCCGAGGACACCATCGAGGCCGGCCGCATCGACGGCGCGGGCGAGATGCGCATCTTCTGGCGGATCATCTTCCCGCAGGTGCGCGGCACCGTGCTGGCGGTGTTCATCACCGTGCTGATCGTGGTGCTGAAGGTCTTCGACATCGTCTACGTGATGACCAACGGCCG
>Ga0209487_1003968_pt1 | contig 11510 bp, 12 predicted proteins | sample Poulit2012_FD_187524 | JGI IMG/M metagenome (GOLD analysis project Ga0209487, IMG submission 187524) | Agricultural soil microbial communities from Georgia to study Nitrogen management - Poultry litter 2012 (SPAdes) (version 2) | ecosystem: Environmental > Terrestrial > Soil > Agricultural land... | reverse complement strand
ACACCGTGTTCTGGTTGACGTGCTGCAGAAAGAACTGGCGGGCCGCGGCGACGTCCTGGTCGAACTGGATCTTGCCGTCGGCGTCGTACAGGTTCAGCATCGCGTTCAGCGCGTGGTAGTCGGTCTCATTGCCCGCGCCGGCGGCCGGTGTCGTTACAGGCTCTGCAGCTGTGACCGTTGGTGACACGTCTCGTCCTTCCAGAAAGTAGCCAGTCCCTCGCGAACGGTTTCCACGTCGTCGGGGGTTCCCATCAATTCGAAGCGATACAGGTAGGGCACCGCGCACTTGCGCGAGATGACCTCGCCGGCGTAGCAGTACTCGGCGCCGAAGTTGTTGTTGCCGGCGGCGATGACGCCGCGCAGCAACGACCGGTTGTGTTCGTTGTTCAAAAACTTCTTGACTTGCTTGGGCACGTAGCCGCCGTCGTTGATGTCGGGGGTGTGGCGCCCGCCACCGTAGGTCGGGACCACCAGCACGTAGGGCCGGTCGACCTCAATCGGGCCGTGCAGGGGGATCCGGGTCGCCGGCAACCCCAGCTTCTGCACGAAGCGGTGGGTGTTCTCCGACACGCTGGAGAAATACACCAGGTTGGTCCCCATGGCTTCCCTCCTTCCTCTGCGATACCCGCACGCCGGCGGCCGGCGCCGGGTCAGGCGCCGGGTCAGGCGCTCAGCGCGACACCGGCGAGCGCCTTGATGCGGTCGGGCCGAAACCCCGACCAGTGCTCATCGCCGGCGACCACGACCGGGGCCTGCAGATAGCCCAGCGCCATCACGTAGTCGCGGGCCTCGGAGTCCAGCGAGATATCCACCGAGCGGTAGTCGATGCCCTCTTTGTCCAGCGCCTTGTAGGTGGCGTTGCACTGCACGCAGGCCGGCTTGGTGTACACGGTGATGTTCATCGTCGAACGACTCCTCGGTGGAAGGTGAGCAACTTCTTCAGGAACTACATCCGCACCGCTGTTCAGCGGGCCGACGGACGGGAAGATTCCCGAGGCGAACGACCCGTTCGGGGCCGTTGCGACGACCGGTCCCGGGGTCCGGGCCGATCCGGGGATCGTGTGGTCCGGCGGCACCGTGAACACTACACCTAGTGTCTGACCGGGGGAAGACATACAAGATGTTCTGAACAACATTCATGAAATTCGCTGGTCGCACGGCTGCCGCCCGACCCGCCCCGGCGTGTCGCATCTCACATCCCCCGTCGTCGATCCGGTGCCCTCACCTCTACCACCGGGCTCCGACACCGTCGCGGCGGTGCGGCGGCCCGGCGGCGCCTGCGCACCCGTCCAGCAAACTTCTTCTGCTGCCCGACGGCACGTGTGCCCGACCGCGCGGCGACCCGAGCACCGGCGTCGACGGCCGGTGCGCGCGCCCGGCGCCCGCTAGCGGGTGTGGCGCTGCGGCGCCGGCGGGCCCGGGCGCAGCGCCCGGGCAAAGAACCGGTTGGCCTGGCGCATCGCCACGCTGTAGGGCCACCAGGCGAGGCGCTTGAAGGCATACAGCGCCCGGATGTCGGCCGAGGTGTAGATCAGGAACCGGTTTTTGCGCACCCCGGCCAGGATCTTGGCCGCGGCCCGCTCCGGGCTGACCGCATGCCCGGAGAACCGGTCCACCCATTTTTTGACCTGCGGGTCGTCGCGGTCCACCCCGGCGATCTCCACGGTGCCCACCAAGGGGGTCTTCACCGCACCGGGCACCACCACCGACACCCCGATGCCGTAGCGCGCCAGGTCGAAGCGCAGCACCTCCGAGACGCCGCGCAGCCCGTACTTGGCGGCGCTGTAGGCCGCATGCCAGGGCAGGGCCACCAGCCCGGCCGCCGAGGACACGTTGACCAGCTGCCCGCCGCGACCGGCGGCCAGCATCGGCGGGAGGAACTCCTCGATGACGTGGATCGGGCCCATCAGGTTGATCGCGACCATCCGGCTCCACTGGTCGTGGCTGAGCCGGTCGACGGTGCCCCACGCCGAGACCCCGGCGATGTTCATCACCACGTCCATCGCGCCGTGGCCGGCGTGGATGTCGTCGGCGAAGGCGACGACCTCGTCGTGATCGGCGATGTCGATGACCCGGTGGGCGCGGACCTGGGCGCCGAGCGCACGCGCGTCGGCGACGGTCTCGGCGAGCCCCTCGGCGTTGCGGTCGGTCAAAAACAGGTCCGCCCCCTCGGCGGCCAGCGCCAGCGCGACGGCGCGGCCGATGCCGCTGGCCGCGCCGGTGAGGAAACACTTCTTACCCGCGAACGTGGTCACCGTTGTCCCTGCCATGGCGCGACGATATCGCCGTGGGCTCCGCGGCAACGACTATTCGTCGAGTTGCCCACCCCACAGCGCGGTGCGCCACAGCGTCTCGAGCACCCGGGTGCCGCGGGCGATGTCGGCGTCGGAACCGGCGAACGCGCTGTCCCCGGAGAGCATCGAGGCGGTGGTGGCCGTCAACGCCCGCACCAGCGCCGGAATGTCGTCGCTGATCGGGTGGGCGGTGCCGGCGGCGATCTCGTCCTGCACGATCCCGACGATCTGGTCGATGACGGTGTCGAGCTGCTGGTCGAGGATCTCGCGGATCTCGGCGTCGGTGTGGCGGGCGGCGTTGCAGGCCAGCATCACCGGATCGTTGTGCTCATAGACCACCGCGGCGCTGCCGACCATCCGGCGGGCGAACGCCGCCGGCGATTCGTTCTCCCCGCGCGCGGCGAAGAACTGGGTGAGCTCGTCGAGTTCGGCCGCCGCATCCGACATGATCTGGGCGAGCACCGCGTATTTGGACTCGAAGTAGAAATAGAACCCCGACCGGGCGACCCCGGCCCGGTCGCTGATGGTGCTCACCGACAGCTCGGCGAACGGTTTCTCCTCGAGCAGGTCGCGCACGGCGGTCACGATCGCCTGCCGTTGCCGGTCGCCGCGGCGCTGCGGTGTCGGGGCGGTCTGCGGGTCGGTGCTCACCCGCCCACCATGCACCACGGCCCGCCGGAGAAAAAACTTGACAGCCGTCAACTTTGTCGCTGTGATGGAGGGACAGTGACGGCTGCCACAGCCGTCATGCGGTGGTGCCGGCCCGCGGGGCCACGCCACGCCGCGCAACCGTCCAGCCAAGGAGCGCCGATGACCACGATCAGCACCCCGCACTACCTGCTCGACCAGGCCAAACGCCGGTTCGTCCCGACGTTGAACACCATCCCCGGGATGGGGACGCTGGAGAAGGCGCTGCTCAACGTCAACTGGAAACAGCGCACGCTGGCCGCCCCGCCACCGGGCAGCGACCTCAAACCGGTCCGGGGCGACTCCGGGCTGCCGCTGCTGGGCCACATCATCGAGATGTTCCGCGGCGGGCCCGACTACGCCAAGTTCCTCTACGAGACGCGCGGACCGGTCACCTTCGCCGACTCGCCGATCCTGCCGTCGATCGTGGCGCTGGGGCCCGACGCCACCCAGACCGTCTTCGCCAACCGCGCCAAGGACTTCTCCCAGCAGGGCTGGGTGCCGGTGATCGGGCCGTTCTTCAACCGCGGGCTGATGCTGCTGGACTTCGACGAACACCTGGGCCACAAGCGGATCATGCAACAGGCGTTCACCCGTCCGCGGCTGGCCAGCTACGTCGCCGACATCGACCGGGTCGCCAGCGCCATCGTCGCGGGCTGGCCCACCGACGACCCCCGGTTCCTGGTGCATCCGGCGATGAAGGAGCTCACCCTCGATGTCGCCTCGGTGGTGTTCATGGGCCACGAGCCGGGCAGCGACCACGAGCTGGTCACCAAGGTCAACAAGGCGTTCGAGCAGACCACCCGCGCCGGCGGGGCGATCATCCGGACCGCGGTGCCGCCGTTCAAATGGTGGCAGGGGCTGCAGGGGCGCAAGGTGCTCGAGCAGTACTTCGCCGAGCGGGTCACCGAGCGTCGTCACGCCGAAGGCACCGACATGCTCACCGCGCTGTGCCACGTCGAGGACGAGGACGGCAACAGCTTCACCGACGACGACATCATCAACCACATGATCTTTTTGATGATGGCCGCCCACGACACCACCACGTCGACGGTGACCACGATGGCCTACCACCTGGCCGCCTACCCGGATTGGCAGGAGCGGGCCCGCGCGGAGTCCGACGCGCTCGGCGACGGTGCACTCGACATCGAGGCCCTGGAGAACCTGACCGCGCTGGATCTGGTGATGGACGAGTCGCTGCGGCTGGTCACGCCCCTGCCGTTCAACATGCGCCAGACGGTGCGCGACACCGACCTGCTGGGCTACCACGTGCCGGCGGGCACCAACCTGGTGATCTGGCCGGGCGCCAACCACTGGCTCGACGAGCTCTACACCGAGCCGAAGAAGTTCGACCCGGAGCGGTTCCTGCCGCCGCGTGAGGAGCACAAGAAGCACCGTTACGCGTGGGCGCCGTTCGGCGGCGGGGCGCACAAGTGCATCGGCATGGTGTTCGGCCGCCTGGAGATCAAGACCGTACTGCACCGGATGTTGCGCCGCTACCGGATCGAACTGGCCCACCCCGGCTACCGGCCGCGCTGGGACTACGCCGGCATGCCGCTGCCGATGGACGGTATGCCGCTGGTGCTGCGCCGCCGCTGAGCGTGGGCTACGCGCCGGTCGGCGCCGGCGTCAACAGCCGGTTGGCGCAGGCGATCACCGCCGCCCGGGCCGAGGCACCGGGGTCGGCGTCGCGGGCCATCGCCCAGGTCGCGCGGGCGCCGTCGCTGCCGCGGATGACGGTGGCGGTGCGGCCGGCTGCGCTGCTCATCTGGTGAAAGCCCAGCACCTCCACGGCGACCCCGGCGTCGTGCAGCATCGCGGTGAGCGCGCCGATCGGGCCGGTGGCCACCGCGGCGACGGTGGTGTGGCGCTCACCGACCGACAGGGTGGCCCGGTAGGTGCTCGCGGCGGGGCCGGCGGCCCCGCCGGGGATCCACTGCCGCAGCCGCAGCGGGCCGCGGGTGCGGCGGGAGTCGTCGTAGCGGTCCAGAAACTGCGCCCAGCTCAAGGTGGCCGCCTCGTCGCGCAGCCCGCGCGGCAGCGGCACCCCGAACAACTCGGTGAAGCGGGTGGTGGCCCGGGGCGCACCACGGCGGTGGCGCGGTGTCGGCGGGGCGGGGCGGGTGCGGTGAGGTCCGGTCATGGATCGGCCTTCTTCTGAGTCCGAAGGGTGACCGACGGGGTAGCGCGACCCGCAGCGGGGGGTCGGTCCGGATCAGACCCCGCTGCGGGTGCTGGCTACGGCGCGCCCGAGACCGTTCCCGGGGGCGCGACGGACGACGCGCGCGGTGGACATGGCCACCAGCGTAGCGGCGGCCGTGTCGGCGGCGCAACCGGTTTGGTGTCGGTTCAGCCGGCCGCGGTGTCGAGACCGCGCAGGGCCTTCTCGATCAGCCCGGTGACCTGCTCGGCGATCTCGCGCAGCGCGGGTTCCCCGGTGACCTGCGCCATCAGGGCGGGGTTCATCGCCTCGACGATGACGGTTCCCGGTGTGTCGGGGTCGGCGCGCACGACGACGTTGCACGGCAGCAGCACCCCGATCTGGCGGTAGGCGGTGACCGCCTGATGCGCCAGCGACGGGTTGCACGCGCCGAGGATGGTGTAGTCCTCCATGTCCTCGCCGAGCTTGGCTTTCAACGTGGCCTTCATGTCGATCTCGGTGAGAACCCCGAAACCATTCTGCGACAACCCTTCTCGGGTTCGTCCGACCGCATCCTCGAACGAGGTCTGCACGGTGGTGGTCAGCGCCGCTTTCATCATCGACTCCTCTCGTCATCGGCCGGCCGGCGGTGGGCGCCGCCTCAGGCCAGGGTGAGAAACAACTTCTCCAGCTCGGCCTCGGTCAATGCGTCCTTGTCGCCGCTGTCGGCGCCGTTGAGGCATTCGCGCAGCCCGGAGGCGATGATCTTGAAACCGGCCCGGTCCAGCGCCCGCGAGACCGCGGCGAGTTGGGTCACCACGTCACGACAGTTGCGCTCCTGCTCGATCATCGTGATCACCCCGGTCAACTGCCCCTGGGCGCGCCGCAACCGGTTGAGGACCGCGGTCATGCTCTCCGAATCGTGGGTCATCGGTCTGTTCTCCTCGCTCACCGGCGCCTCACGCGCTCGCCGTCGTTGTGGCCGCCCCTGCGGATACACCGACCGAGGCCTCGTCCTCGGCGTCGGCGAACTCGCAGAACGCGTCGTAGGCACGGGCACCGTGGATGGTGGCCGGCCCACCCATCATCAAGATACTGACCCCGATCGCCTCGGCGGCCTCCTGGCGGGTCGCCCCGGCCTTCACCGCGGCCCGCGCGTGCGAGGCGATGCAGCCGTCGCAGCCGTGCACCACCCCGACGGCCACCGCCATCAGCTCCTTGTACTTGGTGTCGAGCGCACCGGGCCGGAACGCGGCCTTGCTCAGCTGCCCGAAACCGGCGTAGACGTCGGGGATCTTCGTACGCAGCGCGCGGTGCTGCGGGTTGAGGTCGCCGAGGACGTCGTGGTGGGTCATACCCCGACAATACCCCTCGGGGTATATTTGCGCCACCCGGGCGAGCCGCCCGGGCCGGTCAGGACAGGATGCGTCGGGCCACGTTGGTGCTGACCAGGTCCAGCAGCTCGTCGCCGCGGCCGGCCAGGATGGTGCGGATCGCATACAGCGAGAACCCCTTGGCCTGCTCCACGCTGATCGCCGGGGGGATCGACAGCTCCTGGCGGGCGGTGACCACGTCGACCAGCGCCGGCCCGTCGTGGGCGAACGCCTCGCCCAGCGCCGCGTCAAGCTCGCCGGGCCGCTCGACACGGCGACCGAGCATTCCGGCGGCGGTGGCCACCGCGGCCAGGTCCGGGTCGTGCAGTCCGGTGCCGAAGTTGACGAAACCGGCGGCCTTCATCTCCAGCTCCACGAAGTTCAGCGAGGAGTTGTTGAACACCACCACCTTCACCGGCAGCCGGTTTTGGATCAGCGTCAACAGCTCACCGAGCAGCATCGTCAGGCCGCCGTCGCCGGCGAATGCGACCACCTGCCGGTCCCCGGCGGCGGTCTGCGCACCGATCGCCTGGGGGACCGCACCGGCCATGCTGCCGTGGTTGAACGAGCCGATCAGCCGCCGTCGGCCGTTCATGTGCAGGTAGCGGGACGCCCACACCACCGGGGAGCCCACGTCGACGGTGAACACCGCGTCCGGTGCCGCGATCCGGTCGACGGTCGCCGCCAGGTACTCCGGACGGATCGGGGTGCGGCCCCGATCGTCGACGGCCAGCGCGTCGAGCCCGGCGCGGGTCTTGCGGTAGTGGGCCAGCGCGCGCTGCAGGTGGTTGCGCTCGGTTTTGCGGGTCAGCTGCGGCTGCAGCGCGGCCAGGGTGTCGGCGACGCTGCCGAGCAGCGGCAGGTCCACCGGGGTGCGCCGGCCCAGGTGCCGGCCCCGGATGTCGACCTGGATGACGGTGGCGTCCTCCGGATAGAACTGCTGGTAGGGGAAGTCGGTGCCGAGCATCAGCAGCACCTCGGCCTCGGCGATCGCCTTGTAGCCGGAGGCGAAGCCGAGCAGTCCGGTCATCCCGACGTCGAACGGGTTGTCGTATTCGATGTGTTCCTTGCCGCGCAGCGCGTGCACGATCGGCGCGGCGAGGGTGTCGGCGGCGGTGAGCAGCGCCTCGTGGGCGCCGGCCACCCCCGCGCCGGCGAGGATCGTCACCTTCTCGGCGGCGTTGAGCACCGTCGCGGCGTTGGTCAACGACCGGTCGTCGGGCCGGCACACCGACCGTGTCGCGTACACCGGGCGCTGCGCCCAGCCGGGGTCGTCGCTGCGGGCCAACAACACCTCGCCGGGCACGACGATCACCGCGACCCCGTTGTCCTCGACCGCGGCGCGCATCGCCTGCGCCACGATGCGCGGGGCGGTCTCCGCGGTGCTGATCAGCTCGCAGTACACGCTGCACTCCTTGAACAGCTCCTGCGGGTGGGTCTCCTGGAAGTACTGCGAGCCGATCTCGGCGATCGGGATGTGCGCGGCGATCGCCAACACCGGCACCCGGCTGCGCTGCGCGTCGAACAACCCGTTGATCAGGTGCAGGTTGCCCGGACCGCAGCTGCCCGCACACACCGCCAGCGTGCCGGTGAGCGCGGCGTCGGCCGCGGCGGCGAACGCGGCGGTCTCCTCGTGGCGCACCAGCTCCCAGCTCACGCCGTCGGGGCCGGGCACGCGCCGGATCGCGTCGGTCAACCCGTTGAGGCTGTCGCCGGGGATGCCGTAGACGCGGCGCACCCCGCCGTGGCGCAGCGCGGTGATCAGCTGGTCGGCGACGGTGGCCATCGGCGCTCCTCCTCCTGCGGCCGCACCGGCGGGCGGGTTAGTTGATCAGCGGATCGCGCGGCATGCCCAGGATACGTTCGGCGATCTGGTTGCGGCTGACCTCCGAGGTGCCTCCGGCGATGGCCATGCCGCGCGCCCCCATCACCATCCGGCCGGCCAGCGCGCCCGGCCCGTCGGTCACCGCGACCTCCGGGCCCAGCAGGGCCGCCCCGATCGCCGCGCCCTCCCCCATGTGCTCGGCGAGGGTCAGTTTGGTGATGTTGCCCTCCGGGCCGGGCCCGGCGCCCTCGAGGCTGCGGACCGCCCGGCGCAGGTTGAGCAGCCGCAGCGCGTGATCGTGGGCGATGTAGGCGCCGATGCGCACCTCGGCGCCGGCCAGCCGCGGGCCGTACTGCCCGACCAGGCTCACCAGATGCTCGGCGATGCCCTCGTGGAACGATCCGCCGCCGCCGATGCTGACCCGTTCGTTGCCGAGGGTGGCGCGGGCCACCGTCCAGCCGGTGTTGGGGTCGCCGACGACGTCCTCGTCGGGGACGAACACGTCGTTGAAGAACACCTCGTTGAACTCCGCACCGCCGGTGATCTGGCGCAGCGGGCGCACCTCGACCCCGGGGGCCTGCATGTCGACGATGACGGTGGTGATCCCGCCGTGCTTGCTGGCCTCGAAGTCGGTGCGCACGGTGGCCAGGCCCCGCCGGCAGTAGTGCGCCCCCGAGGTCCACACCTTCTGGCCGCTGAGTGTCCAGCCGCCGTCGACCCGGGTGGCGCGGGTCTTGACCGCCGCGGCATCCGATCCGGCGTCCGGCTCGGAGAACAGCTGGCACCACACCTCCTCCTGGCGCAGCGCCGCGGCGACGAACCGGTCGATCTGCGAGGCGGTGCCGTGCTGGATGAGGGTCAGCACCACCCAGCCGGTGATCGAGTAGTCGGGCCGGGCGATGCCGGCGGCACTGAACTCCTGCTCGATCACCAACTGTTCGACCGCCGAGGCGGCCCGGCCCCACGGGGTGGGCCAGTGCGGCATGATGTAGCCGGTCTCGATGAGCTTGTCGCGCTGGGCATCGCCGTCGAGGGCGGCGATCTCGGCGGCGTCGGCGCGCACCCGGGTGCGGATCTCGTCGGCCTCCGCGGGCAGGTCCAGGCTGTTGGCGCGCGACACCCCGGCGGCGGTGCGTTCGAAGGCCTCGCGGGCCGGACCGTCGCCACCGAACAGCGCCCGCACGCTCAGCGCGCGACGCAGGTGCAGGTGCGCATCGTGCTCCCAGGTGAAACCGATGCCGCCGTGCACCTGAATGTTCATCTCGGCGTTGCCGGCGTAGGCCGGCAACGCCAGCGCGGCGGCCACCCCGGCCATCAACCGGAACTGTTCACCGGCGTCGGCGGCGGCCTCCTCGGCGGCGGCCTCGTCGGCGGCGCGGGCGGCGTCCCACACCGCGGCGGTCGCCGATTCGGCGGCCACCAGCATGTCGGCGCAGTGGTGTTTGACCGCCTGGAAGGTGGCGATGGTGCGGCCGAACTGCCGACGCACCTTGGCGTACTCGACGGCGGCCTCCACACAGTCGGCCGCCCCGCCGACCGCCTCGGCGGCCAGCAGCAGCCGGGCGTAGTCCCGCGTCGACGCCGTCGCGCCGCCCAGCACGTCGGCGTCGCCGACCGCCACCTCGGTGAGCGTGACCCGTCCGCAGCGTCGGGTGGGGTCGAGGTTGTCGGGCACCGTGACCGCCACCCCGGCACGGTCGGCCTCGACGAGGAGGATGTCCTCCCCGACGGCGAGCAGCAGCAGATCGGCCAACCCGGCGCCGAGCACGATGCCGGCGTCCCCGCTGGCCACGCCGCCGTCGAGCGTCACCGCCGCGTCGACACCGATCCCGGCGGTGACCCGGCCGTCGAGCAGCCCGGGCAGCCACCGCGTCTTCTGCTCGCCGGTGCCGGTGGCCGCGATCGCCGCCGAGGCGATCACCGTGGGCACGAACGGTCCCGGCGTCACCGCCCGACCGAGTTGTTCGACGACGACCACCAGTTCGGCCAGCCCGAACCCGGATCCGCCGTGTTCCTCCGCGATGTGCAGCCCCAGCCAGCCCAGCGCGGCGAGCTCATCCCAGAACGGGGGCCGGGACTCGTCGTCGGCGTCCAGCAGTGCCCGCGCGGCCGACCGGGCCTGCTGCGCGGTGAGAAACGCGGCCGCCACCTCGGCGAGTTCGCGATGGTCGTCGGTGAGCGCGATCCCCATGGGGCCTCCTTGACGAGTCGCCGGTTGGTCCCCGCAAGCTATCGCGCCCGCGGTGCGGGTGGCCGCGCGGGGTCAGGACCGGGCGGTGGTGTCGCGCTGCCCGTAGGGCACCGCGCCCAGCAGCGTCACCGACACCGAATCGCCGCTGGGCACGCGGTAGGTGCGCCGCTCCCCGGGGCGGGCGCCGGCCAGCGCGGTCCCCAGCGGGGACTGCGGCGAGTAGACCTCGATGTCGCCGGGGTCGACGTCGCGCACCCCGAGCAGGAACGTCTCGGTCTCCTTGGTGTCGTCGAACCGCACGGTGAGCACCATGCCGGGCTCGGCGATCCCGTCGTCGGGCGGGTCCTCGCCGACGACGGCATGGGAGAGCAGGTCGCGGATCTGGGCGATCCGGGCCCGATTGGCCTGCAGGTGATCCAGCGCCACCGATTCGTCTTCCTCGTGGGTCTCGAGGAGCTCGTTCAACTCGGCCTGCAGCCGATCGTGGGCGCTGCGTGTCATCCAGACAGATTGCGGGCCGGTCATCAGGTTTTCTCCGTTCTCGGGTGTGGCGGAAAACTAACAGGGTCGAGCGAAGGCGGTGCGCGGGCGTTGCCGCGACGTTAGCGCGCCGGATCGAACTCGCGCAGTGCTGCGGGAAGTTTGCCGGTGGTGATCAGTTCGGTCAAGAGCCGCCCGGTGGCCGGCCCCTGGGCGATTCCCCACATGCCGTGCCCCCCTGCCACATAGATTCCGCGCTCCGGTAATGCTCCGATCAACGGCCGACCGTCGGCGGTCAACGGGCGTGGGCCCACCCACAGGTCGGTGCGTTGCGCCCAGTTTATCCCGTCGAGCAGCGGCGCCGCCGCCGCGGCGATCGCATCGAGCCGGGCCCGCACCGCCGGCGCGTCCGGTGAGCGGAATTCCATGGTCCCGGCCACCCGCAGCCCGTCCCGGTACGGGGTGCAGGCCACCCGGGCGTCGGGCAGGTAGATCGGGGTGGGCACCGGCCGGGATGTGG
>Ga0209487_1003967_pt1 | contig 11512 bp, 11 predicted proteins | sample Poulit2012_FD_187524 | JGI IMG/M metagenome (GOLD analysis project Ga0209487, IMG submission 187524) | Agricultural soil microbial communities from Georgia to study Nitrogen management - Poultry litter 2012 (SPAdes) (version 2) | ecosystem: Environmental > Terrestrial > Soil > Agricultural land... | reverse complement strand
AAGGAGTGCAGAGACTGTGATGGCAGCGGTGTGATAGGAGGCGGGCAGCCAGAAGAACAGCGGAAAGAAGCCAGCCTTGATGCCGAGGGCGAGGAGAAAGAGTGCGGCGGAAAGAGCAAGGGCCGTCGAGGGCTCGGTCTCCCTCAGCACCACTGACAGATCCGCGATGTTGAGCGTCCCGGTTACCCCGTAAAGTAGTGCCACCGCGAGCAGGAACAGCAGCGTCCCGAGCAGGTTCAGGACTGCGTACTTGATCGCTCCATCCAGTTGCGCGCGTGTCCGGTCGATGACCAGTAGGCCCAGCACCGTGATGAGCATGATCTCGAACCAGACATAGAGATTGAAGATATCTCCGGTTAGAAAAGCTCCGTTGACCGCTGCTAGCATGCCATGCAGCAGCGGGTGAAAGCCGGCGTATTCCTGACGCGGGCGAATGTCGGCCAGTCCGAAGATTCCGGCGGCAAGCGCCAGCATACCGGCAATCATGACCATTGCCGCGCCGAGGAGGTCAGCGACGAAACCGATCCCGAAGGGCGGGGGCCAATCGCCGAACGCGATGGCCTGCGTCCCGTTCTCCATGACCACAATCAGCAGTAGCAGCGCGGCAGCGGCCATCAGGACGATCCCCGCCAGGCTAATCGTCCGCTGGATACTCGGGCGGAGCCAAAAGACGCCGCAGAGCGCGGCGACGCAGATAGGAATGGCGACCGGCCAGAAGACCGCGTGAGCGGCAAGGAAGCTCACTGGCGTGCCTCCGGGCCGGAGACTGGGCCAGAGAAGGGAGAGCCTAAATTCTCGGCCTCGTTCAGGCTTCGACTATCGAGGGTGCGCATCGAACGGAAGGTCTGGAGCGCCAGCGCGGACGCGAAGGCAATCAGCGAGAAGCCGATGACGATCGCGGTTAGCACCAGCGCCTGAGGCAGCGGGTTGGCTGCACCTGTCTCCAGAACAGTCTGCCCTTCAAGGATGACCGGCGGTGGAGTCGGTCCGATCCGCCCGGCCAGAAAGATCGTCAGATTGATCGTGGCCGAAATCGTTATCACGCCGAGAATGATGCGAATGACGTGACGCGAGAGGATCAGATAGAGGCCGCAGCCCATTATGGCGGCGATCCCCGCTGCATAGACGAGGTTCATGGCGCGTCCTCATAAAGCCGGAAAATGAGCGACAGCATGCCGCCGAGCACGACCAGGTAGACCCCGAGGTCGAAGATCAGCGTGGTGCCGAGCTTTAAGCCGTTATCGAAGATGATCCATTGATGAGTTAGGAAGGAACCATCGGTCCAGAGACCGGGGAGGCCGCTGCTGAAGGCCAGGAACAAGCCGAGCCCTGCCAGCGCTACCGGGTGGGCTGGCAACTTCCTGCGCGCGGAAGTCACGCCATCGGCCAGCGCTACGATCCCGACGGCCATGGCCGCCACTAGTCCCCCGACGAAGCCACCGCCTGGCTCGTTGTGCCCGCGCAGCAGAATGAACAGCGAGGCAGCGAGCATGAGCCAGAACAGAACTCGGGATGCGGCGGAAAAGATGAGAGAGGACATCGGTTATGCTCCCCGCCCAACCTTGCGACGGCGCAGCAGGGCCCAGGCGCCGAGGGTAGCGAAGCCCACGACGGCGATCTCACCCAGCGTATCCAGAGCGCGGAAGTCGACGAGAATGACGTTCACCACGTTACGACCATGCGCCTCGCCATAGCTGGTGGCGTCGAAGAAGCTTGAAAGGCGCGTGTCGAAGGGTCCCGCCACCATCGTCGTAAGGCCGACGAAGACGAGCAGGGCGAAGGTCGCGGCGAGCAGGGCGTCAGCCCGCTTTTCGCGTGCGCTACGGGTCGCCGAAGCATAGGTCGGCAAGCGGACCAGCACCGCGGTGATTACTACTAGTGACAGCGTCTCCACGGCGAACTGGGTCAGCGCGAGGTCGGGCGCACCATTGAGCAGGAAGAGCAGGGCAGATCCGTAGCCGACGACCCCAACCCCGATCAGCGCAGTGACGAGAGACACGGAGCGAGCGGCAACCAGGGCGCCTACCACCGCCAGGGCAAGGATTGTCGTCGGGACCGGCAGGATCATGTTGCCAAGGGCGAAGGCGGCCCCGCCGACATGAACCATCACCCAGGCGATGATGCCGACCAGCGACATTGCCACGATCAGCGTATAGTGGCGCTGATCGCCGTTTTGCAGCCAACGGGTGGAAAGCGTGGCCGCTGCCAGCACCCGCTCGACGACCCAGTCGTAGCCGCGATCGGCATCGAGACGACTCAACCACTCCAGGCGGCTCAGCCCTTCGTGCAGGCGATCCCACTGCCAGAGCAGGAGGAGGCCAAGGGTAACGACGAGCATGCTCAGCAGCAGCATCGGGGTGAGCCCGTGCCACAGAGCAAAGCTGATGTCGATTGCTCCGCTATGGAACGCACTTGCGGCAGGTCCGACGAGCTCGTTCCCGACCCAGCCTGGGACTACCCCCGTGAGAATGCCCAGCAGCGCCAGAACCAGCGGTCCGGCGAGAAGCCCCGGAGTCTCTCCGTGCTCCACGCGGCTGATTTTCCCGCGATCGAGAAAGAAGGGACGCAGTGACACGACGGCTGCCACGGCCACCATCACGGCGTTGACCAGCACTGCAACGATCAGGGGCAGGGCATGCCAGTCACTCTCCAGTTGCGCCTCGAAAAGATACTCCTTGGAGATAAAGCCGATGAAAGGTGGCAGGCCAGCCATGGAGAAGCTGGCCAGGATCGCGGCCAGACCTGTCAGCGGAAGGAATTTTGCGAGTCCCCCGAGCCGTCGCAGTTCGGCAATTCCGGTGGCGTGAATGGCGGTTCCGGCACAGAAGAAGAGCGCGGCCTTGTAGAGGGCGTGGGTAAGGATGAAGCCGGCAGTGGCAACTGCTGCGACCTCCCCTCCAAGCCCGATCAGCATGACAAGGATGCCCAGTGAGGCGACGGTCGATTGCGCGAGAATCGCCTTGTAGCCGACCGATAGCAGGGCATTCAGCGCGGCGATCAGCATCGTTGCCGATCCGAAGATGACGAGGGTCATCCCGAAGTCCGGCACCTCCGCAAAGATCGGCGAGAAGCGGGCAAGAAGATAGACGCCCAGCTTCACCATGGTTGCCGAGTGCAGGTAGGCGGAGGCTGGTGTCGGCGCCGCCATGGCCTGCGGCAGCCAGAAATGGAAGGGAAACTGCGCCGACTTCGTGAAGGCGCCGAGCAGGACGAGAACGATGATGGCGACCAGATAGGGGCTCTCCAGGAGCTCGTCTGCTCGCGCTGTTGCCTCCGCGAGCGAGAAGCTGCCCAGTTCCATTCCGATCAGAAGAATGCCCGCGAAAAGCGCGAGCCCCCCACCCATCGTCACCAGCAGCGACTGCAGCGCGACGCGGCGGGCCTCCGGCTTGCTGCTCTCGAACCCGATCAGCATGAAGGACGTCAGGCTGGTCGCCTCCCAGAAGACGTACATGACGATCAAGTTGTCCGATAGCACCGTGCCGAGCATCGATGCCATGAAGAGCAGGATCAGGAAGATGAAGCGAGCGCGGTCCCTGGCCGAGGCGGCTGCGAAATAGGCGGCGGCGTAAAGGGTGACCAGAGTCCCGATGCCGGTGATCAGGAGGGAGAAAAGCAAGGAGAAGCCATCGAGGCGAAGGCCCACTGCGATGTCGAGCGATGGTGCCCACAAGACGCTCTGCTCGACGACTCCGCCTGCCGCTATCGTCGGCCAATAGCTGGCAAAAGCGAGAAAAAGCGCGACCGGCAGCAGGGCGGCGAGAATTCCGCCGAAACGACTGCTTTCGAGAACGAGCCGCCAGGCGAGAACACTACCCAGAAGTGCAGCCAGGACGATGGCGAAGAGACTCAATTTCCGCGCCTCTTAGGAATCCAAGGGATCGAGCGGACCGTGGGGCCGTAACGAATGGGGGAAGCAAAGTAAAGTTTCTTTCTTTTGCGAGGAGGTCGCGCGGTGGTGTTGCTGCTGCAGCTGGCAAGCTCGTGAGAAGCCACTTTTCGGCCTGTGCCGCGCCACAGCAGATCGTGCCATTTGCGGGGACTCACACCAGGATTCACAAGGTGCCCGCGTCACCTCCCAGAACTTCGTGGGCCACCGCTGTGGAGGGTCTTGGAATGAGAGGGTGCCGTAACGATCTTCGGCGGACCCAATCCAGGAGCTGAAAGATGATCAATGCAAAGTCTCTGCTCGACCAGTTCATGGGCTCGGGCGGTGGAGGTCCGGGCCAGGGTATCGGTGGGATCACGGGAAAAGGCGGCCTCTCCGGGGCGGCTGGCGGCGCCGCGGCTGGCGGCCTGATCGCGCTGCTGCTGGGCAGCAAGAGCGGGCGAAAGATCGGTGGCAAGGCGCTCACCTACGGAGGCGCGGCGGCAGTTGGTGCGTTGGCCTACCGCGCCTGGCAAAACTATCAGGCAGGCAGGCAGGCGAGCGTGTCGCACAGTTCGGAGCCGCCCCTGGAGCCGCCGCAGGAAAGTCCCTTCCAGCTGCAGCATGCTCCGGCCGCCGACGGTCTTCCCTTCGAACTCGCGCTGGTCCGCACCATGATCGCGGCCGCCAAGGCCGATGGCCACGTCGATGCCGACGAGCAGCGCAAGCTCTTCGAGCACGTCGATCAGCAGGGCTTCGACAATGAAACCAAGGCCTGGATGTTCGACCAGCCGCGCCGGGATCATGATGTCGCCGGTCTGGCGGCGGCGGCAGGGAATCCGGAACAGGCCGCGGAACTCTACCTGGCCGCGCGGCTGGCGATTGACCCCGATGAGCCCGGCGAAGAGGCCTTCCTGAGGGAACTGGCCGCGCGGCTCGATTTACCCGACGGCCTCCGGGAACATCTGGATGCCGAGGTGGAGGCGCAGGCGCGCGTCTGAACCACCGCCGAGGCGGGTTCGAGCAACCAGGCGAGCGATCAGGCTGCGTCCGCCTGAACCTTGACGGAAACGATCCGGTCCGGGTCGGGCACCCGGCCAGAGGGATCGCTGGCAGGCGCCTTGCGAAGCGCGTCAACCGCTTCCATGCCTTCAATCACCTCGCCCCATACCGTGTACTGCCGGTTGAGCCAGCTGGCATCACCGAAGCAGATGAACCACTGGCTGTCGGCGCTGTTCGGATCCTGTGTCCGGGCCGCGCCGATCGTGCCGCGGACGAAGGGGGTATCCGAGAACTCCGCCTTCAGGTTCTTGCCGCTGCCGCCGGTGCCGGTGCCCTGGGGACAGCCGGTCTGGGCCATGAAACCGTCGATTACTCGATGGAATGCCAGACCGTCATAGAAGCCGTCGCGGACCAGTTCCTTGACCCGGGCCACGTGCTCCGGTGCCAGGTCCGGGCGCAGGGCGATCACGACCTGTCCGGCGGGCAACTCCATTACGAGGGTATCTTCAGGCGCGCTCATCGGCTCGACTCCTGTCTACATCGAAGATAGAGCAGCTTCACGTCCCAGATCGTTTGCTTGCGAGCCGATCTGGGGCGACCTGCTCTGGATTCACTGGATATCTGCCAGAACCCGCAGGCTCTCGATACGATCCGGATTCTCGACTGTGCCGTTGCGATTTGGATCGCCCTTCTTGATGGCATCCACGGCTTCCATGCCGTTCAGCACCTGGCCCCAGACGGTATACTGGCCGTTCAGGTGGGGCGCGCTGCCCAGCATGATGAAGAACTGGCTGTTGGCGCTGTCGGGATTTTGCGAGCGGGCCATGCCCATGACGCCGCGCTGGAAGTGACGGTGCGAAAACTCTGCCGGCAGATCCGGAAGATCCGAGCCGCCCATGCCGGTGCCCGTTGGGTCCCCGGTCTGAGCCATGAAGCCATCGATCACGCGGTGGAACACGATGCCGTCGTAAAAGCCGTCCCGGGTCAAGGTGCGGATGCGCTCGACATGCTGCGGCGCGAGTTCCGGCAGCATTTCGATCTCTACCGTGCCCTGGGCCAGCTCCATGACCAGCACGTTCTCGGGATCGGGCTCCGCCTCGGCCCGGGAGGTTCCCAGGCCGAAGAGGAGAACGGCGGCTGCGGCGGTCGCGACCAGCCTCCGCATGGCTCAGCCCATCGCCTTCTGGAGGTTTTCGTCCAGCTTGTCGAGGAACTGGTTGGTGGTCAGCCACTTCTGGTCCGGGCTGATCAGCAGCGCCAGATCCTTGGTCATGTCGCCGCCCTGAACCGTATCGATGCAGACCTTCTCCAGGCTCTGGGCAAAGCGCACCACCTCCGGCGTTTCGTCGAACTGGCCGCGGTAGAGGAGGCCGCGGGTCCAGGCGAAGATCGAGGCGATGGGGTTGGTCGAAGTTTCCTTGCCCTGCTGATGCATGCGGTAGTGGCGGGTCACCGTGCCGTGGGCTGCCTCGGCCTCGATGGTCTTGCCGTCCGGCGTCATCAGCACGGAGGTCATGAGCCCCAGCGATCCGAAGCCCTGCGCCACGATGTCCGACTGCACGTCACCGTCGTAGTTCTTGCAGGCCCATACGAAGCCGCCGGACCACTTGAGCGCTGCGGCCACCATGTCGTCGATCAGGCGATGCTCGTAGGTCAGGCCCTTGGCGTCGAATTCCTTCTTGAACTCGCTGTCGAAGACTTCCTGGAAGATGTCCTTGAAGCGGCCGTCATAGGCCTTGAGGATTGTGTTCTTGGTCGACATGTAGACCGGGTAGCCGCGCTGCAGGCCGTAGTTGAAGCAGGCGCGCGCGAATCCGCGGATCGACTCGTCGTGATTGTACATGCCCATGGCGATGCCGCTGTCCGGGAAGTCGTGGACTTCATAGACGGTGGCCTCGCCGCCGCCGGCCGGCTGGAAGGTCATGGTGAGCTTGCCCGGACCCGGTACCTTGAAGTCGGTCGCACGGTACTGATCACCAAAGGCGTGACGGCCGATGATGATCGGCTGGGTCCAGCCCGGCACCAGACGCGGCACGTTTTCCATGATGATCGGCTCGCGGAAGACGGTGCCGCCCAGGATGTTGCGGATCGTCCCGTTCGGCGAGCGCCACATCTTCTTGAGATCGAACTCCTCGACCCGGGCCTCGTCCGGCGTGATGGTCGCGCACTTCACGCCGACGCCGTGCTGCTTAATGGCGTTGGCGGCATCGACCGTGATCTGGTCGTCCGTTCGATCGCGCTCCTGGATCGAGAGATCGTAGTATTTAAGATCGATGTCGAGGTACGGCAGGATCAGCTTCTGCTTGATGAAGTCCCAGATGATCCGCGTCATCTCGTCTCCGTCGAGCTCTACGACGGGGTTCGCAACCTTGATTTTTGCCATGGCCTCTCTCGTTATACAGTCTCTCTCGATACAGTCGCTCTGGGAGGAAGCGCGCCAGACGCAGCTCGGACAGCGCGATATTGCGGGCGCACAATAACAGGCTTGCCCTTGCGGACAAGTCCGGCGCCGATCGCCGTCAAGCCAGTTTCGATCGAGTGGCGGTCGGGGCAGAGAGGCTCAGGAGAAGGGCTTCCCGAAGAGCAGAAAGCGAGGAAGCGCGGTGCAGGAGTGCCAGGTGCTCGCGCCGCATGAAGCCTTCCTCGGCCTGACGCTGGAGCAGCTGAACGAGCGGCTCCCAATAGTTTGCGACGTCTAGCAAGATGATGGGCTTGTCGTGGAGCCCCAGTTGTCGCCAGGTCAGCACCTCAAACAGCTCCTCCAGGGTACCGAGGCCCCCGGGCAGCACGCAGAAGGCGTCGGCCAGTTCGGCCATGCGCATCTTGCGCTCGTGCATGGTATCGACCACCTGCAGATCGCTGACGCCAGTGTGGCCCACCTCATGGCGTAGCAAAAAGTCCGGGATGATGCCGATCACCTCTCCACCTGCCGCCATACAGGCATCGGCAGCAGCGCCCATCAGACCGACGCGGCCGCCTCCGTACACCAGGCGAATCTTCTCCCTTGCCAGAAAGCGGCCCAGATTGGCTGCAGCTTCCCGATATGCTGGGTCTTTCCCGCTGCTGGAGCCGCAGTAGAGACATATAGTAGCGGACAGGGGCGATGCGGGCAGGGGCGAGGCGGGCAGGGGCATGGCAGCGATCCCGTTTTCAGTACCGGACAAACTAGCTGCGGGAGGAGCCAGCTGCCAGCAACCTTTCTCAAGGTGTCAGTTTCATTGCACCTTTGGGAGTCGCCGGTTTAGTGTCGTCAAGGAGCCCTTAAGGGGACAGTGAGCTTCTGGAGTCGTGCTTCAGTGACGCGCTTCGTGCTGGCGGTTGTGGCCGTACTCTCTGCGGCCGTAGTGGCCTTCTATTATCTGGGGCCGCCCCGCAATGGAGCGTCGCCTCAGGCGGAGGGGACCGCCGCTGTTGTGCCGGCAGGCGATGATCAGCGACAGGAGGAAGCCGCCAGCCGGCTGTCCCAGGCGCCCTCCGCACCACCATTCGCCACGAACACAAAGGCAAACGAGCCCCAAGCCGTGGGGGAGCCCGAGCATGCTTTGCCGGAGGCGGAGGGAGTTATCGCCCTCGAGGCTGCGGCAATCGAGCCGGCGCCGCAATTTGACGTGGTCCGTGTGGAACCCAGTGGCAGCCTCATTGCCGCCGGTCGGGCATCGCCCGGAAGCCTTGTCGAGCTGCGCAGCGGCGACCTGGTGCTCGATCGGGTGGAAGCCGATGAAAGAGGCGAATGGGTCATGTTGCCGGAGACCCACCTCCCAGTTGGTGACCACGAACTGGAACTGCTTGCTCATCTAGACGGCAACGAGCATCGCGGCGCGGGCGCCGTGGTGATTTCTCTCGCACCGACGCTGATCGACAGCGCCCAGGATGATCGCCGCGCGAGTTCAGGGCAGGAGCCCGAAGAGGAAGCGCCTGCATCGGCGGTTGCCGGCGCGCCGGAAGTCCAGGCGGGGCCGCTCGCCGTGCTCCTGCCGGATGATCTCGAGGAAGCACCCCTGGTCCTGCAGGGGCCGCGAGAAGGCCTCACGGTCGGCGAGCTGACGCTTGAGTCTCTTAGCTACGACCGGGACGGGCAGCTGACGATAGACGGCAGGGTGACGCCGGGGAGGGGGCGGGTCTTCGTTTATATAGACAATGAGTACGTCGATCGCGCCAGCGGTGATGACGCGGGCCGCTGGCGATCACAGCCGGAAGAGCCTGTGGCCGAAGGCCTCCACCACCTGCGCCTGGACCAGGTCGATGGGGCGGGTCGCGTCCTGGCACGTCTGGAGACGCCTTTCGTGCGGTCCGATTTCGTCGGCGGCTTGAGCGCCGAGGGACGCTTCGTCGTGGTGCAGCCGGGGAACAGCCTGTGGCGGATCGCCCGCGGCAGCTATGGTCGCGGCATCCAGTACACGCTCATATTCGAGGCGAATCGCGACCAGATTCGCGATGCCGATCTGATCTATCCCGGACAAATCTTCCTGATTCCCGGCGAGGGCTAGCGGGTTCACACACGCTAGCCGGGTGCCTGTTGCATGAAGGCACCACTACTGTGGGAATGAAGTCACGGATACCGCTATTCTTCTTGCACCGGCGAAAAGTGGGGTGTAGGCAGCAAAATACTTCATGCGCGTTTTCGCCGCGTATGGAGGCGATTCGTTCCCGGGCTGTGGGCGCCGGTGTGCGAACCCGCTTGGTTGGACGATCGCGGAGGATGATTGGCAGGCGAACTTGCGGAAGGGTACTGGAACGATGCAGCTAGTGAGCGATTTTCCCCGGTACTCCTCAGCCTTTTGGGCAGGTTTGCCTTCCAATCCTTGGTTTTACGATGTTAAATGTTGCCTTGGAACGAACACTGTAATCGGCTGAGCGGGGTTCCTCGTGCCCCGATGAGCGCGCAGTGACCAACCAACCCTAGGGGGACCTCTCGAAATGATTTCTCTCCGCAAAACCTGCTTCGCAGTGGCCTCGGCCCTCGCGCTGACAGTGGCCGTGAACGCCGCGCCCGCCTCTGCGCAGTTCGATGACCCATCGCACAGCCACGAGTGGTGCAACCCGATCACCAACATCACGCCGACGAATGTGATCCATTCGTCGAATGGTGCGCCGGTTCTGCAGCAGTCGTCCTACCCCTGCCCGGTACAGGCTCAGGCCCCAGTCCCCGCTCCGGCTCCGGCTGCGCCGCAGACCTATACCGTGTACTTTGACTTTGACCGCTCCTTCGTGCGCGCCGATGCAGAGCCAGTGCTGCGTCAGGCTCTCGAAGCCGCGCAGGCCGATAACAACAGCTTCGCTCTGACGGGTCACACCGACACTGTCGGTACCGCCGAATACAACATGGGCCTCTCGCTGCGTCGTGCCGAAGCCGTTCGCGATTGGCTGAACGAGCGCGGTGTCCCGGCTCAGAATATCTCCGTTGCCGGCCGTGGTTTCTCGGAGCCGGCGGTTCCGACCGGACCGCAGGTTCGCGAGCAGCGTAACCGCCGCGTCGAGATCATCCTGCAGTAGTTGCGGGGAACCTCACGCACTGCGAAGGGCCGGCCCTGTGCCGGCCCTTTTCATTTGCGCAGCCTCGATAGCCCTATGGAGCCTTGAGGGCGTCCGCGACCTTAGACAAGCTGCAGCCCCTGGATAGGGCCGGTCCAAGAGGCTGAGCCCTGTCTTTTCGCTACTTCACTTCCCGGGCAGAATCGCGAATGGACTACCTTCACTTGCTGGTGCTGGCCGTCGTCCAGGGCATCACCGAGTTTCTCCCCATCTCGTCCTCGGCACACCTGATCCTGATCCCAGAGATTTTTGGCTGGCGCGATCAGGGCCTGATGATCGATGTGGCCCTGCATGTGGGAACGCTCGCGGCGGTCGTGACCTACTTTTCGCGAGAGAGCCTGCGCATGGCCGGTGGGGCAATTTCGCTCGCGGGTGGCCGCTACGATGGCTCGGCCAGGCTTCTGCTGCTGATCGTCGTGGCGACGGTGCCGGTAGTGGTTGCGGGCTTTGCATTGCGCGAGGTGGTTTCTTTGCACCTGCGCAGCGCCACGGTGATTGCGGCGACGACCATCGGCTTCGGTATCCTCCTTTATGTCGCTGATCGCTGGGGGCGCCGGCAGAGTGTCGTCGAAGGCATGACCTGGCAGCACGCCTTCCTGATCGGATTGGTTCAATGTCTGGCCCTCGTTCCCGGGACGAGCCGCGCCGGGGTGACGATGACTGCCGCCCTTTTCCTGGGCTATCAGCGCGTAGAGGCCGCGCGCTTCTCACTCTTGTTGTCGATCCCGACGACGGCCGCTGCCGGGGTGCTGATCGCCTGGGAACTCTGGCAAAGCGGTGATTTCGCGCTGCAGGGCGATGCCTTGCTCGGTGCCGCCTTTGCCTTCGTGGCCGCCTGGCTGGCGATCGGCGCCATGATGGCCTGGCTGCGGCGCTCGAGCTTCACGCCCTTCGTTGTCTACCGGCTGCTGCTTGGCGTGGCCTTGCTTCTGTGGCTCTATCTATGAAACTGTCGGCGGTGCGCTCCAGGGTCACTCCGAGTGACCTTGATCGAGGCGATCCGGACCAGCTTGAAGGAGGTGAGGGTGGAAGCGATCATTGCACAGGCGAAGCAGGATCTGGCAGCGGCACTGCGGATGGCTGCCTGGTACGGCCTGAACGAGGGTGTCT
>Ga0209487_1003966_pt1 | contig 11512 bp, 8 predicted proteins | sample Poulit2012_FD_187524 | JGI IMG/M metagenome (GOLD analysis project Ga0209487, IMG submission 187524) | Agricultural soil microbial communities from Georgia to study Nitrogen management - Poultry litter 2012 (SPAdes) (version 2) | ecosystem: Environmental > Terrestrial > Soil > Agricultural land... | reverse complement strand
GGAACCATAAAAAAGCAGCGGAAATAACGTATTACGGATTACATGCCCTACAACATCGTGGTCAAGATGGAGCCGGTTTAGTGACGAGTAATGGGGAAGTACTACGTTTACGACGAGATCTTGGCTTAGTGAATGATGTGTTTAAACGTGTCCAGTTTGACAAAATTACTGGTCAAGCGGCGATTGGTCATGTTCGTAATGCTAATGAAGGTGAGGAAAGTGTTGAATATGTCCAGCCAATGTTATTTCGCTCACAATCAGGAAGCATGGCTTTAGCCCATAACGGAAATGTGATGAATGCCTACGAATTACGTAGTCAGCTTGAAAACTCGGGGAGTATTTTACAAACGACGGCACATACAGAAATTTTAGCACATCTCATTAAACGAAATAGTAAACAAGTTACCGAAGAATCCCTCGTTTCCGCTTTACAACAACTTGTCGGGGCTTATGCATTTTTAATATTAACAGAAGATAAAATGTATGTTGCATTAGACTCCCATGGTATTCGTCCATTATCCGTTGGACGGTTGGGTGATGCCTATGTCGTCTCGTCAGAAACGTGTGCTTTTAACATTATTGGTGCAACTTTTGAACGTGAAGTATTACCAGGTGAATTATTAACGATTAGTGAAGATGGTATTGAATCAACTCGATTTGCTTTGCGGGAACAACGTAAAATGTGTGCAATGGAATATGTTTACTTCTCTCGACCTGATAGTGATTTAAACTATGTAAACGTCCATGCTGCCCGAAAACGAACAGGTTATGAACTAGCAAAAGAAGCACCGGTTGACGCTGATGTTGTCACAGGTATTCCTGACTCTAGCATTTCAGCAGCGATTGGTTACGCGGAATCAATAGGTCTACCCTATGAAATGGGGGTCATTAAAAATCGTTACGTTGGTCGAACATTTATCCAACCTTCCCAAGAATTGCGAGAACAAGGAGTTAAGATGAAACTTTCACCTGTTCGGGGCATTGTTGATGGCAAACGTGTTGTTATGATAGACGATTCAATTGTTCGTGGTACAACGAGTAAACGAATTGTTCGTATGTTACGTGAAGCAGGTGCAAAAGAAGTACATGTGAGAATTTCTTCACCACCAATTAAATACCCTTGTTACTATGGCATTGATATGTCAACAAGTGAAGAGTTAATAGCTGCGAACCATTCCGTAGAAGAAATGCGCAAAATATTAGGAGCGGACAGTTTAGCATTCCTTTCCCAGGAAGGAATGGAGCGAGCGATTGTTCGTGAAAAATCGATTAATCAAGGCATTTGTGATGCGTGTTTCACGGGTAATTATTCAATTACGTATGAACGGGATTTTTCGGTTAAATAAATTTAATGATGGATGAAAATGGGAGCGTGTAAAGTCATGTCTGATGTTTATAAAAAAGCCGGTGTCGATGTCGAAAAAGGTTATGAAGCTGTTGAGCGAATGAAAAAACATATTGCAAAAACGACGCGCCAGGAAGTGCTCGGTGGGATTGGTTCCTTTGCAGGTTTGTTTGAGTTAACAAAGTTAAATTACGAAGAACCTGTTCTCGTTTCAGGAACTGATGGTGTCGGGACAAAATTAATGTTAGCTTTTGCGATGGATAAACATGATACAATCGGGATTGATTTAGTCGCTATGTGTGTGAACGATATCGTCGCCCAAGGAGCTCAACCATTATTTTTCCTAGATTATATCGGTTGTGGTAAAAATGACCCGGCGGTTATCGAGCAAATTGTTGCTGGTGTTGCAGAAGGTTGTGTACAATCCGGTGCCGCTTTAATCGGTGGAGAAACGGCAGAAATGCCAGGAATGTATGAAGTAGATGAATATGATTTAGCAGGTTTTGCTGTTGGAATTGTCGAAAAGTCAAAAATAATTACAGGTAAGACGATTGAAGCCGGTGATGTCATTATCGGATTACCTTCAAGTGGTATTCATTCCAACGGCTATTCCCTCGTTCGCCAAGTAATTGAACCGTTTGATTTAAGTAAAACCTATGAAGGTCTTTCTCGTCCTTTAGGTGAGATCGTTTTAGAACCGACAAAAATTTATACAAAACAAGTACATGCAGTTGTTGAGTCATTGCCTGTTAAGGGAATTGCCCATATTACAGGCGGTGGATTTTATGAAAATTTCCCCCGTATGATCCCTGAAGGATTAGGTGTTCAACTTGACCCTAAAGCTTGGGAAGTTCCAGAAATTTTTCCCTTTATCCAGGAACATGGCAATATTTCAACAAAGGAAATGTACGGCGTCTTTAATATGGGTGTTGGTATGGCCCTTGTCGTTGAAGAAAGAGATGCACAACAAGCTATTAATATATTACAAAAGCAAGGTGAGCAAGCGACAATTATCGGGCATGTGACGACAGAAAAAGGAGTGCACTTTAATGAGTAAACAACGTATCGCTATTTTTGCTTCGGGTACAGGAAGTAATTATGAAGCGATCATGGAAACTAAAGATTTACCTTGTGAAGTCGTTTTACTCGTTTGTGACCAGCCAGATGCCCACGTCATTGAGAAAGCGAATAAATACGGTACACCAACCTTCGTCTTTAATGTGGCAGATTATGAAAATCGAGCAGCTTATGAAAAGGAAATCGTTGAACAACTAAAAAAGGCAAACGTCGAATGGATTTTCTTCGCTGGTTACATGCGATTGATCGGTCCAACATTACTAAACGAATATGAGGGAAGCATCGTAAATATTCACCCATCCCTTTTACCGAAATTCCCTGGATTAGATGCGATTGGCCAAGCTTTTAAGGCCGGGGTTAATGAAACAGGGGTAACGATACATTATGTCGATGCTGGGATGGATACAGGTCCTATCATCGCCCAGGAAACTGTACCAATTACAACCGAAGATACGTTAGTAACGTTAAAAGAAAAAATCCAAGCTGTCGAACATAAGCTTTATCCACATACAATTTGTCAGCTATTAAAAAAACATCATGATTAAGCAAGTGATTGAAAGGAGAAAATATCTTGAAAAAACGAGCACTCATTAGTGTGTCAAATAAGGAGCATATCATCCCCTTTGCCAAAGGATTAGTCGCGTTAAATTATGAAATCATTTCAACAGGTGGGACATTAAAGGTTTTGCAAGAAGCAAATGTTCCTGTAACAGCAGTTGACGATATTACCGGGTTTCCGGAGATTTTAGATGGACGTGTAAAAACGTTACACCCGAAAATTCATGGCGGTTTATTAGCCAAAATAAATAATGAAGCCCATGAAACTGAATTAGAAGTAAATGACATTACAAGAATTGATCTTGTTGCTGTTAATTTATATCCCTTTAAAGAAACATTAGCTAATGAAGCGGCAACCCATGACATAATCGTTGAAAACATTGATATTGGTGGACCGACGATGTTACGTGCAGCGGCGAAAAACTATGAAGCTGTTTTACCCGTTGTTGACCCAACGGATTATGACGTTGTTTTAGAAGCTTTACAAAAGGATTCAGTTAATCATGAATTACGTGAGAAATTAGCAGCCAAAGTATTTCGTCACACAGCCCAGTATGATGTTCTAATCGCCCAATATTTTACAAAACGTACGAATGAGCAGTTTCCAGAGGCATACTCAGTCACATATGAAAAGGTACAATCGTTACGTTATGGGGAAAATCCCCATCAACAAGCAGCGTTTTATAAAGAACCACTGGCATCTTCTAGTAGTTTAGCGAACGCAACACAACTACATGGAAAAGAGTTATCTTATAATAATATTCAAGATGCTGAAGCGGCTTTAGAAATTGCACTTGAATATGATGAACCAGCGGCTGTTGCCGTTAAACATATGAACCCATGTGGTATAGGTGTTGGTGAAAATATTTATGAAGCCTTTATGAGAGCTTATGAAGCAGATCCACTTTCAATATTTGGTGGGATTGTCGCTTGCAACCGTGAAGTAGACGAAAAAACAGCCGAAAAGCTAAATGAAATCTTTTTAGAAATTGTTATAGCTCCATCCTTTACAAAAGAGGCACTTACCATTTTGCAACAAAAGGAAAACATACGCTTATTAACGTTACCAGTTGATGCAAGTAAACAAACGTACAACCAATTAAAATCAATTAATGGTGGAACGCTTATTCAAACGAATGATACAGGAATGTTGACGGAAAGTGAATTGGCATATCCAACAGAGCGTAAGCCTACAGAGACAGAGCTAGCTGATTTATTGTTCGGCTGGAAAGCGGTCAAACATGTGAAGTCAAATGCTATTGTCTTAGCGAAAGATGGACAAACCATTGGTGTTGGTGCTGGCCAAATGAATCGCGTCGGTGCAGCGAAAATAGCGATCGAACAAGCGGGTGAAAAAGCGAAAGGTGCTATATTAGCATCTGATGCGTTTTTCCCGATGCCTGATACTGTTGAAGCAGCGGCTAAAGCTGGTATTACAGCAATTATTCAACCGGGTGGTTCAAAACGTGATGCGGATTCAATTGCCGTTTGTAATGAGCACAACATTGCGATGGTCTTTACGAACATGCGTCATTTTAAACATTAAATGAAAGTGTGGGATAATCAATGAACGTATTAATCGTCGGTCGTGGTGGTCGTGAACATAGTTTAGCCATTCATTTTCATAAAAGTGATCAAGTGAAAAACTTATACGTCGCCCCGGGTAATGGCGGCATCGAACAAATAGCAACATGTGTCGATATTGATGAAATGGATATTGATCAGTTAGTGCAATTTGCTAAAGAAAAGAAAATTGATTTAACAATTGTTGGCCCGGAAAACCCATTAAATGCGGGAATTGCCAATCGTTTTCAGGAAGAAAACTTGAAAATATTCGCCCCAACAAAGGAAGCGGCCTTATTAGAAGGAAGTAAAAGTTTTGCCAAACAATTTATGGATACATATAACATCCCAACAGCAAAATATGCAACCTTTACAGATTCTGAAGCGGCAAAAAGTTATATTAATGAACAAGGCGCTCCAATTGTCGTTAAAGCCGACGGATTAGCGGAAGGAAAAGGGGTTGTCGTCGCAAAGACAGTCGAAGAAGCTCTGGAAGCGATTGATGCAATGATGATAGAAAAAACCTTTGCTGAAGCAGGCAAGACGATCGTTATCGAGGAGTTTCTAGATGGTCGGGAATTTTCCTTAATGGCTTTCGTTCATGAAAACAATGTTTTTCCAATGGTATCAGCTCGCGATCATAAACGAGCGTTTGATGATGATAAAGGCCCTAATACTGGTGGGATGGGTTCCTTTGCCCCCGTTCCCGACATTACTGAAGATATATACAATTACACGGTAGAAAATATATTACAAGTAGCTGCCGACGGTTTAGTGAAAGAAGGGCGCCCCTTTACAGGCATTTTATATGCAGGACTGATGCAGACAAATCAGGGAACTTATGTTATTGAATTTAATACTCGTTTTGGTGATCCTGAAACCCAAGTCGTTTTACCATTGTTAGAAAATGATCTTGTCCAAGTGATGCTTGACGTTCTTGCTGGAAAAGATCCACAATTAACGTGGAGAAATGAGTCATGTTTAGGAGTTGTCGTCGCATCAAAGGGCTATCCAGGTGCATATGAAAAAGGAAAACGACTGCCTTTCCAAGAAAGTGATGATGTGTTTATTGTTCATGCTGGAACGAAAGTAGAGAATGAAACATTACTATCAAATGGTGGACGTGTTCTTCTCGTTGGTTCGACATCTAGTTCCTTAATACAGTCCGCAACGAAAGTTTATGACTATTTAGCCGAATATGATGTAAGTGAAAACTTCTTTTATCGAAAGGATATTGGAAAAGAGTAACTATTGCGGATGTAACTTAAAAGAATTTTTTAAAATTAAACATCATAAGTTTTACTTAGAAAAAAGCGGGAATAAACTTCCTGCTTTTTTTATGAAAATCTTAATATAAAATACTTTTTACAGGAAAAAATATGATACGATAGAATAGGCATTATATAATTTTTGAAATTGAATGTTAAAATTAACGATCATTAATGGGGTGTGCAAAATGACGCGGCAAAAGCTTATTTTATTATTTTTTGCAATGATTCTAATTGTTACTGCATGTTCATGTTCAGAAAAGGAAACGATTGAACAACCAATTGAAGAAGAGAAAGAAGAAGTTGTTGAACAAGAGGAAGAAGAAACGTTCGCTAATAAATATCCATTGACAGGCATTGAAACAAATGAGTCAGTTGATCACCGTATCGTTAGCGTTATGGTAAACAACCAAGTACAGGCACGACCACAATCTGGTTTATCGAAAGCAGATATCGTTTTTGAAATCTTATCAGAGAGCAACATTACCCGGTTTTTAGCTTTATTTCATAGTGAACAGCCGGAAGTTGTTGGACCTGTTCGTAGTGCACGGGAATATTATATGAACTTAGCTAAAGATTATGAGGCCATTTATGTTTATCATGGAGCGGCTGACTTTGTAAATGATTTAGTCAAACAAAGTGGTGTCGATTTTCTTAACGGATCGTTATATGATAACGATGGCCATTTGTTTAAACGTGAATCCTTTAGAAAAGCACCACATAACTCATATTTACAATTTGGCGCTGTTAATGATGTAGCGGAAAGCAAAGGATATTCATTAACTAAATCATTGGACTTATCACTACCTTTTATTGATGAGGACGATGAAATTTTCGGAGACAATGTAGCACAAGTTTCCATCGGTTATATTGGGCAAAATCCTGGTCACGTTGTACAATATAAATATAATGACCAAACAAAGCAGTACGAACGGTATGAAGACGATGCCCAAACGGTTGAATTAAATACAGAAGAACCTGTACAAGTAAGTAACGTCTTTATTATTGAAGCAGACCATGAAGTTATTGACAAAGAAGGACGACGAAAAATTAATTTTGCTTCGGGTGGAAATGCTTATTTACTACAAAAGGGAAAACTTCAACAAGTTGACTGGATAAATGATAATGGACAAATTATCCCAGTTAAAGAAGGTGCGGAAGTAGGCTTTCTCCCTGGGAAAACGTGGATTAATGTCGTACCAACGGATCCAGGTTTAGAAGCCTCGGTTAATTTTCAAGCGAATTAAATAGGGGGGTGAGCTTGACGTGGAAATAGATAAATTACGCGGCAAGCAGTTAGACGAATTGTTTGATGCCATTTTATCTTTACAAACCCGTGAAGAATGTTATAAGTTTTTTGACGACATTGCTACGATGAATGAAGTCCAAGCATTGAGTCAACGATTGCAAGTTGCTAAAATGCTTAAACAGGGTCAAACATACAACTCTATTGAAGCAAAAACAAAAGCATCGACAGCCACAATATCTCGTGTCCGACGTTGTATTGATTATGGGAGCGGTGGCTACAAGCTTGTTTTTGATCGCATATTAAAATAAAACGTCAATTTCATAATTTGTTTTTATTATTTATAGAGAGCTTAGCTAAACAATGATTTGCAAATAGGCTCTCTCTTTTCTTGTGAAAACAAACATTTTTATGTCAGTGAAGGATTAGTTCAAATTATCGTTAATTTTTTGCTATAATAAACTGAATGGTGAACAAAAATGTAGGAGGACTATTTATCAATGATGCCGATGGACGAATGGAAACATATGTTTAAACTTGATCCTGCAAAGGAAATAAGTGATGAACACTTAGAACAAATATGTGAATCAAACACTGATGCAGTTATTGTTGGCGGAACGGATCATATTACATTAGAAGGTGTACTTGATTTATTATCACGTATTCGCCGTTATATGGTTCCTTGTATATTAGAGGTTTCAACAATTGATGCAATAACTCCTGGATTTGATTATTATTTTATCCCGATGGTTTTAAATAGTACCGAAAAAAAATGGATGATGGATATCCATCATGAAGCTGTTAAACAATATAAACATATGATGGATATGACGGAGTTTTTTATAGAGGGTTACTGTATTTTAAACGATGAGTCAAAGGCGTTTCAAAAAGCAAATTGTACACTTCCTATGGATGAAGATGTTCTCGCCTACGCATATATGGCGGAACATATGTTTAAATTTCCTTTCTTTTATGTTGAATATAGTGGAACATACGGTGATCCAAATCTCGTTGCAAAAGTAAAAAATGAATTAACGAACACGAAGTTAATTTATGGCGGTGGCATTACGAATGCGCAGGAAGCAAAAGCGATGAAAGAACATGCAGATATAATCGTCGTCGGTAATAGTATATATACAGATTTTCGTGAAGCATTAAAAACTGTTGCGGCAGTTAAGTAATTTTGAAGAAAAGGTGGTGCCTGTCCCTTGAGTCTTATGACAGAAAAATTATTAAAAGGTTTAAATGAACAACAACAAGCAGCCGTTCAACATACTGAAGGACCTTTGCTTATTATGGCTGGAGCAGGAAGTGGGAAGACACGTGTGCTCACTCACCGAATTGCTTATTTACTTAATGAAAAAGATGTTTCCCCAAGAAATATATTAGCGATTACTTTTACAAACAAAGCTGCTCGGGAAATGAAAGAACGTATCCATGAACTAATTGGTACAGAAGGCGATTCGATGTGGGTGATGACATTCCACGCGATGTGTGTTCGTATTTTACGCCGGGATAGTGACCGCATCGGTTATGACCGTTCGTTTACAATTTTAGATCGTAGTGATCAATTAACGATTATTCGACAAATTTTAAAAAACTTAAATTTAGATCCAAAACAATACAATCCGCATGCGATGATTAATCAAATTAGTGCTGCGAAAAATAAGTTAATTACACCGAAAAAGTTTGCTGAGATGAATGGTAACTATTATGAAGAAAGAGTAGCGGAAGTATATGAGCAGTACCAAACATTTATCCAAAAAAATCATTCGTTTGATTTCGATGATTTAATTATGCAAACGATCCATCTATTTGAAAGAGTGCCAGAAGTCCTGCAATACTACCAACGGCGTTTTCAATATATTCATGTTGATGAATATCAAGATACGAACCATGCGCAATATAAACTAGTTAAAATGCTATCAGAGCGTTATAAAAATATTTGTGTCGTCGGTGATTCTGATCAGTCAATTTACCGTTGGCGCGGTGCAGATATTAGTAACATTTTATCGTTTGAAAAGGATTATCCGAAGGCAACGACGATTTTACTTGAACAAAATTATCGCTCGACGAAAAATATTTTACAAGCGGCAAATGACGTTATTAAAAATAACACTTCACATAAACCGAAAAAGCTTTGGACGACAAATAAAGATGGTGAGGAACTTCATTATTATCGCGGGGCAACGGAGAGGCATGAAGCATTATTTGTTGCTGATACGGTGAAGCAACTTATTGACTCGGGGAAATATAAGCCAGAAGATATTGCTGTATTATATCGAACAAACGCACAATCACGGGCGATTGAAGATACGCTAGTAAAAGCGAATATGGCTTATCAAATCGTCGGTGGCACGAGGTTCTATGACCGTAAGGAAATTAAAGATATGATCGCTTATTTACGATTAATTACAAATCCAAATGATGATATTAGTTTTGAAAGAATTGTTAACGAACCTAAACGTGGAATTGGCCAAACGACGATTGAACGATTAAGGGAATATGCGGCAATAAATGATTTGTCCTTTATGGAAACATTAAAGGAAGTTGATTTTACCGGAGTTACTCCCCGAGCTGCTAATGCCCTTATAAAGTTTGCAGACTTAATCGAATCATTAGCAAAACAACAAGAATTTTTATCGGTAACAGAAATGGTCGATGTCATTCTTGAGCGAACAGGTTATGTTGAAATGTTACACAATGAAGGAACAATTGAAGCTCAAAGTCGCTTGGAAAACTTAGAAGAATTTAAAACCGTGACACAAAACTTTGAAAAAACGAATGAAGATGATCAATCACTTGTTGCCTTTTTAACGGATTTAGCTTTAATTGCCGATATTGATGAAGTCGATGAATCTGACCCTGAACAAGTACAAAAAATTACGTTAATGACGTTGCACTCAGCAAAAGGTTTAGAGTTTCCAGTTGTCTTTTTAATCGGTATGGAAGAAGGTATTTTCCCGCATAGTCGTTCGCTCGATAATGATGAAGAGCTAGAAGAAGAACGACGGCTTGCCTATGTCGGGATTACACGGGCTGAGGAAAAACTTTATCTAACACATGCCGAAATGCGTACATTGTATGGACGGCCTTCATCAAATCAAGTAAGTCGGTTTATTGAAGAAATACCAGATCACTTACTTAAAGGACTTGAACAAAAACATGAACAACCCTTTCGCCCCTTTACGGGAAGAGCCTTTGATAAACCGGCAGAAACAGTACGCCAAGTTACTCGACGTAAAGCCGTTAAGCGACAAACAAAAGGTGCTGAATCGTTAGCTTGGGAGCCTGGAGATAAAGCTAAACATAATAAATGGGGTATTGGAACAGTTGTCAATGTCCAACACTCAGGAGATGATATGGAACTAGATATCGCTTTTCCAGCACCGACAGGTATTAAACGACTACTTGCTAAATTTGCACCGATTACGAAAGTATAGGAGGATAGCAACATGGTCAACGAACAAATTCGCGAGGAAATTGAACAACTCGTCGATCTATTAAATAAATACAATTATGAATACCACGTGCTCGATGCACCGACTGTTCCAGATGCTGAATATGACCATCAGTTACAAAAATTACGTAAATTGGAAGAGAAGTATCCGCAGTTTATTTTGCAACATTCACCAACCCAACGAGTCGGCGGTGAGCCCCTCGATGCCTTTCAAAAAGTCGAACATTTGCAGCCGATGTTAAGTTTAAATAATGCCTTTAACGAAGGGGATATTCGCCATTTTGATCAACGTATAAAAGAGCTAACAAACAGTGATGAGGTTACTTATGTTTGTGAATTAAAAATTGACGGTCTAGCTATTTCACTCGTTTATGAAAACGGTCAGTTTGTTCGCGGAGCAACGCGTGGAGATGGGACAGTTGGTGAAGATATTACTGAAAACTTACGAACGATTCCAAGCATTCCTTTAAAATTAAATGAAAATGAAACAATCGAAGTTCGTGGTGAAGCGTTCATGCCACAACAATCCTTTTTATCTTTAAATGAACAACGTGCGGAAAAAAATGAGCAATTATTTGCAAATCCGCGAAATGCAGCTGCAGGTTCATTAAGACAACTCGATCCTAAAATTGCTGCTAAGCGAAATTTAGATATGTACGTTTACGGAATCGGACAGTGGGAAGGCGATTTAACAACGCAAAGTGAACGATTAAATTATTTACAAAAACTCGGCTTAAAGACGAATCCCCATTGGAAAAAGTGTGCAACAATTGATGAAGTCCTTGAATATATTGAAACATGGACAACAGAGCGACCCCATTTAAATTATGAAATCGATGGAATCGTTATAAAAGTTGACGATTTAGAACTGCAAGAACGTCTAGGCTTTACTGCTGCAAGTCCACGCTGGGCAATTGCTTATAAATTCCCTGCGATGGAAGCCGTTACCGTATTAAAAGACATTGAGCTTAGTGTTGGGCGAACAGGAGTCGTTA
>Ga0209487_1003965_pt1 | contig 11516 bp, 8 predicted proteins | sample Poulit2012_FD_187524 | JGI IMG/M metagenome (GOLD analysis project Ga0209487, IMG submission 187524) | Agricultural soil microbial communities from Georgia to study Nitrogen management - Poultry litter 2012 (SPAdes) (version 2) | ecosystem: Environmental > Terrestrial > Soil > Agricultural land... | reverse complement strand
CCTCGTCCGTCGCTTCTACGAGGGTGTCCGTACCGACGACGTCCTCGCCCCGATGTACCCGCAGGACGACTGGGACGGCGCCGTCGAGCGCCTGACGATGTTCCTCGAGCAGTACTGGGGCGGCCCCACCACCTACTCCGAGACCCGCGGCCACCCGCGGCTGCGGATGCGGCACATGCCCTACGCCGTGACGCCGCTGGCACGCGACCGCTGGCTGCACCACATGCGCGCCGGTGTCGACGAGCTCGACCTGCCCGAGGACCTCGAGGCGCTGCTCTGGGACTACCTCCAGCGCGCCGCCTTCTCCCTGGTCAACACGATGGAGACACCGTGACCTCCACCCTCCCGGACGCCGGCGAGCCGACGGAGGCGCTGCTCTCGACGATCTCGCTCCTGGAGCTGGAGCGCACCGGGCACGACACGTGCACCGGCCGGTCCCACGACCACCCCAACGGGCGGGTGTACGGCGGGCAGGTGCTCGCCCAGGCCATCGTCGCCGCCGCCCAGACCGTCGCCGACGCGGGCCTGCCCGCCCCGCGCCTCCCCCACTCGGTGCACGGCTACTTCCTGCGCCCGGGCCGGCTCGACCAGCCGATCACCTTCGAGGTCGAGCGGATGCGCGACGGCGGGTCCTTCAGTGCCCGGCGCACCCACGCGATCCAGGACGGCAAGCCGATCCTGTCGATGATCACCTCCTTCCAGGAGGTGCAGGAGGGGCTGGAGCACGCCCAGCGTCCGCCGCAGGTGCCCGGCCCGGAGGAGCTGGAGAGCTCGGCAGACATCTTCGCCCGCTACGACCACCCGGCTGCCGAGTTCTACGCCCGCAACGGCGCCTTCGACATCCGTCACGTCGAGGGGGCGATCTACGTCCCCCTCGGTCGGTCGCCGCTCAGCCGGCAGGCGCTGTGGATGCGCTCCCGCGGCCGCGTCGACGGCGACCAGCTGCTCCACCGGGCGCTGCTCGCCTACGCCTGCGACCAGGTCATGCTCGAGCCGGTGCTGCGCCGTCACGAGCTGGGCTGGACCTCCCCCGGCCTGTCGGTGGCCAGCCTCGACCACGCGATGTGGTGGCACCGCGACGTGCGCGTGGACGACTGGCTGCTCTACGTGCAGGACGCCCCGAGCGCCCAGGGCGGACGCGGGCTGGGCATCGCCAAGGTCTACAACACCTCCGGTGAGCTCGTCGCGACCCTCGCCCAGGAGGGCATGGTCCGCGTCCACACCGACACCTGACCGCGCCCCGTCGCCGGCGGGCGGGCAACGCCCGTGACACCCGGCCACGCCCCGGCGACGCCGGCCCTGGACGGGCGGGAACGCCCCGGTCCCGTGACACTTGGGACGTGAGGGATGCACGGTGAGACTGCGCAAGGTCAGCGTCGACAGCCCCGGTCTCGGGCGGCGTCGCGCGGGGAAGGGCTTCGTCTACCTCGACCCGGACGGTCGGCGGGTGGACGACCCGGAGCTGCTCGCGCGCTGCCGGGCGCTGGTCATCCCGCCGGCGTGGCAGGAGGTATGGATCTGCCCGGACCCCGCGGGGCACATCCAGGCCGTGGGGACCGACGACGCCGGACGGCGCCAGTACCTGTACCACGAGCTGTGGCGGCAGCGCCGGGACCGGGCCAAGCACCGGCACGTGCTCGAGGTCGCCGAGCAGCTGCCCGGCGCGCGGGCCCAGGTGGCCGAGCACCTGGCCCTGGGCCGGCTCACCCGGGAGAAGGCACTCGCGGTCGCCTTCCGGCTCCTCGACCGTGGGGCGTTCCGCATCGGCGGCGAGGCGTACGCCGCCCGCCACGAGACCTACGGGCTGGCGACGCTGCGCAAGGACCACCTGCGGATCACCGGCGACGGCACGCTGACCTTCCGCTACCGCGCCAAGTCCGGGCTGGAGCAGCTGCTCGAGCTGCGCGACGAGGACCTCCTGTCCCCGCTCACCACGCTGCGGCGCCGCCGCGGCGGCGGGGTGGAGCTGCTCGCCTACCGCAACGGCCGCGGCTGGGTGGACCTGTCCACCTCCGACGTCAACGGCTACATCAAGGACCTCCTCGGGCCGGACGCGAGCGCCAAGGACTTCCGCACGTGGCGCGGGACGGTGCTCGCCGCGGTGAGCCTGGCCCGGGCGGAGGACGTGACGACGGCGCGCCGGCGGCAGGCGGCGGTGCGCGAGGCGGTCAAGCGGGTGGCCGCCGACCTGGGCAACACCCCCGCAGTGAGCCGGGCCTCCTACATCGACCCGCAGGTCATCGACGCCTTCGAACGCGGGCAGACCATCCCGTCCGACGCGGCCGGGCCGGACGAGGTGACCACCCGCACCGACCTCGCCCCCGCCGAGCGCGCCGTGCTCGAGCTGCTCTCCTGACGCACTCCACACCGCGGCCCGTATCGTGGACCGGTACCTCGGCCGGGCGCAGGACAGGGAGTGAGGATGGGACGCAGGCTGCTCGCCACAGCGGCGGCCGCGGCGGCGCTCCTCGGCGCCGTCCCCGCCGCCGCGACACCCGCGTCCGAGGTACCGCACGCTCCCGCCGCGGTGACCGGCCCAGCGGCCGTGACAGGCGTCGCTCCGACCGCCCGGGACATCGCGTCCGACGGCCGGTGGGTGCAGCCCACGGCCACCCACCCCCTGCTCTCCATCCGCGGCGAGGACAACGCCGCGGGCCAGGTCTTCGTCGCCGGTGACGACGCGCTCGACCGGGTCGGGGCGTGGGTGGTCAGCCGTGCGACCACCGGCAGCGTCACCGCCTCCGTGCGCACCCGCGTGGACGACCCGCGGACCCAGCTCGCGGCCGCGACCGTGGACCTGGGCGCACGTGGCGGCTCGGGCGAGGGCTGGTTGGAGTTCGACCTCGGCGGACTGCCGGTCGACCCGGGTGAGGAGTACGCGCTCGTACTGCGGGCCGACGGCACCGACGGTGCCGTCGAGTGGTGGGGCACCCGCTCCCCGGTCGACGGCGCGCTGCCCAGCTGGGGCTACGACGCCACCTACTGGGGCGGCTGGGCCGAGTACGGCACCGGTCGGGCCGCCCGCTTCACCGACTGGCACCTGGCCTTCTACGTCGACGACGCCCTCGCCCCCGGCGGCTGTGCCGTGCTCAACCGCTGCTGGCGGCACCTGCCCGCCGAGCAGCTCGGAGTCCACCCGGCGGGGCTGGTCGGCACGCCGGGGCGTCCACACGCGCTGTCCGCCTTCGAGACGGCGGGCGCCCGGTACCTGCCCGGCTCCTCCGTGCTCGAGCTCGCCGACGGCAGCTGGCTGTACCTGCCCGAGGGCGCGCAGGAGCCGGTGGTCGTCCCCGCCGGACATCCGGAGGCGCTGGCACAGGTCGAGGAGAGCCGCGCGTGGCTGAGCAGCGGCACGGTACCCGGTCGCACCCCCGCCGAGCGGGAGCTCGCCGAGCGGGCGCTGCTCGACCTGCGGCTGCTGCTCCAGGACGACGGCGCGGTCGCCGCGGCCTGGCACACCATCTGGAAGTACTCCTGGCCGCGGGACTCGGCGTTCACCGCCGTCGCCTTCGCGCACGCCGGCTTCCCGGAGGAGGCCTACCGGATCCTGCGCTTCACCGCGGGGACCCAGCGCGCGGACGGCACCTGGGAGGCCCGCACGCACCTCGACGGCTCCGGGCCGCCGGACGACCGGCCCTGGCAGCTGGACGCCAACGGCTGGGTGCCCTGGGCCACCTGGCAGTACCTCCAGACCGTCCCCGGCCCCGAGCAGGAGCAGGCGCTCGTCGAGCTCTACCCCACCGTCCGTGCTGCCGCCGACTACGCCGCCGACGTCCTGGACGAGAACGGCGTCCCGCCGGCGCGGCCGGACTACTGGGAGAGCGGCTACCCGGCACCCAACCTCGGCACCGCGGCACCGCTGCTCGCGGGGCTGCGCGCCGCGGCGGCCACCGCGGTCCTCGCCGGGCAGGACGCGGACGCCGCCCGCTGGAGCGCCGCGGCGGACCACCTGCAGCGGGGGATCGACCTGTCCTTCGGGACGATCGGCTACCAGCGCACCGTCGTCGACGGCAGCGGCAGGGACTCCGCCGTCACGTGGCTGGCGCCGCCGTTCAACCGGGCGACGGACACCGTCCGGGCCGAGCTGGTCACGACGTGGGACGTGCTCGTCCAGGAGACCGGCGGGGTGCAGCCCGGCGAGCGCTGGGGCGACGACATGACGTGGACGCCGGAGACGATGTTCTTCGCCCTGGCCTGGGCGAACGACGGGCAGACCGCGCGGGCGGAGGAGCTCCTCGCGTGGCTGGACGCGCACCGCACGGCAGTGGGTGCCTTCCCCGAGAAGGTCAGTCCCGAGGGGCACCCGGCCGCGGTGGCGACGCTCGGGTGGACGGCGTCGCTCGCCGTCCTCACGCTCGCCTCCCTCGACGAGCCGCTGCCCGTCCCGCCGGCGGGTGAGGGGGCGGCCCCGGTCGGGCACGCAGCTTCGGCACGGGCGGCAGGGGCTCAGGGCAGCGGGACCGCCGGGACGGGAGGACTCGCCGCCCTCGCCCTCGTCCTGGGCGCGCCGGCCGCTCTCGCGGGCCTCACCGTCCTCGCCCGCCGAGCGCGGAGCCGCCCCGCCGCGTGACGGCCGCCCGCCGACGGGCGGTCAGCGCCGCGCGCGCCGGCGGAAGGCCACCGGCTCGTCGAGGAGCTCGCTCCACGCGGCGCGCTCCTCCTCGGTGATCCGGCGGGGACGGCCGGTCGCGGCGTCGACGAGGACCAGCGTGGTCATGGCGCGCACCGCCGGACCGTCGGCGCCGGGGACCTCGTAGCAGATGTCGAGGCTCGCCCCACCCATCCGCGCCAGCCACAGCTGCACCTCGACCGGCTCGGTGGAGTACCCCAGCGGGGCGAGGTACTCGATCTCCAGGTGGGCGATGAGGGTGGCGGTCTCGCCGCCCGGGCCGGCGGGGAGCTTGCCCCCGCCGGCCGGCGCGTCGGACCAGAAGGCCGCGATCCGGGCCTCCTCCAGGAGCGTGACGACCGCCGCGTTGTTGACGTGCCCGTAGCCGTCGATATCCGACCAGCGGACGGTGACCGGTACCGTCAGCCGGGCCATCAGCTGCGGGTGAGCTTGCGGTAGGTCATCCGGTGCGGACGGGCCGCCTCCGGGCCGAGCCGCTCGACCTTGTTCTCCTCGTAGGCGGCGAAGTTGCCCTCGAACCAGTACCACTTCGCCGGGTTCTCCTCGGTGCCCTCCCACGCGAGGATGTGGGTGGCGACGCGGTCGAGGAACCAGCGGTCGTGGGAGACGACGACGGCGCAGCCGGGGAAGTTGAGCAGCGCGTTCTCCAGCGAGCCGAGGGTCTCGACGTCCAGGTCGTTGGTCGGCTCGTCGAGCAGGAGCAGGTTGCCGCCCTGCTTGAGGGTGAGCGCGAGGTTGAGGCGGTTGCGCTCACCGCCGGAGAGCACGCCGGCCGGCTTCTGCTGGTCCGGGCCCTTGAACCCGAACTGGGAGACGTAGGCGCGGGAGGGGATCTCCACCTTCCCGACCTGGATGAAGTCGTGTCCGTCGGAGACGACCTCCCACAGCGTCTTGTTCGGGTCGATGCCCTCGCGGGACTGGTCGACGTAGGAGATCTTCACCGTCTCGCCGACCTTGAGCTCACCGCCGTCGAGCGGCTCCAGCCCGACGATCGTCTTGAAGAGCGTGGTCTTGCCGACGCCGTTCGGGCCGATGACACCGACGATGCCGTTGGGCGGCAGCGAGAAGGACAGCCCGTCGATGAGCTTGCGGTCCCCGAAGCCCTTCTCCAGGTTCTTCGCCTCGATGACCACCGAGCCCAGGCGCGGGCCCGGCGGGATCTGGATCTCCTCGAAGTCGAGCTTGCGCATGCGCTCGGCCTCGGCGGCCATCTCCTCGTAGCGCTGGAGACGGGCCTTGGACTTGGCCTGGCGGCCGCGGGCGCTGGAGCGCACCCACTCCAGCTCCTCCTTGAGGCGCTTCTGGAGCTTGGCGTCCTTCTTGCCCTGGACCTCGAGACGGGCGGCCTTCTTCTCCAGGTAGGTGGAGTAGTTGCCCTCGTAGGGGTAGAGCCGGCCGCGGTCGACCTCGGCGATCCACTCGGCGACGTGGTCGAGGAAGTAGCGGTCGTGGGTGATGGCGATGACGGCGCCGGGGTACTTGGCCAGGTGCTGCTCGAGCCAGAGCACCGACTCGGCGTCCAGGTGGTTGGTGGGCTCGTCGAGCAGGAGCAGGTCGGGCTGCTCGAGGAGGAGCTTGCACAGCGCCACGCGGCGACGCTCACCACCGGACAGCACCGACACGTCGGCGTCCGGCGGGGGCAGCCGCAGCGCGTCCATGGCCTGCTCGAGCTGGGAGTCCAGGTCCCACGCACCGGCGGCGTCGATCTCCGCCTGGAGCTTGCCCATCTCCTCCATGAGGGCGTCGAAGTCGGCGTCCGGGTCGGCCATCTGCTCGCCGATCTCGTTGAACCGGTCGAGCTTGGCCTTGATGTCGGCCACACCCTCCTGGACGTTCTCCAGGACGTTCTTCTCCTCGTTCAGCGGGGGCTCCTGCAGGAGGATGCCCACCGTGTAGCCCGGGCTCAGCCGCGCCTCACCGTTGGAGGGCTGGTCCAGCCCGGCCATGATCTTGAGGATGGTCGACTTGCCGGCACCGTTGGGGCCGACCATGCCGATCTTGGCGCCCGGCAGGAAGGCCATCGTGACGTCGTCGAGGATGACCTTGTCACCGTGCGCCTTGCGCGCCTTGACCATCGAGTAGATGTACTCGGCCACAACACTCCCAAGTGCTCGAGGTTGACGGGCGGGGGCGCCCGACCGCCGTCCTCCAGGGTAGGCCACCTGGGCTCGCGGGCGAACGTGACGTCGGCGATCTTCGCTGGCGGCGATAGGGCCTCAGCCGTCGGCGTCCACCCGCTCCCAGTCCGGCAGGTCCGCCGCGGCCGGGACGGACACGGGCTCCGGTCCGGCGGCGTCGGGATCGTCCGGGTCGGGGGTCTGCACGGCCTCCTCGCCCGGGCCGTCCGGCGCGGCGGTGTCGGCGCGCTCGGCCTCGGCCGGGGTGACCTTGGCGACCCGGTGGTAGGTGACGATGCCGTACTTGATGTCGACGCCGATCGCCGTGGCGTTGATGACGTTGGTGTGGTTGGTGCGCTCGCCGGAGGTCCACTCCTCCGAGCTCAGCCGTCCCTGGACGATGACCGGCATCCCCCGGTGCAGGGACTGGCGGATCTGGGCCCCGGCGGCGCCCCAGGCCTTGACGGTGAACCACTCGGTCGGGTCCTCGCGCCACTCGCCGGTGGCGTCACGGTAGCTGCGGGTGGCGCCGAGCCGGAACCGGGTCACCTCCCGGCCGTTGGCGGTGACGAGGAGGTCCGGCTCGGTGCCGACCCGGCCTCGCACGGTGATCTGGATGGAGTCGCTCATCGGGGCATCCCTCGCTCGGGCCGGCCGGTTGCCGGCGGTCGAGCCCGACGATGCCGGGTGACGCCGACGCGCCGGTGCCCCCGGTGGGCGTCGGTGGACGGCCGGGGCGCTCAGCCGCGCTGTGCAGCACCCTTCGCGAGGGCGACACGCAGCGCCCGGTGCCGGTCGAGCACCGCGGTGGTCGGGGCGGCGAGGTCGTCGCGCACGACCTCCCGCACCCGGGCATGCACCGTCTCGCGGTACCCCGTCGCCAGCCGCTCGGCGCGGCTGCCCCGCCACAGCCGCGCGGCGACCAGCGCGGCGAGCCCGACGGCGACCAGTCCCGCTCCGGCGCCGAGCAGGGGCGCGCCGGGCAGGTCGGCGACCTCGCGGGTCCCCAGCAGCCCGAGCACCGCCCCGACGACGCCGAGGACCGCCAGCACCAGCCCACCGATGTGCAGCGCGAGGGTGCCGCGGTGCCGCACCTGCGGGAGCGGTACGCCCTCGACCGCGGCGGCCACCGCCGTGCGCAGCTCACCGGCGGGGGCGACGTCGCGGTCCACAGCACGGCGCCAGCGATCGGGCAGCCCCGCCGTGGCGGTGGACAGCCAGCGGCCGCGGACCGCCTCGACCGTCCCGACGGCGGGCGGCTCCGGGCGGGCGAGCGCCCCGCCCCGGACGCGGGAGGCGGCGGAGCGGATCGAGTCGGCGACGGCCCCGACACCCGCGGCGTCCCCGAGCGCCTCGGTGGTCTCCTCCACCTGTGGGTCACCGACGGCCGGCTCCGCGGTGCCGACGGCCGGTGCCAGCCGTCGCGCGATGGCGTCGATCTCGGCCTCGGCGGTGCGCGCAGCGGTGGAGCGGCGGGCGACGGTGCGGGCGAGCACCTCGCGGACGTCGGCGATGCCCTCGCCGGTGACGGTCGACGTCGTGATGACCTCGACCTCGTCCAGGCCGTCGGCGCGTAGCAGGTCGCGGACGGAGTCGACCACCCGCGGGACGGCGCCCTCCGGGAGGGTGTCGACCTGGTTGACGAGGACGAGCATGGCGTCCTGCCGGTCGGCCAGGCCTCGCAGGTAGCGGGCGTGCAGCGCGTTGTCGGCGTACTTCTGGGGGTCGACCACCCAGATGAGCATGTCGACGAGCGGGACCAGCCGGTCGACCTGGTGGGCGTGCTCCTCGGCGACGGAGTCGTGGTCCGGCATGTCCAGGAGCACGAGGCCGTGCAGCGCGCGCTCGTCGTCGGCGTCGAGCACGCTCTCACGCTCGATGCGGCGCTGCTCGGCGACGGCGAGGAAGTCGAGCAGCTCGGTGGCCTGGCCGCCCCAGACGCAGGCGGTGGCGCGGTCGGTGGTGGGCCGGATGGCTCCGACGTCGGCGAAGCTCAGGCCGGAGATGGCGTTGAACAGTGAGGACTTGCCCGACCCGGTGCCCCCGACCAGGGCGGCGACGGTCCAGTCGACGCCCAGCGCGAGCCGCTCCTCCACCCGGGCGATGTCCCGCAGCGAGGTCTCCACGAGTTCGGGGGCGACCTCCTCCCCCGCCCGCTCGAGCGCGGTGGCGATCGCCTGGACGCGCTCGCCGAGGCGCGACTCGTCGTGCGCGGCCGGGGCGACGTGCGCCCCGTGACCGCCGGTGAGGGCCTGGGTCATCGGTGTCCTTTCAGCTCGCTGGCCCGCAGCCGCAGCCCCGCGCCGGCCTCGCTGCGCAGCCCGAGTGCGGCGAGCCGGTCGAGGTGGGGCGTGGCCTCGTCGCGGACGGCCTCGGCGGCGGTCCGGTACAGGTCCTCGGCCACCTGCTCGGTGGCGGTGTGGTCCCCGAGCAGCGAGCGCAGGGCGCGCGCCGCTCCGTCGAGCCCGGCGGCCGCGGCCTGGAGCAGCCCGCTGAGCCCGCGCGCGTCGAGCGCCTTGGCCGCGGGGCCGCCGGCGCGCAGCAGCTCCTCGGCCCGGGTGTCGGTGCGGCGCGCCCACTCGGTGACGGCGGCCTCGACCCGGGCGTCGCGGTCGGTGGAGGCGGTGTCGTCCTGCGCGAGCAGGCCGGTGCCCCCTCGTCCGGGCTCGGACCACGCCTCACGCAGCGCGTCGGCACCGTCGGTCGCGGCGTCGGCGACGAGGGAGACGAGCGCGCGGCGGGTCTCGGCGGCGATGGCGGCGGCGGCCTCGCTGCGGGCACGCACACCGCTGCCGCGCCAGCCGCGTCGGATGCGGGCGGGGTCTCCGGTCAGCGGGGCGAGCACCCCGCCGGAGCTCGCGGCGGCGAGCCAGCGGGTGGTCGGCGCGCCCTGGCTCGCCACGCCGGTGCGCAGGCGGGCGACCAGCGCGTCGGCCGCCTCGCCGACGGCGTGCTCGGCCCGCTGGCGGAGCGTCCCGGCAGCCATCGCCTGGGTGGTGATCCCGTCGGCGAGCCGGAGCAGCTCGTCGCGCAGCGTGCCCCACACACCCTGGGTGGTGCGGCGCACGACGCCCCGGGCGGTGTTGCGGCCACCGAGCAGGGTGAGCCAGGTGCGGACCTGCTCGACGGCGCGGTCGGGCAGCAGGCCCTCGTGGGGGCCGACGTCCTCGACGACGAACAGCGGCGCCTCACCCAGGCCGAGGTCGGCCATCCGGCGCATGAGGTCGCCACGGACCTCGGTGAGCACGCGGCGGGGCACCCGGTTGAGGAGCACCGCGACGGTGATGCCTCGCTCCTCGGCCTGCCGCAGCACCCGCCACGGGACGGCGTCGCCGTAGCGCGCGGCGGTGGTGACGAAGAGCCAGAGGTCGGCGGTCTCGAGGAGCAGGTTGGCCAGCCTGCGGTTGCCCTCGAGGACGGAGTCGAGGTCGGGGGCGTCGAGCAGCGCGAGCCCGGCGGGCACGCCGTCGTCGGCGACGACGTCGGCGAGCTCGGTGATCGGGTGCTCCTCGACCAGCCACAGGTCCTCCTCGCGGACGGCGAGCAGCGGCTGGGTCGTCGTGGGCCGGATGACGCCGGCCTCGGTGACCTCCCGCCCGACCACCGAGTTGAGCAGGGTGGACTTGCCGGCCCCGGTCGACCCGCCGAGGACGACGACGGCGGGCCCTGCCTCGCGCTTGAGGCGCGGCAGCAGGTGGGCACCGATCTGCGTCTCGACACGGTCCCGCAGCTCGCGCAGCTCCGCCGCACCGGGCAGGTCGAGCGGGAAGCCCGCGGCGGTGACGTCCTCGTGGAGGTCGATGACGACGTCGAGGATGGGTGACCGTCCCCGGACGTGGCGAGCCACCGGGCGGGTCGTCAGGTCACTGGTCACCGCTCTATCCTCCCTGGCCGGTGAGCCTTGACCAAGCTCGCCAGGTCACGTGTCGCCATCTGCCTCCCCGGAGGCACTACCGTTGGACCTGGTGGCCCTCCGGTGCGGGGGCGCCAGGCCCCCGTAGCTCAATGGATAGAGCAACGGCCTTCTAATCCGTAGGTTGCAGGTTCGAGTCCTGCCGGGGGCGCTCGTCGGTCATGCGGCACCGCCGTTGACGAAGATCGTCTGGCCGTTGACCCAGCGCCCGGGCCCGGCGAGGAAGGCGACCGTCTCGGCGACGTCCTCCGGGGTGCCCAGGCGCTGGAACGGGTTGCTCCCGGCGATCTGCTCGACGAGCTCAGGACTCTTGCCCTCGAGGAACAGCGGGGTCGCGGTGGGGCCCGGCGCGACGGCGTTGACCGTGACGTCCCGGCCCCGCAGCTCGCGCGCCAGGATGAGCGAGATCGCCTCGACCGCACCCTTGGAGGCGGCGTAGGCGCCGTAGCCGGGGGTCTGCAGCCGGGTGATCGAGGTGGAGAAGGTGATGATCGCCCCGCCGGGGCGGATGCGTCGGGCGGCGAGCCGGGCGACGACGAACGTCCCGCGCACGTTGACGCGCTGCACCCGGTCGAACACCTCGAGGTCGAGCTCGGCGATCGGCGCGAGCGGCATGATCCCCGCGGTGTAGACGAGGACGTCGACGCCGCCGAACTCCTGCTCGGCGGTGTCGAACAGGGCGGTGGCGGTCCCCTCCTCGGCGATGTCGCCGCCGACGGCCACCGCGCGCCCGCCCGCGTCGGTGATGGCGGCGACGGTGTCGGCGGCGCGCTGCCGGTTGCCGTTGTAATGGACGACGACGGCGGTCCCGTCGGCGGCCAGGCGCCGGGCGCTCGCCCGGCCGATGCCGCCGGAG
>Ga0209487_1003964_pt1 | contig 11517 bp, 10 predicted proteins | sample Poulit2012_FD_187524 | JGI IMG/M metagenome (GOLD analysis project Ga0209487, IMG submission 187524) | Agricultural soil microbial communities from Georgia to study Nitrogen management - Poultry litter 2012 (SPAdes) (version 2) | ecosystem: Environmental > Terrestrial > Soil > Agricultural land... | reverse complement strand
AAATTCTGCTGGCCGCAGTTTTTGCGCTGGGCTTCGAAGCCGCCATGCTCAAGCTGCGCCAGCGCCCCCTCAGACCCTTCATCACCGACGGCAGCGCCCTCATTGCCGCCGTGCTGTTCGCGCTGTGTATTCCGCCGCTGGCGCCGTGGTGGGTGGCCGCCACCGGCATGCTGTTTGCCATTGTCATTGCCAAGCATCTGTACGGCGGACTGGGCCACAATCTGTTCAACCCCGCCATGGTCGGCTTTGCCGCCGTCATCATCGCCTTCCCGGCCGAACTGAGCCAGTGGCTGCTGCCCGGCGGTGTTTCACCGGCCCTGCCCGGCCTGGCCGACACCCTGCACACCATCTTCACCGGCCGGCTGCCCGCCGCGCTTGATTTCGACGCCATCACCGGCGCCACCCCGCTGGATGCCTGGAGCACCGGCATCAGTCAGGGCCTTGATGCTGAACAGATCCGCCAGCAGGCTGTTTTCAGCGCCCCCGGCGGCCACGGCTGGCAATGGATTGCCGCCTTCGCCACCCTGGGCGGACTGTGGCTCATGACCCAACGCGTCATCAGCTGGCACGTGCCCGCTGCCGTTGTCGCCACCACACTGGTCATCGCCACCCCCCTGTGGCTGGTCGCCCCCGACACCCACCTGTCGCCGGTGGAACACCTGTTTACCGGCGCGCTCATGCTCGGCGCCTTCTTCATCGCCACCGACCCGGTCAGCGGCTGCGCCAGCCCGCGCGGCAAACTCATCTTCGGCGCCGGCGTCGCCATCCTCACCCTCGTCATCCGCCGCTGGGGCGGCTACCCCGACGGCCTGGCCTTCGCCATCCTGCTCATGAACATGACCGCCCCCCTCATCGACCGCCTGACCGTGCCCAAAGCCTATGGGCATTGATAATGGAATCCAGCGGCACGTTTTTGCTGCGCAAGATCGGGTTTATCGTTGGCTGGCGCCAGCGCTCCTCAAGTCAAAAGCGGTTTCGCCCCGCTTGCTGTCGCAAGCTGATGGGCGAGTCGCTTTTTAGAACTTCATGCTCCATCCTGAACCGGCAGCCCTAATCAGGCGTGCGGCGACAGCGTGTGATCCCATGACTTCACCGCGTCGAAGCGGGCCGCCAGTTCGTCTACTGAACCCCACACTTTCAGCGCCTCCAGATCCTTTTTCTCGGCAGATCTCAGCCGCATAAATTCATGGGTGGTCAAGTCATCCTCGGTGGGGCCATCGGTTAAGGCGTACAGATCTTCGTAAAGCACGGGAATGCCCAGCTGCTCGGCCACAAAACCGTTTGTGAACGTGCAGCGCTCGACAATACGCTGTTCAACATCAGGGCAAAACGCGCCTTGCAGCAGAATTTCCCCGTGCACCTTGTAATTCGACGCATCGCGGTATTGATACTCGAACACACAAAACGCCTTCGGCGCAGCCCCAGCCATCAAATCACTCATGAAAACTACCTCCCAAAACCGTCCACCAACGCCTTGATACTACCCTGGTAAACTCGGCGCATGTCTAAACTCTTGTCGGGTCTGTACGAACAGATCATTACCGAAGCCGTGCTGAAAGAGCTCGGTCGTTTTGACCCAGAGTTGATCGCACGGGGGAAGCTCCACCCCGAAGAAGTGGCCGACCGCATCGCGCTGCACGCCGGAAAGCTGCTGCGTCGGGCACTTTCTAGCGTTGGCCCCGAACATCGGCGAGAAACCGGCCTCAATGTTCTCAACGACGTCACCCGACTGCTGTTGGAGAAAGACCTGCGCGGCGTCAGCGAAACCGACAAGCCGGTTGAGCAGAATGAAATCCTGCGCGCCATTCATCGTTTTCGTCCCGACGGACGCATCGAAGAAACCACCGAACCGGCCACGCCCCTGCTCGACTCCACGCTTTTAACCAACTCATCAGGCGAGCCCAACATCAGCCATCAGCTTAAAACTGAAATCCCGTCGGCCAACCACATCGACGTTCTGATGGCTTTCGTGCGCCGCAGCGGCATCCGTCAACTGCTTGGCGTTCTAAAAAGGCATATCAACGCCGGTCGCAGACTCCGTCTGCTGACCACCACCTACACGCAAACCACCGAGCTGGCCGCGCTGGAAGACCTGCAAAATCTGGGCGCTGAAGTGCGGGTCTCCTACGAAACCGACAGCACCCGCCTGCACGCCAAGGCATGGCTTTTCCACCGTGCCTCGGGTTTTTCCACCGCCTATATCGGCTCGTCCAACCTGACCCATCAGGCCCAAGTCACCGGCAAGGAGTGGAACGTCCGGATATCGCAGGCACGCAACGCGGACATCATCAGAAAGTTTCAATCCGTGTTTGACAGCTATTGGGAAAATGATGATTTTTTACCGTTTGACCGCAAGGAATTCATCCGCAACACGCGTTCGAACAAATCCGGCCCGCAGGTCTATCTCAGTCCGGTGGAAATCCGCCCCGAGCCCTTCCAGTCAAGGCTGCTTGAACTAATCGCATTGGCGCGACAGCGTGGACGCCATCGCAATCTGCTGGTATCCGCCACTGGCACCGGCAAAACCGTCATGGCGGCGCTTGACTATTTCGAATTACGAAAAAGCCTGCCGCGAGCCAGGCTATTGTTTGTTGCCCACCGCAGGGAAATTCTGGAACAAAGCCTGGCCACCTTTCGTCATGCGCTGCGCGACGCCAACTTCGGCGAGCTGTGGGTGGGTGGGCAGCGACCCGATGAATTCGAGCATGTCTTTGCCTCCATTCAAAGCCTGCATGCCGCCGGGCTGGAACACATGCCGCCCGATCACTTCGACGTGGTGATCATTGACGAATTTCATCACGCCGAAGCCCGAACCTACCGCGAGCTTCTGAAATTTCTGAAACCACGGGAGCTGCTCGGGCTGACTGCCACCCCCGAGCGCGGCGACGGCCAGTCCATACTGCACTGGTTTGACAACCGCATTGCCGCCGAGCTGCGGCTTTGGGACGCCATCGAACAGCAGCGGCTGGTTCCGTTCGATTATCACGGCATAGCCGACGGCGCCGATTTTCGACAGGTTGGCTGGACGCGGGGACGCGGCTACAACGCGGGACAGCTCGACAAACTGGTCACCGGCGACAACGTGCTGGCGCGCCGTATCATTCAGCGAACCATTGAAACAGTGGACGATCCGCAGCAGATGCGGGCCCTGGGCTTTTGCGTTTCCGTCGGGCATGCACACTTCATGGCCGATCAGTTTGAAAAGGCAAATATTGCCGCACGGGCCATCACCGGCACCACGCCACAAACAGAACGAGAAGCCGCGCTGCAGGATCTGCGCGCCGGTCGCATCAGGATTTTATTCACGGTGGACTTGTTCAACGAAGGCGTTGATCTGCCGGAAGTTGACACGCTTTTGATGCTGCGCCCCACCGACAGCGCCACGCTTTATATACAACAGCTGGGTCGCGGCCTGCGCCGTTCGGAAAACAAATACATATGCACAGTGCTGGATTTCATTGGCCAACATCGGCGTGAATTCAGTTTTCAGCGCCGGCTGGCCGCCTTGCTGGGCGGCAGCCGCACCGAAATCATCGAGCAGATCAAGAATGATTTTCCTTACCTACCCAGCGGCTGCAGCATGCAGCTGGACAGAGTGGCCCAGCAGCGAATTCTCGACAACATTCAGGAAAGTCTGCCAACGCAGTGGCCGGCACGGGTTGAAGAACTGCGCCAGCTTTCCGCCGACGGTCGAAGTGAAGTCAGCCTGAGCGCCTATCTGGATGAAACTGGACTGGAGCTGGAAGACCTCTACAGAAACAACCGCTGCTGGTCAGATCTTAAAGAGGCCGCTGGGATTAAGACCCATGCTGCAGGCCCGCATGAAACTGCCCTGCGAAGAGCGCTGGGGCGCCTGCTTCACGTCAACGACAGCACAAGGATTTCAGGCTGGCGCGAACTTTCTAAAGCTGCCCAGTCGGAAAAACTGATCACCGGCGGCCTGCTTCAAAAACGCCTGTTCCACATGCTGGCCGCCGTTCTTCTGGAATCGCTGAGTCCGCAGCCAAAAACGCTGAAAGAAGCGGCAGAAGTGATTGGCCAACACCCACAGATTCTGGCCGAGCTGGACGAAATTCTCCAGATTCACGACGAGCGCATTGACCACCTGCAAAGCGCGCTGAGCACTCACCCCGACACCCCGCTGAAAATACACGCCCGCTACAGTCGGCGAGAAATTCTGGCCGCGTTCGGCAATGGACACGATTTTGGGCTTGGCCAATGGCGCGAAGGCGTGCGCTGGCTAAAAAACGAAAACACCGATATTTTTGCGATTACATTCGACAAAACCAGCGGTCATTTTTCACCCACCACCCGCTATCGCGACTACGCCATCAGCCCAACGCTTTTGCATTGGGAAAGCCAATCGACCACATCCGAATCCAGCCCCACCGGGCAGCGTTACCAGACCATCAAATTCAATGGCCCCAACTTCGCCCTGCCCTTCGTGCGCCTGCACTCCGACGAGCGCGCATTCTGGCTGCTGGGCCCGGCCCACTATGAGCGCCATCAGGACGAGCGCCCCATGGCCATCACCTGGAAACTTGCCCACCCCATACCCGGCGACCTGTTTGCTCGCTTTGCCGCAGCGGTGGCGTAACGGGAAACAGGTATTTCAAGCGGCGTCCACCGCCAATTCGGACAGTTCGGTCAATGAACCAAGATCGATGTGCTTTCCGGCCTGCCACAAATCGTGCTCATCCTGCATGGCAAGCCAGCTCTGCGGGGAGCGCCCGATCACTTTTGACAGCCGCAGAGCCATCTCGGGCGTAACCCGGCTGGTTCCATTCAAAATGCGACTGAGCGTGGAAGAGGCAACGTCAAGATGACGGGCCAGCCGGCGGGCGCTGATCTCATTGGGCTTCAGATAAACCTCGGTAATAAATTCACCCGGATGGGGCGGATGATGCATGGTCATCGGTCGAGTCTCCATGGAGGTCGGGACAATTCATAACGGTCAAAATATCGCTTCTTGGCGTCCGTTTTTGGGAGACAGGCTCATAGACACTCTGGAACCTGGGGAGAAGGGGCTCTAAAGCCCCGATAGGAAGCATAAAGATCATTCGCCTCCTTCTCCCGCGACATTTTGCACAGCACGTCGGCAAGCAGATCGACTGCTTCAATGAGTCTGGGCGAAGAACAGAAACCATGTTGCGGATCGCAATTCTCCATTTCCGAAAGGCGGCCGACCACTTTGCTGGCATGATTCCTTGCCATATCAAAATCTTTCACCCCGGAATATGCTTCAGCATAAGCAAACGATAAATCAATTGGTGAATCTCCTCCTGAGAAGTAGTCACTTGCAGAATCCAAATCAGACAGGGCTTCCCGATACTCCCCACAATCTATTCTCACCTTTGCTCTGTTGTAAGTTAACCCGTAGCCTTCGGCCCCATGAGACTCCGCCGCCATCAAATCATCAAGTGATTGATGGCATTCCTGGATGGCATGAAACGCCATTGCGCGCGCAAAATAGGGCTCGTACCTTGTTTGGTCCGCCTCAATGGCCTTATTAAACCAATCAATCGCCTCCTCGTTTTTGTCGTGAGATCTCAGAATCTCACCGATACAAAACCCTGCATGTGATTTGCTTATTTCATTTTGATGTAACGCATGCTCATAATTGCCAATCGCACGTTCAATCGAGCCACCGGGATCATCGCCTCGGAACATGGCGAGCCCCGGCATCTCATCCTGCATATCATGCAGGCCACACTCATAGCCATCATCTGCCGACACGAAACAACCCGACAACAGGGCAAAAACCCCCAGTATGAAAACAGCTTTATGACGCCTTTAAAATCAATGACAGCATATATTTTCTTCATTTTTCAGCTCACCGCGCTCTACGATCTTGTACCTAATCAAATGGCTCACCCCACCGGCCAATCCAATTTCGACCGGACAATACGTTACTTTGCAATCTTCATCAGTCAAAGATTCACGGCGTGTGAATCGATCAGCCTCAAACCAGATCAAATGTAACAGTCTTTCAAAATCATGAAAATCCTTGGATTCAATCGCGGAAAGCCGACAATAATCTTCATCAAGCTTTCCCCTATTGTCATGGCTGATCAGAAAACAAACACTAAGCCTGTCCGCTGGCAGGGGCCAGGTTCATGATCATTGATTGAGCCCCATAAAGCCAGCATCCATGCTACGCCGGGATTTGACGCCTTTCAGCACTTTCGGGCACCGCGACAAGCCAGGCGCTTGAAGCCCTCTCTTTTTCTCCCCATCTTGTTCAGGTAGCCAACGGATGGAGGTGGTCATGAAACTTTACGGATTTTCCGGTTCCTGCGCCCTTGCGGCGCATATCTGCCTGGCCTGGACGGGCCAGCCCTATGAGTTTGAGCTGATTGAAAAAGACGATCTGGCCAAGCCCAAGTTCAAGAAGCTCAATCCCTACGGCAAGGTGCCCATTTATTCCGAAAGCGACTGGGTGCTGTATGAAAACGCGGCCATTCTCAACTACCTGGCCGACCGACACCCCGAAGCCCGGCTGGGCGGTGACGGCTCGGCCCGTTCACGCGCCGAGGTCAACCGCTGGATGGCGCTGATCAATTCGGACGTTCATCCCACCTTCAAGCCGCTGTTTGGCGCCACGGCCTATCTGGGCGACGAGGCGGCGATTGAGGCGAGCAAGGACAATGCCCGCCAGCAGCTGCGCGGCTATTTTGAAAAGGTTGATCGCCAGCTTGAAGGCCGGGACTGGCTGACCGGCCAGCGTTCAGTTGCCGACCCCTACCTGCTAGTGACCACCCGCTGGGCACATCTGACCGGCGTGGATCTGGACGGACTGGACAATATTGCCCGTTTTGAAAAACACATGAATGCCGATGCCGGCGTTCAAAAGGCGCTGAAGGAGCAGAAGCTCAAGCCGCTGTAAGCGGCGCGGCGGCGCGCCTGCATGATGGCGTGCACAGGGCGGGGCCACCGGCCCCGCTCACGCCCGCTGCGCCAGCCTTGAAACCAGTTCGCCCAGCCCCAGCCCGCGCGATTCCAGCAGCACCAGCAGGTGATAAAGCAGATCGGCGCTTTCGTCCAGCAGCGCGTCATTGCTGCCGGCCACGGCCGCCAGCGCTGTTTCCACGCCTTCCTCTCCCACTTTTTGCGCCAGCCGCTGGCGCGGGCCGTTCAAAAGCCGGGCTGTATAGCTGGCCGTAACATCGGCGCCGCGGCGCCCGGCAATGGTCTGATCCAAATCGTGCAAAAAGGCGAGCTGCGGCGCGGCATCGTTGCCGAAACAGCTTTGCCGGCCCAGATGGCAGGTCGGCCCCTGCGGCCTTGCCAGCACAAGAATCGCATCGGCATCGCAATCACCATAAATGCCCTTGAGATGCAGGATGTTGCCCGATGTCTCGCCCTTGGTCCACAGGCACTGGCGGCTGCGGCTCCAGAAGGTTACCCGGCCGCTTGAGCGGGTGGCTGCAAGCGCCTGCCTGTTCATGTAGCCCAGCATAAGCACCTGCCCCGACTGCCAGTGCTGAACCACAGCGGGCAAAAGCCCGCCGGCCCTGTTCCAGTCAAGGCCGGTCATGGCGCGGCTCCGGCAGGCAGCGCAACCGCCACGCCCTGTTGGTGCAGCCATTGCTTTAGCCGGCCGATATGAATTTCACCGCGATGCAGGGCTCCGGCCACCAGCGCGCCGTCGGCGCCGGTGCGCTCAAACAGGTTGAGAAAATCGCGCTTTTGGCCGGCGCCGCCCGAGGCCACCAGCCGGCCGGAGAAATGCCGGCGCATGGCGGCCAGCTGCTCCAGGTCATAGCCGTGGCCAACCCCGTCATGCGTCATGCAGTTGAGAACGATTTCACCCGCGCCGCGACTTTCGAGTTTGCTGACCCAATCGACCGTGGTCAAGGCTGTTTTGCGGCTTGTATCGGGGCTGCCGGTGTACTGGTGAACACACCAGTTGCCGCGGCCGTCCGGGCGGCTGTCAATGCCGACCACAACGCGCGCCCGGCCCAGCGCGGCAATCAGTTCATTCACCAGCTGCGGGCGGGCCAGCGCCGCCGAATTGACCGACACCCTGTCGGCGCCGGCCTGCAGCACTGCGCGCGCATCGTCCACGCTTTTGATGCCGCCGGCCACGCACAGGGGCACGTTCACAACGCGCGCCAGCCGCTGTATCCAGCCGCTTTCAACACAGCGCCCGGCCGGGCTGGCGGCAATGTCGTACACCACCAGTTCATCGGCCCCGGCGCGGCAGTAGCGGCGCGCCAGCGCCAGAATATCGCCGGCATCGCGATGGTTCTCAAAGCGCACGCCCTTGATCACCCGGCCATCGGCCACATCCAGGCAGGCCACAATGCGCCTGGTGTTCATGATGCACCTGCCGCGCGCCGGCCCTGCCCGGCCGCCGCCTGCAGCGCCGCCAGTCCGACGCGGCCCTCGAGCAGGCTGCGCCCGACAATAACGCCGGCCACGCCGGTGCCCGCCAGCGCCCGGATATCGGCCGCATGGCGCACGCCGCCCGAGGCCTGCAGGCAGACTTCGGGCCAGATTTCGGCAATGGTTTTGTAAAGCGACAGCGCCGGCCCCTGCAGCGTGCCGTCGCGGTCTATGGCGGTGCTCAGCACGTGTTGTGCGCCCGCTTTTCGGTAGCGCACCAGCAGCGCTTCAAGCGCCACGTCGGTGTTTTCCGTCCAGCCGTGAACGGCCGGCTGCCAGCCGCCGGCTGTCGGGCGCACGTCCAGCGCCAGCACAATTTTTTCGGGGCCGTATTTTTGCAGCCAGCCGCAGACCAGTTCGGGCTGCTGCACCGCCAGGCTGCCGATCACCACCCTATCGATGCCGGCCGCCAGCAGGCGCTCGATGTCTGCAGCGCTGCGCACGCCGCCGCCACACTGCAGGCGCAGCCCGAAGGCTGCCAGCGATGTCATGACATCGAGGTTGTGGGCCCGGCCGTGCCGCGCGCCGTCCAGATCAACCACGTGCACCCGGCGCACGCCCCGGGCCTGCCAGCGGCGCGCCAGATCCTGCGGCGCCGCCGCAAACGTGGTCTGGCGGCTGTAGTCGCCCTGGTACAGGCGCACCACCCGGCCGTCGCGCAAATCCATGGCCGGATACAGTTCAAGGTTGTTGCCGCTCATGCCAGAACCCCCTTGGTGCTGGGAATGCGGTCGTGCTCGCGCCTGACGGCCTGCCGCAGACAGCGCGCCACCGCCTTGAAACAGGCCTCGACCATGTGGTGGGCGTTGTCGCCGCGCACGCTCAAATGCAGATTGGCGCCCAGCCCCTGACACAGGGACTCAAAGAAGTGCGGCACCATTTCGGTGCTCATCTGCCCCACCCTGTCGCGCGGAAAGCGGCCGTCAAATTCAAGCCACGGCCGCCCCGACAGGTCAATGGCGGCATCCGCCAGGGCGTCATCCATGGGCAGGGTGGCGCCGTAGCGGGCAATGCCGCGCCTGTCGCCCAGCGCCGTGCGCAGGGCCTCGCCCAGCGCCAGCCCGCAGTCTTCCACGCTGTGGTGGTCATCCACTTCAAGATCGCCCCGACATTCAAGACGAATGCCTATTTCGCCATGGCGGGCAATCTGCGCCAGCATGTGGTCAAAAAAGCCTATGCCGGTGTCGATATCCGCCTGGTCAGCGCGATCGAGATCCACCTCGACCCGCAGCGCGGTTTCGCCCGTGTGGCGCTCCACCCGGGCCTGCCTTGGGCGGTTGCACAGCACGTGGGCAATGTCCATCCACGCAAGCCCGCTGCGGCCGGTGAGAAAACCGCGCACGCCGAGATTGGCGGCAAACGCCATGTCGGTGGCGCGGTCCCCCACCATGGCCGATTCCGTTCGGCTCCAGCTGTCGTCGGCCAGATAGTGGCGCACCAGCCCGGTGCCGGGCTTGCGGGTATCAAGCCCGTCTTCGGGCCGGCTGGCGTCAATGAGCACTTCATGAAACCTGATGCCCTGCGAGGCCAGCAGGGCCAGCAGCCACTGGTGGGGGCCGTCAAAGTCCCGCTGCGGAAACGAGCCGGTTCCCAAACCGTCCTGGTTGGTGACCATCACCAGGCCAAAGCCCGCCGCCATGATTTTCCGCAGGGCGGGAATGACATCGGGCATCAGCATCAGCTTGTCAAAGCGGTCAATCTGCTCATCGGCCGGTTCTTCAACAAGGCAGCCGTCGCGATCGACAAACAGCCATTTTCCTTTCATGCCTTCCGTCCCTCGTCCTTCTCAAGAATGCTGACCAGCCGCGCCATTTCGCTGACCGTGCCAATGCTGATGCGCAGCGCATTGAGCAGCCCGGGCTGGTCCTGAAGCGTGCGCACGGCAATGCCCGCCCTGTTCAGCCGGCGCTCGGTGCGGGCCGCATCGGCAAAGCGCACGCACAAAAAGTTTGCTTCGGAATCCATCACTTCGATGACCCCGGGCAGGCAGGCAAGGCGCAGCCGCAGCGCGTTGCGCAGGCGCACTATTTCCCTGACATGCCCGAGCATGGCCACTTCGCCGGCTTTGCTGACCACCTGCAGGGCGGCTTCCGTTGCCGGTGCCGCCAGCGGATAGGGCGACTGCACCGTGCGCAGCGCCGCAATCACCCCGGGCTGGGCCAGCACCGCGCCAATGCGGCTGCCGGCCAGTCCCCACGCCTTGGACAGGGTGCGCAGGACGACCAGATTGGGGTGCCGGTCAAGCAGGGCTGTGGCGCCGGGCCTGTCGGCAAACTCGATGTAGGCCTCGTCCACCACCAGCAGGGCCTGGTGCTGCAGCGCCTCGGCCAGCCGGCCAATAACCGTGGCAGCGACCATGCCGCCGGTCGGGTTGTTGGGCGAGCACACAAACACCAGCCGCGCACGGTTGCGGCTGGCCGCCACAATCGCCGACGGGTCAATATTCATGCGGCGGCCGCAGCGCGCCACGGCAATCCACGGCGCGCCGTGCAGCCGGGCCGCCACCTCATACATGGCAAAGCTCGGCGGGCAGCCCGTTACGGCATCCACGCCGGGACGGCAAAAGGCGCGCACCAGCAAATCAATGGCTTCATCGCTGCCGCGCGTTACCAGCAGCTGTTGGGGTTCAACGCCATACAGCCGGGCAAGCCGGCTGCGCAACGCCTGCGGCTGCGGCGCCGGATAGCGGTTCAGCTGCCCGCACAGCCCCCGGGGCCAGGGCAGCTCGTTGGCGTCAAGCAGCGCTGTATATCCGCGCCCGGCGGTTCGCGGCACCGGCTGGTAGCCGGCAAAATCCCGCAGGTCATCACGCAGCCAGGGGTGCATCTTCATGACCCGCCCTCCAGCGCTTCAAGCCGCACTTCAACCGCCTGCGCATGGGCTTCCAGTCCTTCGGCCCGGGCCAGCGCGCAAATATTGCCGGCCAGGCCGCGAATGCCTTCGGTGCTCAGTTCCTGCACCGTGATGTACTTGCAAAAGCTATCGACGCTCAGCCCGCCCAGCACGCGCGCCGCGCCGCCGGTGGGCAGCACGTGATTGGTGCCGCTGGCATAGTCGCCCGCCGATTCGGGCGACCACGGGCCAAGAAACACCGACCCGGCGTTTTCAACCTGCGGCAGCAGCCGGCGC
>Ga0209487_1003962_pt1 | contig 11519 bp, 9 predicted proteins | sample Poulit2012_FD_187524 | JGI IMG/M metagenome (GOLD analysis project Ga0209487, IMG submission 187524) | Agricultural soil microbial communities from Georgia to study Nitrogen management - Poultry litter 2012 (SPAdes) (version 2) | ecosystem: Environmental > Terrestrial > Soil > Agricultural land... | reverse complement strand
GAACCCGGGGTCGTCGATGCCATGTCCGGCGGCTTTGCCCGCCATGGCGCGTGTCCACGATGCAGCAATCTGCTCGTCGGTTGCGCCGGAGCGCATAGCGTCCCGCAGGTCGGATTCCTGCGTGGCGAACAGGCACGTACGGATCTGGCCATCAGCGGTCAGCCGCGTGCGGTCACAGGTGCCACAGAACGGTTTGGTCACCGACGCGATGACGCCCACCACCTCGGGGCCGCCGTCGATCATGAACCGTTCCGCCGGCGCCGAGCCCCGCTCCTCCGGTGTTTCGGGCACGAGGTCGTAATGCGCGCGCAGCGAGGTCAGAATCTCCTCACCAGTCACCATGGACTGCCGGTCCCAGCCGTGCTGGGGGTCCAGCGGCATCTGCTCGATGAACCGCAGTTGGATGCCGTGCTCGAGGGCCCAGGCCAGGAGCGTCGGGGCTTCGTCGTCGTTGATGCCGCGCAATAGCACAGCGTTCACCTTGACCGGCGTCAATCCAGCCTGAGCGGCGGCGTCGATCCCGGCCAACACGTCGGCGTGCCGACGGCGCCGGGTGATCTGGTAGAAGCGCTCCGGATCCAGAGTGTCGAACGAGATGTTCACCCGGTCCAGACCAGCCTCTGCCAGCGCCGGTGCGGTGCGGGGTAGACCGAGCGCGTTGGTGGTGATGGACAACTGGGGCCGGGGGCTCAGTTGAGCGCACTGGGTGATGATGTCGACCAAACCGCGCCGGATGAGGGGCTCCCCACCAGTGAACCGCACCTCGGTGATCCCCAGTTGCTCGACACCGACGCGAATCAGGCGCACCACCTCGTCGTCGGTCAGCATCGTGGACTTGGCAAGCCAGTCGAGGCCCTCTTCCGGCATGCAGTACTGGCACCGCAGGTTGCAACGATCAGTGAGCGAGACCCGAAGGTCGGTCGCGACTCGTCCGTACCGATCCATCAGCATGCCGCCAGGCTACGTGCCCGTCTGGGCAATAGCCAAAGGTCAGCGCGGTGCACCCGATGGTGCTGGGCCCTCGGTCAGTCCGGTACGGACTGCAGCAACCCAGATCGAGCCCGATGAGGATAGGCGTCGTCGTGACCGGCTCGGCTTGCCCAGCGATACGTGAGGTGGGCGTCATGTGCTCGCCGATCCCGCGGGGCTACCGTCGGTGGTGTGTGGAAGAAGATGTTCCGTCGGCCGTGGTTGCCGCGCATCATCTTCGTGCTGGTCGTCGTGCTCGCCTGTGTACGGCTCGGGATCTGGCAACTGGACCGTTACGAGGAGCGCACCGACAACACCGACCAGGTCGCGGCCCGCATGGCTGAGGATCCGGTCCCGCTGAACGAGGTCCTCACCCCTGGTTCCGAGTTGTCCGCCGACGGTGAGTGGACGCAAGTCACCGTCACCGGCCGTTACGACGCCCGTCACCAACTGGCCCAGCGGCTACGTCCGGTCGAGGGCACCCGTGGTCTGCACGACGTGGTACCGCTGGTCACCGACGGCGGTGCCGCTCTGCTCGTCGACCGTGGACTGCTACCGGACGCCGACACCGCAGAACAGTTGCCCGCTCCACCCGAGCAGGAGGTCTCGGTCACCGCACGCCTTCGCGTCAGTCAGGAAGGCGAAGGAACGGGAGCCGACGGTGAGACGGGCACCATCCGGTACGTCGACGTCGATGAGATCGGCACGACGTTGCCATATGAGCTGTATGGCGCCTGGGCTGAGCTCATCGAGGAGTCACCGGACCAGACTGGTGAGCTGATGGCGGTGCCACCACCGGAGCTCGAATCCGGTCCGCATCTGTCGTACGCGGTCCAGTGGTTCCTGTTCGCCTGTGTCGGCGTGGGAGGCTTCATCGTGTTGATGCGGACCGAGTCACCGAAGAGCAGGAGCTGACCATGGACCTGGGCCTGACCGATCGCGTGTACATCGTCAGCGGGGGAAGCCGAGGACTGGGCCGGGCGGGCGCGACTGCCCTGGTCACCGAAGGCGCCCGCGTCGTCATCTCCTCCCGGAACGAGGAGGCGGTCACCGAGACCGTCAACACCTTCGGGTCGGCGGCAGCCCTCGGCGTCCCCGCCGATCTGGCCTCCTCGCAGACGGCCAACACCCTCGTCGACGCCGCTCAGCACGGTTTCGGTCGCCTGGACGGTGCCCTGATCAGTGTTGGCGGGCCCGCCCCCGGTTCCGTCCTCGACGTCGACGACGACGCCTGGCGGTCCTCGTTCGAGTCAGTGTTTCTCGGCGCCGTCCGGTTGGCCCGCACGGTCGTGCCGCACCTGAGCGACGGTGGGTCCATCCTGTTCATCCTGTCCACGTCCGTGCTCGCCCCGATCTCAGGCCTGGCCGCCTCCAACGGCCTTCGACCCGGGCTGGCGATGGTGGCCAAGCAGCTCGCCGACGAGCTCGGCCCGTCGGGCATCCGGGTCAACGGGCTACTGCCCGGTCGGATCGACACCGATCGGGTCCGTGAGCTCGACGCGGCGGACGGAGACCCGGCTGCTGCACGGGCGCTCCGGGAGGAGGCGATACCGCTGCGTCGCTACGGCCACCCCGAGGAGGTCGGCCGGACAGCCGCGTTCCTACTCTCCCCCGTGGCTTCCTATCTCACGGGCACCATGACCGCCGTCGACGGAGGATCCACAAGGGCCCTGTAAGTGCTGGCCCAGGTGAACTGCCGCTGACCCATGCGTGCACGCCTGGTTCAGCGGGGGTTGGCCACGTTAACGTGGCCAGCGCGCACGACACATGCGGGTGGTGACCGGTTGCTAGCCTGCCGTGCCGGTGAACTGTTGCTCGTGGAGTTGCTCGTACAGCCCACCGCGCGCCATCAACTCCGTGTGTGTGCCGCGATCGACGATCCGCCCGTCGTCGATCACCAGGATCTGGTCGGCGTCGCGCACCGTCGACAACCGGTGCGCAATCACGATAGCGGTGCGGCCTTGCAGGGCTGCGTTCAACGCTCGTTGTACCGCGAGCTCGTTCTCGGAGTCCAGGTGCGCGGTGGCCTCGTCGAGCACGACGACGCGCGGAGCCTTGAGCAGTAGCCGAGCGATGGCCAGTCGTTGCTTCTCCCCACCGGAGAGTCGGTAGCCGCGGTCGCCGACCAGGGTGTCCAACCCCTCGGGAAGGCTGTCGATCAGGGTGTCGATCCGGGCCGCAGCGAGTGCACGTCGCAGGTCGGTATCGCTGGCCTCAGGCGCGGCAAACCGCAGGTTCGCCCGAATTGTGTCATGGAACAGGTGGGCATCCTGGCTCACCACGCCGACGGCGGCGTGCAGCGACTCCAGCGTGACACTCTGGAGTGGCCGTCCGCCGACGCGAACGGTTCCCGCCGTCGGGTCGTACAGGCGCGCAATCAGGTGCGTGATCGTCGACTTCCCGGCTCCCGACGGGCCGACGAGCGCGACCGTCTCGCCGGGTTCGGCCCGGAACGTGACATCGTGAAGCACCGTTCCACCGGGCTGCGTCTGCGGCCGAGCGGTGTCCTCCAATGACGCCAGCGAGACCTCCTCCGGACGTGGGTAGGCGAAGCTGACGTCGTCCAGCTCGACCGAAAGCGGCTCGTCACCGGCGGGCAACGCACGGGCCCCTGGATGGTCGGCCACCGTCGGGGCGAGGTCGAGCACCTCGAACACGCGGTCGAAGCTCACCAACGCCGTCATGACGTCTACCTGCACATTCGACATCGCCGTCAGTGGCCCGTACAGCCGACCCAGCAGAGCCGCGAGCGCCACCAGGGTGCCGACCTGCAGCGTTCCGTCGACCGCCATGAGCCCACCCCACCCGTAGACCACGGCGGTGGCCAGGGATGTGACCAGGGTGAGCCCCAGGAAGAAGTACCGAGCGTAGAGCGCCTGCTTGACCCCGATGTCACGCACCCGGCGAGCCCGAGCCGTGAACTCCTCGGTCTCCTCGTCGTACCGGCCGAAGATCTTCACCAGCAGCGCACCGGCGACGTTGAACCGTTCGGTCATCGTCTGGCTCATCGCCGCGTCCAGTTGCATGGACTCCCGGGAGATCTCCGCCAACCGGCGTCCGATGAACCGCGCCGGGAGGATGAACACGGGCAACAGCACGAGCACGATCAGCGTGATCTGCCAGGAGAGCGCGACCATCGCCACGACGGCGATCACCAGCGTCACCGCGTTGCTGACCACCTGCGACAGGGTCGTGGTGAATGCCTGTTGCGCACCGATCACGTCGCTGTTCAGGCGCGAGACCAATGAGCCAGTCTGGGTGCGGGTGAAGAACGCGACGGGTTGCCGCTGCACGTGGTCATACACCTGGCGGCGGAGGTCGAGAATGAGTCCCTCGCCCACGACCGCGGAGGCCCACCGCCCGGCCAGGCCGAACCCGGCATCGAGCACGGCCAACACCGCGACCACCACGGCACCCAGCACGACCACGCCACGGTCGCCGGGCACCACCCCGGAGTCGATGACGTATTTCAGCAGCAGTGGCACCGCCACCGCGCTCAAGGCAGACAGCACGGTGGTCACCAGAAAGAGACCGATGTGGGAGCGGTACGGACGCGCATACGGAAGGATCCGCGCGACCGTGCCGTGACGGAGCCCGCCGCGCACCACGCTGCGATCTCGGGTGAACGAACGCGCCGCACGGACACCAGGAGGGTGCGCGGTCATCGTCGCCTCCTCCCTTCGGCGCTGCCCCTGCTCACGCGAGTTCTACGAGCTCCGCGTACGAGGGGTTCCACAGGTCCTCGGCCCCATCGGGCAGTAACACCACCCGTTCGGGCTCCAATGCGTCGACCGCGCCTTCGTCGTGCGTGACGAGCACGATCGCTCCGGTATAGGAACGCAGCGCACCCAACACTTCTTCCCGCGAGGCCGGGTCCAGGTTGTTGGTGGGCTCGTCGAGCAGGAGCACATTTGCCCCGGAGACCACGAGCACCGCCAGGGCCAGCCTGGTCTTCTCACCGCCGGAGAGCACGGCGGCCGGTTTGTGCACCGTGTCGCCGGAGAACAGGAACGAACCCAACACCCGTCGTGCCTCCGGCTCGGGCAGATCGGGTGCGGAGCCGCGCATGTTCTCCAGCACCGTGCGGGTCAGATCGAGCGTCTCGTGCTCCTGGGCGTAGTAGCCCAGACGTAGGCCGTGTCCGGCCTCCACTACTCCGGTGTCCGGATCCTCCAGACCAGCCAGCAGCCGCAGCAGCGTGGTCTTGCCGGCACCGTTCAGGCCCAGCACCACCACGCGGCTGCCCCGGTCGATCGCAAGATCGACGTCGGTGAAGACCTCCAGTGAACCGTACGACTTCGACAGCCCCGACGCCGTCAGCGGCGTCTTGCCGCTCGAGGCTGGGTCAGGAAAGCGCAGTTTCGCCACCTTGTCCGCCTGCCGGACCTCGTCCAATCCGGCGAGCAGCCGATCGGCCCGTTTGTCCATGTTCTGCGCCGCGGTGGCCTTGGTGGCCTTGTACCGCATGCGGTCGGCCTGGGCCTTGAGGGATGCGGCCTTCTTCTCGGCGTTGCTCCGTTCGCGCCGCCGACGTCGTTCGTCCGTCTCACGCTGTTCGAGGTAGGTCTGCCACCCGACGTTGTACACGTCCAGGGCGGCACGGTTGGCGTCGAGGTGGAACACGCGGTTGACCGTCTCGTCGAGCAGGTCGACGTCGTGGGTGATGACCGCGAAGCCTCCACGGTAGTTGCGCAAGAAGTCGCGCAACCAGATGATCGAATCGGCGTCGAGATGGTTGGTGGGCTCGTCGAGGAGCATGGTGCCGGCGTCGGAGTACAGGATGCGGGCGAGTTCCACGCGACGCCGCTGCCCGCCGGAGAGGGTGCGCAGCGGTTGGCCGAGCACCCGCTCGGGCAACCCGAGACTGGCCGCAATGGTCGCGGCTTCACTCTCGGCGGCATAGCCACCCAACGCCAGGAACTCCGACTCCAGCCGCTCGTAGCGGCGCATTCCCCGCTCGTGCACCGTGGTCGCGCTCGAGGCGATGTCCTCGGTCGCCTGCCGGATACCGGCGACGACGACGTCCAGCCCGCGCGCGCTCAGGATCCGGTCTCGCGCGAGCACATCCAGGTCGGTGCTGCGCGGGTCCTGTGGCAGGTAGCCGACCTCGGTGCTTCGGGTCACACTGCCAGCGGTCGCCTGGGCCTCCCCCGCCAGGATGCGGGTGAGCGTCGTTTTGCCGGCTCCGTTGCGTCCGACGAGTCCGATCTTGTCACCGGGCGCAATCCGGAAGGACGCGTCCTGCAACAGGATGGCGGAGCCGGCGCGCACGTCTAGGCCGGTGGCGGTCAGCATGGTGACGATCTCCGTGCGAGCGAAATGGCGTGGGCGGAGGGGAACGATGCGGCCGGACCTCAGCCCAGGTCGACGGGATCGACCCGGACCCTTACCGTACCGCCTGATCGCCTCGCCGAGCGAACGCCTTTCGCGGCGCTCACCGCACCGGTGAGGGCGTTCCCCACGCCGCGAGGAGCACGCAGGATGGTCTGTACCCGTGGGGGATCGCCGGGCTCGCCTGGTTCGACCTCCACGGGACCCAGCACCTCCGTCTGGTGTGGAAGTTGGAGCAACTCGACAAGTTCTGCCACGTCCGCTGGGACACCGGAGACCTCGACACAGCGAGCCGCCGGCGGCAGGTGTGCCGTACCACGCTGATCGAGCTCTCGTTCGGCGAATCCGGCCGGATCCCAGCGCACCACGGCCTGCACTGCGGGCGCGCCCGGGTCGGCGACGACCACGGCCTCGCCCCCGGCGGAGCCCGGCCGGACCAGCGCCAGAGCCGCGAACCATCGCCGTACGGCTTCCTCCTGCGAGCGCAGCCCGGGACGGGCCAGCAACTGATCACCATCCAGCAGCAGCGCGGCAGCGTAGCCACCCACCGCGGATGGCTCGGCCCCAGGCGTGGCAACCACTACGGCCGGCTCGGCAGGGACCTGGGCCCGCACGTGGCCCGCTCCGGAGGAGACCACCGGGTGACCGGGCAGCGCGCGGCCCAGTTCCTCGGCAGTGCGCTGCGCACCGATGACGGCTGCGCGCACCCGGGCATCACCGCAGGTGGGGCAGCGCCAGGACTCTGGTGGTTTCCCACACCACCGACATCGGAACCGGGCCGGTGAGCCCGCGCGTTCCAGCGGTCCCTGGCAGTGACCACAGGTGGCCGGTGAACGACAGTGAGCGCAGACCGTCAGGGGCGTGTGCCCGGCACGCGGGACCTGGACCAGCACGGGACCGCGTCGCAGGCCGGCGCGGGCGGTTCGCCACGCCAGGGACGGCAGGCGGGCCGCCCGGGCAGCGGGGTCCCGGGTGAGCTCGGATTCATCACCCACGGTGCGAACCACCGGTGCGGCGGCCCGGCGATCGGCGGACGGTGCCTCGACGGGCTGGGCCCAACCCGTGCGAATCAGCTGCTGAGCCTCGGCGGTGCGCGCGTAACCCGCAAGGACCACAGCCGTGTCCTCTATCCGCGAACGCAGCAGCAGGATCTCGCGAGCGTGCGGGTATGGGCTGCGCGGCTCGGCGTGCAGATCGTCACCGTCATCCCAGATGGCCAGCAGGCCCGGCTGCAGGACCGGGGCGAACGCACTAGCCCGGGTACCGATGACCGCCCGGACAGCACCGCGCCGAACGGCCAGCCAGCGCCGATACCGGGCCTCGGGCCCGAGTTCGGCCTGTAGCACCACGTGGTGGGCACCTCCCATCAGACGGCGGATGGCGGCGTCGAGCAGGTCGATGTCGCGAGAGTCCGGCACGACCACCAGGGCGCCCTGGTTCCCGGCCACAGCATTCACCACGAGCCGCGCCAACAGCGTCGCCCAGTCCTCGCCCGGTTTCACGGTGCATACCGCCCGCGCGGGATGGCCCCGCTGCACCGCGGACACCAACGAGGTGCCATATGTGTAACCGGACCACTCCCCCGGGTCGACGGGGGCCGGCGGCTCGGCACTGGCGTCCGGCCGGCGGGTAGCCTGCTCGGCGCGGGCATGCCGGGGAGGGACCGCCAGGCGTAGGACGTCGGCCATGCTTCCCGCGTAGCGGTCGGCTACCTGGCGGGCCACCTCGGCGATCTGCGGAGCAAGCACCGGCTCGGAGGAGATGACGCGGCGCAGCGACGCCAAGGTACCCGAGTGCTCGCTGGTGGCCCGTCGTTCGAGGACGTAACCGTTCACGACGCGTCCGGCGAACCGGACGGATACCCGTGCTCCTGGCACAGCGTCGTCGGCCATCTCGGGGGGCACGAGGTAGTCGAAGGGTCGATCCAGATGAGGTAAGCCGAGTTCGACCACGACCGCGGCAACCGGGTGCGTCACCCTCTCGGGCACGGCGTTCAGGACGCCGTTCGTATCCGATGGCGGACCTGGTCGAGGAGCGCGTGCGCGAGGTCTGTCTTCGGGCCGAACGGCACATCGGTACGCCCGCCGTCGACGTCGAGGATGGTCGCGGCGTTGGTCTCGGCGGCGAACACCTTGCCGCCTCCGACGTCATTGACGACGAGGAGGTCACAGCCCTTGCGTTCGAGCTTCTCCCGGCCCAGCCGCAGCGTGTCCTCCGGGTTCGCTCCGGTCTCCGCCGCGAAACCGGCGATGACCGTTGGCCGCTCGTCCGCCCCACGTCGGGAGACGAGCTCGGCGAGCACGTCCGGCGTCTGCTCCAACTCGAGCTCGGGCACCGGGGCGCTCTCGGTCTTCTTGATCTTCTCGGCACCGCGTGCGCGGGGGCGGAAGTCGGCGACGGCGGCGGCCATGATGACCGCATCGGCCTGCTCGGCACGGCCCACCATCTGCTCACGCAACTCCTCGGTGCTGCTGACCTGGACGACGTCGGTGCCGATCGGGGTCGGCAACTCCGTGTTGGCCGCGACCAGCGTCACCCGAGCACCACGTGCCGCAGCAACCCGCGCGAGGGCGAAGCCCTGGCGGCCCGAAGAGCGGTTTCCCAGGAACCGGACGGGGTCGAGGTCCTCACGAGTACCCCCAGCGGAGATCACGACATGCCGTCCACGCAGGTCATCGCCGACCCCCCGCTGGGAGACGTCGAGCAGATCGGCACCGTAGGTGGCGATCCGCCCGGGATCGGGCAACCGGCCGGCACCGGACTCGTCTCCGGTGAGCCGACCGTCGTCGGGGTCGAGCACATGGGCTCCGCGTTCGCGCAATGTGGCGACGTTGGCCTGGGTGGCGGCATGCAGCCACATCTCGGTGTGCATGGCCGGCGCGAACACCGTCGGGCAGTGTGCGGTGAGCAGTGTCGAGGTGAGCAGGTCGTCCGCTCGGCCGTGCGCCGCTCGGGCGAGCAGGTCCGCCGTCGCCGGTGCTACCACCACCAGGTCAGCCTGCCGTCCGAGTTGCACGTGCGGCACGAGGTGCACGTCGTCCCAGACCTCGGTCCTGGCGGGGCGACCGGCCAGTGCGGACCATGTGGCCTCGCCGACGAAGTGCAACGCGGCTGCGGTGGGCACGACGGTGACCTGAGCGCCGTGGTCGGCGAGCCGTCGGAGGATCTCCCCCGCCTTGTACGCGGCGATACCTCCGCCGACGCCGAGGACGACCTCGGGACGGGCCGTATTGGCAGCGGTATCGGCGCTCACGGGAAGGGTTACGCGTCGGTGGTCAGAGGCTGGGCTCGTCGCCGCCGGGCTCCTGGTCCTGAACCGGCATGTCGGCGAAGGGATCCCCGAGGTCGATCTGCGGTGTCTGCGGGACCGGCACGCCCATCAGGTCGACCTGCTCGCCAGGCTCGGCCGGCGACGCGTTGAGCATTCCGTTCTCGATCTCCCGAAGCGCGATGGACAGCGGCTTCTCCTGCGGAGTGGACTCGACCAGCGGGCCGACGTACTCCAGCAGGCCCTCACCGAGCTGGGAGTAGTACGCGTTGATCTGCCGTGCCCGCTTGGCCGCATAGATGACCAGGCCGTACTTCGAGTCGGTCTTGGCCAGCAGATCATCGATCGGCGGGTTGGTGATGCCCTCGGCGGCGCCGTGGGTTCCGGACATGCTCATTCCTTCGGGGTGGTAGACGTGGGAGTACTCAACAAGGCTACCAACTGTTCGCATACCTCCTCGACATCGCGGTTCACCAAGGTGAGGTCGAACTCAGACTCACCCGCCATCTCCTCACGTGCGGTACGCAGCCGGCGGTCTTGCTCTGCGGAGGTCTCGGTGCCCCGTCCGACCAGCCGTCGTACCATCTCCTCCCAGCTGGGCGGCGCCAGGAACACGAACAGCGCGTCGGGTCGGCTCAGCCGTACCTGGCGGGCGCCCTGCAGGTCGATCTCCAGCAGCACATTGCGGCCTTGCGCCAACGCCTCATCCATCGGCGCCCTGGGCGTGCCGTACCGGTACCGCCCGTGCACGACTGCCCACTCGAGCATCTGGCCCTCGTCGACCATGCGGTCGAAGGTGGGGTCGTCGACGAAGTGATAGTGGACGCCGTCGCACTCGTTCGCCCGCGGTGGGCGGGTCGTCGCCGAGACGGAGATCCACACCTGCGGGCGTGTGCGTCTCAACCGACGCACGACGGTCGTCTTCCCGACAGCTGTCGGGCCGGAGAGGACCACCACCCGACCGGTCAGGCTGACCCGCCCGACTTGGTCGGCCAGGACTGCAGGGCAGAGATCTGGTTCGCGCCCAGACCGCGGACACGGCGGCTCTCGGCGATCCCGATCTCCTCCATGATCTGGCGTGCCTTGACCTTGCCCACGCCGGGCAAGGACTCCAACAACGCCGAGACCTTCATCTTTCCGATGGTGTCATTCTTCTGGCCCTCGGCCAGGACCTCGGCAAGGGAGGCACCGGAGTTCTTCAGGCGATTCTTCACCTCGGCGCGCTCCTGCCGCGCTTGAGCAGCCTTCTCGAGCGCAGCAGCGCGCTGCTCCGGGGTCAGGTTAGGTAGGGCCACGAGCGGTTCACCTCGTCGTCGTTTGTGCCGGTCAGGACACTCCGCAACCTAGTCAGTTCATGTCCCCACGGCAACGGGGAACGGAGCAATGTCCGAGATGTTATCCCTGGTCGAGTCCCGCACGGCACGTGGCCGCCACCTCACCGGCACGCTCGCGCAGGGCAGTGACGTCGGGTCCGGCACCGAGTACCCCTCGTGAGCTCGCCGGAAGAACCCGGTCGGTCACCCCGGCAAAGACGCGCCCGAGTTCCGCGACGCCGGCGCCCTGAGCGCCCACCCCGGGTGCCAGCAGCGGCCCCGAAATGTCCAGGTCCTCGCTCGTCGACCCGATGGTCGCGCCCACCACCGCGCCCACCGAGCCCATGGGACTCTTGCCACCATTGCGTCGACGGGCCTCGGCAAGTACCGCGGCCGCCACGCTCCTGCCGTGCTCGTCCCGAGCCCCCTGCACCTGCCGTCCTTCGGGGTTCGACGTCAACGCCAACACGAACACCCCCCGTCCGTGCTCTTCGGCGCCGTCCAACACTGGTCCGAGCGAGCCGACACCGAGGTAGGGCGAGACGGTGATGGCATCACCGGCCAACGGCGATGCCGGGTCGAGGTAAGCATCCGCGTACGCCTGCATCGTGCTGCCGATATCGCCACGTTTCACGTCG
>Ga0209487_1003961_pt1 | contig 11519 bp, 10 predicted proteins | sample Poulit2012_FD_187524 | JGI IMG/M metagenome (GOLD analysis project Ga0209487, IMG submission 187524) | Agricultural soil microbial communities from Georgia to study Nitrogen management - Poultry litter 2012 (SPAdes) (version 2) | ecosystem: Environmental > Terrestrial > Soil > Agricultural land... | reverse complement strand
CGTCGCCCATCCGGCACGAGGGGATGGTGACGAGCGAGTCGCGCGGGATGGACACGACCTCCACGCGCTGCCGGTCGGCGGAGATGTGGGCGATCATCGTCGTGTCCGAACGTTGCCCGCCCTCCGAAATGGTGCCGTACTCGTCGTTGACCTCACCCGCTCGCGTGTCCGAACCGAGGACGAGGATGTTGATCGGCCGGCCGGCCGCCGGGTCGAGCGGCTCGTCCGCGACGTCGCTGCCCGCCGCCGTCGGCCGGTCGCCGAGGTAGTCGGTGATGTCGTGCCGGTCGATGTTGCCCTGGATGTCGTTGTAGGCGATGGCGAAGGCGCTCGTGCCGAACAGCACGACGCTCAGCACGGACAGCGCAACGCCACGGGCGCGGCTGAAGTACCCGCGCTGGGAGGTGGCGTGGCGTGGCGTTCGGGCAGACACAACTGTCGATCTTAGGCGCGAGGGGTGGGTGGGCCGACAGCGACCCGGTGGGGTGATCGTGGAGAGATTGTGGAGGTCGGCGGCGCGGAGCGCGCCCCGAGACGGGTCAGCGGCCCTGCGGCTCGTCCTCGCGCCGCGGGTCGGGGCCCTCCAGGCGGGCCCGGGTCAGCGCCAGCTCGCGGGTGAGCACGGTGATCTTGCGCTCCAGCTCACCGAGCCTGCGGTAGCTCGTGGCGATGAAGCCGAGGAAGGCGATGACCAGGGAGTACAGGAGCAGGTCCGCGCCGCGACCCACCCCCACCCGCCGGGCCAGCCAGGTGAGCCAGTCCGGGAAGACCACCGACGCCGCTGCGACGAGGACGAAGGCGACGAGCAGGATGCGGCGGATCGCCTGGTGGCGGGCGTTCGCCGTCGTCCGGGTGAGCATCACCGCGACCACGCCGACCCCCGCGAGCAGGAGGACCTGGATGACGATCTGGTCGGACATGGGGCTCCAGCGGGTCGGGGGACGGGTCAGCGGAAGATGAGGTCGACGAGGATGTTGACCGAGTTGAGCAGCGACTGGCCCTTGGCACGCGAGTAGTCCGTGTACAGCAGGTGGACCGGGTGCTCGGCCCACGGTAGCCCGGTGCGTCCGAGCTGGGCGACGATCTCGGTGGCGTGCGCCATCCGGTCCTGGCGCAGGTCCAGCCGCGCGGCGGCGTCGCGGCGGATCACCCGCAGCCCGTTGTGGGCGTCGGTGAGCCGCAGGCCCGTCGTCCGGTTGGTCACCCACACCGCGAGCTTGAGCACCACCCGCCGCAGCAGGCCCGGCTGGGTCCGCTTGTCGAGGAAGCGGGAGCCGAAGACGACGGCGAGCCCCTCGGTCCGGGCCCGGTGCACCATCTCGGCCGCGTCACGCACCTGGTGCTGGCCGTCGGCGTCGAAGGTGACGAGGTACGTCGCATCGGTCCGGTCCAGCACCCACGCGATCCCGGTCTGCAGGGCGGCGCCCTGGCCCAGGTTGACCGGGTGCTGCACGACGACGGCACCTGCCTCCCGGGCCCGCCGCGCCGAGTCGTCGGTGCTGCCGTCGTCCACGCACACGACGTTGGGGAAGACCGTGCGCGCCTCGGCGACCACGTCACCGATCACCGCCGCCTCCTGGTAGAGCGGGACGACGAGCCAGGCGTCGGTCACCGGGGACGACGGCGCACCACCCGGTGGCAGCGGCCTCTCGCTCATGGCGGCCATTGTCGCAGCGCACCGGCACCCGACCGGACCGCCCTCCGGGCGACTCGCTAGCCTGAGCCCAGCGCGCTGTGCACCGGCAGCGGGGAAGGGACGCATGACAGCACGGATCTTGGACTCGGCCGACGTCGCCGCCGACGCCCGCATCGGCGACGGCGCCACCGTCTGGCACCTGGCACAGGTACGCGAGGGGGCGCAGGTCGGCCCGGGCTGCGTCATCGGGCGCGGCGCCTACATCGGCACCGGCGTGCGGCTGGGCCGCAACTGCAAGGTGCAGAACTACGCCCTCGTCTACGAGCCCGCCGAGCTTGCCGACGGCGTCTTCGTCGGACCCGCCGCCGTGCTGACCAACGACACCCACCCGCGCGCCATCAACCCCGACGGGTCGCTGAAGTCCGCCGACGACTGGGAGCCGGTCGGCGTCACCGTCGGCACCGGCGCCGCCATCGGAGCCCGCGCCGTGTGCGTCGCCCCGGTGAGGATCGGGGAGTGGGCCACCGTCGCGGCCGGTGCCGTTGTCACCCGCGACGTCCCCGCCCACGCGCTGGTGGCGGGGGTGCCCGCCCGCCAGGTCGGCTGGGTCGGCCACGCCGGGCGCCGGCTCGAGCCCGACGGCGACCAGCTCGTCTGCCCGGCCACCGGCCGCCGCTACGAGGTCCACGACGACGCGCTACGAGAGGTGCACCGATGACCCGCCCCCTGATCCCCGCCGCCAAGCCGTTGTTCGGTGAGGAGGAGCGGGCTGCGGTCGATGAGGTGCTGCGGTCGGGGATGGTGGCGCAGGGGCCGCAGGTGGCGGCGTTCGAGGAGGAGTTCTCGGCGCAGCTGCTGGGGGGCCGGCGTTGTCAGGCGGTGAGCTCGGGCACGGCGGGGCTGCACGTGGGGCTGCTGGCGTGCGGGGTGGGACCGGGGGACGAGGTGATCGTGCCGTCCTTCACGTTCGCGGCGACGGCGAACGCGGTGGCGTTGACCGGGGCGAAGCCGGTGTTCGCCGACATCGAGCCGGGGTCGTTCTGTCTGGACGCGGAGTCGGTGCGGTCGGCGATCACCGGGCGGACCCGTGGGGTGATGCCGGTGCACCTGTACGGGCACCCGGCGGACATGGCGGCGATCGGTGAGGTGGCCGAGCGGCACGGGCTGGAGATCTACGAGGACGCCGCCCAGGCGCACGGGGCGAGCCTGGAGGGGCGTCGGGTGGGGACGTGGGGCCGGTTTGCGATGTTCTCGCTGTATCCGACGAAGAACATGACCTCCGGTGAGGGCGGGATGGTGGCCTGTGCCGACGAGGAGGTGGCCCGGATGGTGCGGCTGCTGCGCAACCAGGGGATGGAGCGGCAGTACGCGAACGAGGTGGTGGGGCTGAACGTGCGGATGACCGACCTGCACGCGGCGATCGGACGGGTGCAGTTGGGCAAGCTGGCCGGGTGGACCGCGCAGCGGCAGGCCACGGCGGCGTTCTACGACGCCGAGCTGCGTGGGGTGGTGACCCCGCCGGTGGCGCCGGGTGCGGTGCACGTCTACCACCAGTACACGGTGCGGGTGGAGGCGGGGGAGCGGGACCGGATGGTGGCCGCGCTGCGTGAGGAGCACGGGGTGGGCACCGGGGTGTACTACCCCACCCCCGCCCACCGGTTGGCGTCGCTGGCGCCCTACGCACGGGCCGAGCTGCCCGAGACCGACCGGGCGGCCGGTGAGGTGATCTCCCTGCCGGTGCACCCGGCGTTGACGCAGGAGGACCGTGAGCGGGTGGTGGCCGCGGTGAACGCGGTGGCCGGGGCGGGGGCCTGATGGCGCTGCGGATGGGGCTGATCGGGCTGGGGGCGATGGGCCGGCACCACGCGCGGGTGATCCGCCAGACCGAGGGGGTGGAGCTGGTCGCGGTGGCCGACCCGGCCGGGGACGTGCACGGGGTGGCCGGGGGGCTGCCGGTGCTGCCGGACGTGGAGGCGCTGGTCGCGGCCGGGATCGAGGCGGCGATGGTGGCGGTGCCCACGGTGCACCACGAGGCGGTGGGGCTGGCGCTGGCCCGGGCCGGGGTGCACACGATGATCGAGAAGCCCATCGCGCACTCGGTGGAGGCCGGGCGGCGGGTGGCGGCCGCGTTCGAGGAGGCCGGCCTGGTCGGGGCGGTGGGGTACGTGGAGCGGTGCAACCCGGCCATCCTGGAGCTGCGGCGCCGGCTGGCGGCCGGGGAGCTGGGCCAGGTGTACCAGATCCAGACCCGCCGGCAGGGGCCCTTCCCGGCCCGCATCTCCGACGTGGGGGTGGTCAAGGACCTGGCCACCCACGACGTGGACCTGGCGGCCTTCATCGCCGGCAGCCCCTACCGGCAGGTGGCCGCCCAGGTGGCCTACCGCTCGGGCCGCGAGCACGAGGACCTGGTGTCCGTCACCGGCACCCTGGAGTCCGGGGTGATCGTCAACCACGTGGTCAACTGGCTCTCCCCGATGAAGGAGCGCACCACCGTCGTCACCGGGGAGCGCGGCGCCTTCGTCGCCGACACCATGACCGGGGACCTGACCTTCTACGCCAACGGCACCGTGCCCACCACCTGGGACCGGGTGGCCCACTTCCGTGGTGTCACCGAGGGCGACGTCATCCGCTACGCCCTGCCCAAGCGCGAACCCCTGGCGGTGGAGCAGGAACGCTTCCGTGACGCCGTCCTGGGCACCGACCCCAGCGGCATCGTCACCATGGCCGAGGGCGTCCACACCCTCACCGTCGTCGAAGCCATCCTCACCGCCGCCCGCGAGGGACGGACCGTCAGCCTCTGACCGACCGGCAGCGTGGGAGGCCGCCGCTCAGCGCAGCAGCCGGGACATGCGCCGGTCGGCCAGCCGCTTCCCGCCGGTCTGACAGGTGGGGCAGTACTGGAGGGAGGAGTCGGCGAAGGAGACCTCGGCGACGACGTCCCCGCACACCGGGCACGGCTCACCGGTGCGGCCGTGCACCGCCATCCCCGACCGCTTGACGTCCTTGAGCTCGGCCGCGTCCTTGCCGGTCGCGGCCTGCACGGCGGCGGTGAGCACCGTGCCCACGCTCGCGTAGAGCCGGTCCCGGGCCGCGGTGTCGAGGCTGCGGGTCAGCGCGAAGGGGCTGAGCCTCGCGGCGTGGAGGATCTCGTCGGAGTAGGCGTTGCCGATCCCGGCGATCACCCCCTGGTCCCGCAGCAGCCCCTTGACCTGCTGGTTGCGGGAGTCGAGCAGCTCGTCGAGGAGCTCCCGGGTGAACGCGGCGGAGAGCGGCTCCACCCCGAGCGTGGCGATCCGCTCGACGTCGTTCGGCCGGTGGACGACGTGGATCGCCAGGCTCTTCTTCGTCCCCGCCTCGGTGAGGTCGAACGCTCCTTCGTCGAGGACGACGCGGGCCGCCGGCCCCGACCTCCCGCCCCGCGGCGCCCCCGCCGGGGCGGAGTCGTACCAGCGCACCCACCCCGCCCGGGCCAGGTGGAAGACCAGGTGGAGCTCACCGGCCGGGCCGTCGGTGGCGACGTCGAGCCACTTCCCGTGACGGTGGACGCCGGTGACCGTGCTGCCCACGAGCGCCGTCGGCGGCGGGTCGTAGGTCTTCAGCGCCGGGAAGGACGTCACGTGGACGGCGCGCACCACCCGGCCCGAGGTGCGCGTGTCGAGCGCGTGCACCAGCGCGTGGACCTCGGGGAGCTCGGGCACCGTCCAAGTGTGGCAGAGCCCACCGCAGGGCGACAGGGGCGCACGATCACGCCCGCTTCCCCGGCCCGGTGTGCCGGGAAGGGGGCTGTCGGTGGGACGTGTGCTGTCGGTGGGAAGTGGGCTGTCGGTGGAAGCTCAGCCGTGGGTGAGACGTGCGATGTGTTGGGGTGGGAGGTGGGTTGTCGGGGCGTGGTCCTCGCGCGCCGGGCGATGCCGGTGGTGCTACTGGCCGGTGGCGGCGTACTTGGCCTCGACGGCCTCCTTCTGCGGGCGCCACCACTCCTCGTGGGTGCGGTACCACTCGATCGTGTCCGCGAGCCCCGCGCGGAAGTCGCGGAACTTCGGCTCCCAACCCAGCTCCTCGCGCAGCGGCGCCGAGTCGATGGCGTAGCGCAGGTCGTGGCCGGGCCGGTCGGCGACGTGGTCGTAGTCGCTCGGGTCGTGGCCCATGAGTTCGAGGATGAGCTCGACGACGGCTTTGTTGTTCATCTCGCCGTCGGCGCCGATGAGGTAGGTCCGCCCGATCTGGCCGCGCTCGATGATCTCCCACACCGCCCGGTTGTGGTCGGCGACGTGGATCCAGTCGCGCACGTTGAGCCCGGCCCCGTAGAGCTTGGGCCGGCGCCCGTCCAGCACGTTGGTGATCTGCCGCGGGATGAACTTCTCGATGTGCTGGTAGGGGCCGTAGTTGTTCGAGCAGTTCGACAGCGTCGCCGGCACCCCGAACGAGCGCACCCAGGCCCGCACGAGCATGTCCGAGCCGGCCTTCGTCGAGGAGTACGGCGAGGAGGGGTTGTAGGGCGTCTCGGCAGTGAACTTCGCCGGGTCGTCCAGCTCGAGGTCGCCGTACACCTCGTCGGTGGAGATGTGGTGCAGCCGGGTGCCGTGGCGGCGCACCGCCTCGAGGATGGTGAAGGTGCCGACGACGTTGGTGTGGACGAACGGCCACGGGTCCGCCAGGGAGTTGTCGTTGTGCGACTCCGCGGCGAAGTGGACGACGACGTCCGCGGCGGCGACCAGCGGGTCGACGACGTCCCGGTCGGCCACGTCCCCCTCGACCAGCTCGACGTCCAGCCCGGCGAGGGACTCACGGTTGCCGGCGTAGGTGAGCTTGTCGAGCACCGTCACCCGGGTGTCGGGACGGTCCTGGAGGGTCTGCCGGACGAAGTTGGCGCCGATGAACCCGGCGCCCCCGGTGACGAGCACGTGCACGTGGCTACTCCTTTGGTTCCAGCGGGTTGCCCTCAGTCTCCCTCACGGGCGGCCCATGCCGTGGTAGGTCCAGCCTGCGGAGCGCCACTGCTGGGGGTCGAGGACGTTGCGGCCGTCGATGATGGCGGGCCGGTTGGGCAGGTGGACGACGGCGGTGGGGTCCAGGTCGCGGAACTGGCGCCACTCGGTGAGGAGCAGGACGAGGTCGGCGCCGGTGATGGCCTCTTCGGCGGTGTCGGTGACGGTGAGGTCGGGGCGGTTCTGGGCGGCGAGGACGGGGCCGGCCTGGGGGTCGGTGATGGTGATGTGGGCGCCCTTGGCGGCCAGGCGGGCGGCGATGTCCAGGGCGGGGGAGTTGCGCATGTCGTCGGTGTCGGGCTTGAACGCCGCGCCCAGGACGGCCACGTGCTTGCCGGCGACCTGGCCGTCGAGGAGGTCGGTGGCCAGGGTGATGACGTGGTCGCGGCGGCGGTCGTTGATGGAGTCGACCTCGCGCAGGAAGCCGAGTGCCTCGTCCACGCCGAGCTCCTCGGCGCGGGCCATGAAGGCGCGGATGTCCTTGGGCAGGCAGCCGCCGCCGAAGCCGACCCCGGCACGGAGGAACTTCTTGCCGATGCGGTCGTCGTGGCCGATGGCCTCGGCGAGCTGGACGACGTCGGCGCCGGTGGCCTCGCACAGCTCGGCCATGGCGTTGATGAAGGAGATCTTGGTGGCCAGGAAGGAGTTGGCGGCGACCTTGACCAGCTCGGCGGTGGCGTAGTCGGTGAGCAGTCGGGGGATCTGCTGGCGGTTGATGAGGTCGTCGTAGACCTCGTCCAGCACCGTGCGGCCGATCTGGGCGGCCTGCTCGTCGCGGGGCAGGCCGTAGACCATGCGGTCGGGGGAGATGGTGTCCTGCACCGCGAAGCCCTCGCGCAGGAACTCCGGGTTCCACACCAGGATCGCCCCGCGGGCCTCGACCTGGGCGGCGATCTGGGCGGCGGTGCCCACTGGCACGGTGGACTTGCCCACCACCACCGGCGGGCCCTGGGGGGTGGGGGCCAGGTGGGGCAGCAGGGAGGCCACCGCGCCGTCGACCTGGGACATGTCCGCGGCGTAGGAGCCCTCCTGCTGGGGGGTGCCCACCCCGATGAAGTGCACCCGGGCCCCGGCCACGTCGGCGAAGTCGGTGGAGAAGCGCAGCCGCCCTGCCCGGACGTTGCGCTCCAGCAGCTCCTCGAACCCGGGCTCGTGGAACGGGGCCTTGCCCTGGCCCAGCCGCGCCACCTTCGCGGCGTCCACGTCGATGCCCACCACGTCATGACCCAGCTCGGCCATCGAGGCAGCGTGCACCGCACCCAGGTAGCCACAACCAATCACCGAAATTCGCATGAGGACACACTAACCAGGCCGACGTTGGACGCAGATGAGACGAGTTTTGGAGCTCGATGAGAGCCCGCCGCACGATCCGACCGGTTTCGCCCTCCCGGACCCGCCGGTAGGTTGCCGCGCATGAGTATTCACGGGGGGCGCATCGCGGGGTACCTCACAGCGGTCGGCCTGGCCGCTGCCGGGGCAGCAACGGCGCCTGCGGCGGCCGCGCAGGAGGAGCCGGCCGCGCCGTCCACGCAGGAGGCGAGCGACGCCGTCGTCCTCGCACTCACCGACGACGCCGGAGCCCGGACCGAGCTCGCCGCAGCGAGCGAGGACGCGGCCGTGCTCACGCCCGGGCTCGACGTGCCGGAGTTCTACGTCGCCGCCGTCACCTGGGAGGGCGGTGACACCCCCGACGAGGACATCGCCCTGCGGGTCCGCACCGACGACGGGTGGACGGCGTGGACCGACCTCGAGCCGGACACCGTCGTGGAGGGCAGCGTGGGCGGCACCGAGCCGTACGTCGTCGGCGGTGCCACCGGGGTCCAGGTCCGTCTCGCCGGCGGTGACGGCGAGCTGCCCCGGGGGCTGGAGCTCCACCTCATCCCACCGGACCCGGGCGAGGAGCACACCGTGGCCACCTCCCCCGAGGCCGTCGCCGAGATCGCCGCACAGAGCGGCACGCGGTCCGTCACGGCGGCCGCCCCACCCACGCCGCGGGACGCGCCCGCCGCTGGGCAGGTGGAGGCGGAGTCCGGGGTGTCGGCCTCGGCACCGCGCGTCGTCTCGCGGGCGGGCTGGGGCGCGGACGAGTCGACGATGACGTGGACGATCCGCAACGACCCGCTGCGGGCGGCGGTGGTGCACCACACGGCCGGCACGAACAGCTACACCGCAGCACAGTCGGCGAGCATCGTGCGCGGCATCTACCACTACCACGCCATCACCCGGGAGTGGGGGGACATCGGGTACAACTTCCTCGTCGACAAGTACGGCCAGGTCTTCGAGGGACGGGCGGGCTCCGTCGCCGCGCCCGCCGGGCAGATGCCCGAGGCGGGCCACGCCCGCGGGTTCAACCGCGGCACCCTTGGCATCTCGGTGCTCGGCGACTACACCACCCTCTACGCACCGGACTCGATCCTGCAGACGATGGCGCGGGTCATCGCGTGGAAGTTCGACGCCGCCGGCATCGACATGAGCACGCCCAGCGGCTTCATCTCCCCCGGCACGGCGCACCGACCCAAGGGGCAGAACCTCCCGCGCGTCTTCGCCCACCGGGACGTCGGCAACACGACCTGTCCGGGCAACAACATCTACGCCCGCATCCCCCAGCTGCACGAGCGCGTGGCGGCGCTGGTCGACGGCGACGACTACCACCTGCGCAACAGCCTCTCCGGAGGGGCCGCCGACCTCAGCTTCACCCTCGGGCTGTCCACCGACCAGGTGCTCGTCGGGGACTGGGACGGCGACGGCACGGACACCCTGGCCATGCGCCGCGGCAACACCTACCTCCTCTACGACGCCCACCCCGGGCAGAAGTTCCGCACCATCCGGTACGGGCGGCCGGACGACGTCGTCCTCGTCGGGGACTGGAACGGTGACGGCACCGACACCCTCGCCGTGCGGAGGGGCCAGGAGTACCACATCAAGAACTCCGTCTCCGGAGGGGCGGCCGACCGGGTCGTGCGCTACGGGCGCGCGGGCGACGACGTGCTCGTGGGCGACTGGGACGGTGACGGGCGCGACACGCTCACCGTGCGCCGCGGCAGCGAGTACCACATCCGCAATGCGCTGCGCGGCGGGGATGCGGACGTCGTCCTGCGGTACGGCCGGGCGGACGACGTCGTCCTCGTCGGGGACTGGGACGGCAACCGACGGGACACCTTCGCGGTGCGGCGTGGCAACCGGTACCACGTGAAGAACGCGCTGCGCGGCGGGGACGCCGATGTCGTCCTGCCCTACGGCCGGGCGGACGACGTCGTCCTCGTCGGGGACTGGAACGGCGACAGGAGCGACACCTTCGGGGTGCGCCGCAGCCGCTGACCGCGCGACCCGATGTCGGTGGGCGGGGCTACGGTCGCTCGTGCACGGGGGCCCCTACTGACACACAGGAGTTCGCGTGATGACAAGACGCGTGCTGACCGCCACGGCGGCGGTCATGCTCTCTCTGGGACTGGCGGTCGGTGCAAGCGCACCGGCGACGGCCAAGGGTGAGGCCGTCGGAGGTACCGGCAACGAGTACTTCCTCACCAACGACTTCTCCTCCACCGCGCACCGGTTCATCTACGGGCGCGCCGACGACGAGCTCTTCATCGGCGACTGGGACGGTGACGGTCGCGACACCCTCGCCATCCGGCGGGGGAAGACCTTCTACGTCACCAACTCCCTCACCGGCGGTGCCGCCGAGCGGGTCTTCAAGTACGGCCGGCCCGGCGATGTCGTCCTCGTCGGCGACTGGAACGGCGACGGCAAGGACACCTTCGCGGTGCGCCGCGGCAACGAGTACCACGTGAAGAACTCGGTCTCCGGCGGCGCTGCCGACCGCGTCTTCCGGTACGGGCGGGCCGACGACACCGTCCTCGTCGGTGACTGGGACCGAGACCGGCGTGACACCTTCGCGGTGCGCCGCGGCAGCCAGTACCACGTGAAGAACTCGCTGCGCGGCGGGCCCGCGGACACTGTCGTCAACTACGGCCGGGCGAGCGACGACGTGCTCGTCGGAGACTGGGACGGCGACGGTCGCGACACCTTCGCCGTGCGCCGCGGCAACGCCTACCACATCGCCAACGCCATCCGGGGCGGCGCCGCCGACCGTGTGGCGCACTACGGCAAGGCGAACGACACCGTCTTCGTCGGTGACTGGAACCGGGACGGCAGGGATACGATCGGTCTGCGCCGGGTCGCGACGCCGCGACCGGCCCAGCCCGCGCCGGTCAAGGTCCGCCGTATCAAGGACGGCACCCACCGGGTCAACACGGACATCCAGCCGGGGGTCTACCGAGCCCCCGGGGGCGACCGCTGCTACTGGGAGCGGCTGTCAGGGTTCCGCGGGACCCTCGACGACATCCTCGCCAACGGGTACGGCGACGTGCGTCCGATCGTGCGCATCAAGCGCGGCGACGCCGGCTTCTCCACCGAGCGGTGCGGGACGTGGACCAGCGTGGAGGCGACCTTCCCGAAGACTCCCGCATCGAGCTTCGGTGACGGGACGTACGTCGTCGGCGGCCACATCCGGCCGGGAACGTACCGTGCGTCCGGTGGCTCACGGTGCTACTGGGAGCGTCTGTCCAACTTCACCGGTGAGCTCCGGGACATCAAGGCCAACTCCTACGGTCGGAGCAACCCGACCGTGACCATCTCCTCCTCGGACGCCGGGTTCTCCGCGTCGAACTGTGGGACCTGGCGCCGCATCTAGCGCCGCCGCGCGGGCCCGGGCTCAGCCTCGGGCCCGCGCCCGCAGCTCGGTGAGGAAGGCCTGGACGTCCTCCCAGCCAGGTAGCAGGCCGGACTCGCGGGCCTCGGCGAGGCTCGGTGCCTCCCGGTCCTTGTCGGAGAGGATCGGCTCGATGGGGCGGCACTGCCGGTCGGTGGTCGGCCAGTCGATACCGATCGCGGGGTCC
>Ga0209487_1003959_pt1 | contig 11521 bp, 4 predicted proteins | sample Poulit2012_FD_187524 | JGI IMG/M metagenome (GOLD analysis project Ga0209487, IMG submission 187524) | Agricultural soil microbial communities from Georgia to study Nitrogen management - Poultry litter 2012 (SPAdes) (version 2) | ecosystem: Environmental > Terrestrial > Soil > Agricultural land... | reverse complement strand
CCCAGTCGCACGATTTCGGACCGGCCGCAGAAACCGAGTCGCTGCCCCTCGGCGCGCAGTCGCCGGAAAACGAACAATCGCAAGGAACGCCGTCGCCCAACGGCGCGCAGCGGGCGGAAGCACCGCATTCCCCGGGCAGCGGGTCATCGCCGGAGTCCGCGCCGGTGCCGGAAGGCTCAGGGGCCGATGACCCGGAGCCAGCAGGATCAGTCAATGCTGAGTTCGACGACGCCGACGACGACGCCTCCGACGTCGAGGACATCGCCGATGCGAGCGAACTGACGGTGATACCCGAGACGTTTGCGGGCACGACCTCCGCCGAGGCCGAGGAGCCCCCGGCGGATGACACGCCCGCGGCAACCGATGAGGTTCACGCCGGTACCGACGAGCAGGATGAGCCAAGGCCCGCGATACAGCCCGCCGGGGCCGGTGCGGCCGGGGAATCGGACGCTCACCCGCCGGTGGATGACGGAGACCACGACGGCCACACCGTGCTCGTCGGCCACCTGCACGAAGCGCTGGAACGAGAAGGGGCCGAGCACGCCGGAGACGCGGCTGAGAACTCCGGAGACGGAGCCGGGCAGGCCGGGGAGGAGGAAGCCTCCCCGCATCAGGCACCGGTGGCGACGTTGGCGATCTCCACCGGGCAGCAGATCCTGCTGGACCGCACTGCTTTGCTGGGCCGCGCGCCGGAGTCCCAGCGGTTCGAAGGCCCGGTCGCGCCGCACCTGGTGGCCGTGCCCAGTCAGCAACAAGACATCTCTCGCACCCACGTGGAGATCACCCCGGAGGGTGACCACGTGGTGATCACCGACCTGTACTCCACCAACGGCACCGTGGTCACCCTGCCGGGCTCTGAGCCCCGCCGCCTGCACCCCGGAGAATCCACCCCGGTCGGCCAGGGAGCCGTGGTGGACCTTGGCGACGGTGTCACGGTGCAGGTACGGATGGATCTTCCCGCCGGCGACGACTCCGACGGCCCGGCGCAGGCCGAGGGTCAGCACAGTCAGGACGCGCCCGCCGCCGAGGTGCATGCTGCCTACGGTTACGTCCCGGACCAATCCGCTGGATACGGCAACTATCCGGGCCAATCCGCTGGATACGGCAGTTATCCGGGCTCATCGGCGGGTTATCCGGGCCACGCTCCCGCGTCGCCCCACGGGCATCACAGTGGCACGCCGTATGCGGGCCCGCAGGGTTATGGCGGTGGGCAAGGCGGTGGGAACTAGGTGGCGACCCGCCCGCCGTCGGACCCTCCGCACATCCCAGGATTCACCTATGAGCGACTCCTGGGCTCCGGCGGGTTCGCGGACGTGTTCCTGTACTCCCAGGACCTCCCGCGCCGTCAGGTCGCAGTGAAGGTGCTGCTTGCCCCTACCACTGACGCGGCCAGCCGCGCCCAGTTCGTGGCCGAGGCCAACGTGATGGCGCAACTGTCCGCCCACCCCTCGATCGTGACGATCTACCACGCGGACACTGCCGGTGACGGCCGGCCCTACCTGGTGATGGAGTACTGCCCCCGGCCCAATTTGTCGGTGCGCTATCGCACCGCCCCGCTGGGGGTGGCCGAGTCGGTGCGGATCGGCATCCGGCTGGCCGGCGCCGTGGAAACTGCCCACCGGGCCGGGATCCTGCACCGGGACATCAAACCGGCCAATGTGCTCACCACCGATTACGGCTGGCCGGCGCTGACCGACTTCGGCATCTCGGTGGTCCAGCACAGTGCCCAGGAGGCCGAAGCGGTGGGCATGTCCATCCCGTGGTCGGCGCCGGAATTCTTCGACGAACGCGCCCCCCGCGGTGTGGGCGCCGACATCTACGCCCTGACTGCCACCGTGTACACGTTGCTGGCCGGGCGCTCGCCGTTCGAACGCGGGTCGGGGCAGAACTCCGCGTTGGAGATGATCTCCCGGATCGAACATGAACCGCTTCCGCCGTTGCCGCGCGATGACGTGCCCGACTCCCTGCAGGAGACGCTTCGTCGCGGGATGGCCAAGAAGCCCGAGCACCGCTTCGGGTCGGCCGCCGAGTTCGCCCGCGCCCTGCAGCGGATCGAGCAGGAACTCCAACTGGCCCAGACCAGCCTGGATCTGCCGGACACCTCCTGGATCCACGTGCCTGATGCCGTGGGGGAGGACCTGCGCACCCGAGTGCGGTCGGTAGTGGAGATAACGCCGACCACGACGACAGGCGACACGAACACCGGGGCCTCCGCGCCCGCACTGGCCGGGGAGTCGGCCGGCGCTGCGGCCGCCAACCTCGACGGTCACCGTGGCGGCCTTCCGGGACAACCTGGGGTGGCAGCGGCCCCCACCCGCGTCCGGGCGCCTGAGATAGTGCCATCCGCCGGAGCGGCTCACAGCGCAGCGACGCCCCCCGCAGCGGCCCCGCATTCCGGGAACAGCCCGGCGGCGCAGGCTGTCGCAGAGCATGGTGCATCACCCGGCAACGTCGACCCGCAGAGCGAGGCGGCTCCGCCGCAGCGGCGCAGGGGCCGGTGGTTGACGCTGGCGGCCTCGCTCGCGGTGATCGGGGTGGTCGCCGGGGTGGTGATCTACGGTGCGGTCAACGCTCCGGAGGACCAACCCGAGCAGGCCGGTCCCACCATGTTGCCGCAGCCTTCGGCGCCCGCCGCGAGCCGGCCCGACCCCCCGATTGGACTGACCGGTGAACGGGATAACGCCGATCCGGCGACCATTACATTCACCTGGCAGGCGCCCGACTACGACGGTGAGTTGGAGTACGCCTGGCGGCAGGTGCCCGCCACCGGCGAGCAGACCGAACGGACCAGCGCCACCGACATCACCCTCACCGACCACCCGGAGCGGGTATGTATAGAAGTGGCCGCAATCTCCAGCCAGTTCAATAGGCTGTCAGAATGGAGCGAGGCATGCGCTTGATCAACATCGGGGGAGGCAAACAATGAAGGTGGAGTTCTGTGGTGAATGGTTCGACGTCGAACCCGCCACGCCGTTCACCATCGGCCGGGAAGCGGATCTGGTGGTCGATGAGAACCCCTACCTACATCGCCAGTTCTTGACGATCAGTTATCAGGACGACCTGTGGTGGCTGACCAACACCGGTTCCCGGCTGTCCGCCACCGTCTCGGACTCCGAGGGCAACATGCAGGCCTGGCTCGCTCCCGGCGCCCGGCTTCCGCTGGTGTTCGCCCACACTTCCGTGCTGTTCACCGCCGGCCCCACCACCTATGAGATCGGGCTGGTGGGGGAGAGCCCGGCATTCGAATCGTCCTCACCGGAACGGGTGCAGGTGGGTGAGACCACCATCGGGCCGGTGTCGCTGACCGAATCCCAGAAGTTACTCATCCTGTCTTTGGCCGAGGCGGTCCTTCGGGGCCGTGGATCGAGTGCCTCCATCCCCACGTCCGCCCAGGCAGCAGCACGGCTGGGGTGGACCATTACCCGCTTCAACCGCAAACTCGACAACGTCTGCGACAAACTCTCCCGCCAGGGCGTGCGGGGGTTGCGCGGCGGCCAGCAGCAACTGGCGGTCAACCGCCGCGCGCGGCTGGTGGAACACGCCGTCGCGTCCCGGTTGGTGGTGGCCGCGGACCTGGAGATGTTGGAGGAGAACGCACGCCAGGTGGCCCAGGAAAGGGCCGAGGAAGAAGCGGCGGCGCAGTCCTGACCGCCGTGAGTTCACCGTATCGGGGCCCGTCGCGCCGTTAAGGTACATCCTGCGCATCGAGTAGGCTGACCGCAGTCGCGGGGTAGGCATGTCTAACAGTCGGATGTGGGCAGTTCGGGGAGGAGTTCGCGAATGCGTTCGCGCGCCACGCCACGACACCGCAAGGTCGCAAGTGCGACGGTGGTGTCTCTTGTGCTCGGCACTGTGGTGGCCCTGAGCCTGAACTACGAGGGTGTGGCCACCGCCGATGTCGACCTCAATGACGGCGGGGTGTGGGTCTCCAACAACAACGAGTTGGCCGTGGGCCGCCTGAACTACCCGGTGCAGCAGATCGACGCCTCCCTGGCTGCCACCAGCCAGAACATCGACCTGCTGCAACGTGAAGATGTGGTGTTCATGCGGGATCTTGCCTCCGGGACGATCCAGCGCGTGGACCCCGCCCAGGTCGCCACCACCGGGGCAGCCACCCAGTTACCGGCCAACGCCGATGTGCAACTGGGCGAGGACACCCTCGGGGTGCTCGCTGCCCGGTCCGGGGAGTACTACGTGCTCGGCTTGGAGGAGTTGGGGATCCTCGATGACGGCACCGCCCCGCCCCTGGCGGAATTGGGCCCGGGGGCCGCGCACACCGTGGCCGACGACGGTACCGCCTTCGGCCTGGACAGCCGCACCGGCGAACTGCTGACCATCACCCCGCAGGACCGGGCGGAACGAGCGGCGCTGACCGAAGAGGCGGGCGGCGAGGGCTCGACCGGGGAGAATGACGAGGGCTCGGCTGAGGCGAATGACGACGGCGAGCCGCAGGACGCCGACGCCGGCGCACAGGACGACGAGGACGTTCCCGACCCGGCGCAGGAGTGGGAACCGCACATCCGCCAACTGCCGCAGGACTACTTCGATGAAGCCACCCGCACCCAACTCACGGCGGTGGCCGCCACGCCCGTCGCACTGACGATCCGCGAACACGACGATGAAGTCAGCGCGGCGGTGCTACGACCGGACGCGGATCCGATCGAACTCTCCGCCCTCGACGTGGACCTCGCCTCCGCCCGGTTACAGGCACCCAGCACGGCCGGCAGCGACGCGGTCATCGCCACCTCGGACGCCTTGATCGAGGTGCCTCTGGACGGTGCCGATCCCACCGTGATCCCGGTCGGTGCACCCGGGCCGCCGGCCCAACCGGTACAGGTTTCCGGCTGCGCCCACGGCGCCTGGGCGGCGCAGGAACCGGTGCACCTCCGGGTGTGCACCGACGGCGAACCGGTGGAGCAGGTGGTGCCCGAGGCCGGCGGCGGCGCGGACATGGTGTTCCGGGTCAACCGCTCCATCGCGGTGCTCAACGACCTTCGCCACGGTGACTCCTGGATGCTGGAGGACACCTTGATCCTGGTGGACAACTGGGAGGACATCACCCCGCCCCAGGAGGCCCAGGAGGAGGAAGAGGAGTCCCAACAGGAGATCCGCGATGAGGTTCCCCTGGACCGGGACATGGACAACCGGGACCCGAACGCCGAACCGGACTCCTTCGGGGTGCGCTCCGGTCAGACCGTGCTGCTGCCCGTCCTGGACAACGACTCCGACCCCGACGGGGACCTGCTGACCGTCTCCGCCTTCGAGGACGTGCCGGAGTCCTTCGGCACCGTTGCCCAGGTCATGGGCGGACGGGCGCTGCAGATCGAGGTCAACCCGGAAGCAGGCGGGGAGCAACGGTTCAGTTACACCGCCGACGACGGGCGCGGGGGGAGCGATACTGCCCCGGTGACGCTCCGGGCGGTGCCCGCGTCCCAGAACACGGCGCCGGAACAACTGCGGGACATCACCGCAGAGGTGGTGACCGGGGGCACCGTGGAAGTCAACATCATGAACGATGTGCGCGACCCCGACGGCGACCCGGTCTACGTTGAGGGCGCGGACTATCCCACCAGCCTGGATGTGATCGCCAACCCCAACGGCCTCATCACCGTGGACGACCTGGGGGTGGAACTCGGCCAGAAGCAGGTCGAGGTCTTCATCAGTGACGGGCAGGACATCGGCACGGCGGTCATCGACCTGGAGGTGCTACCCGAGGGGCCGCACCCGCCCACCGCCGTCTTCGATTTCGCCACCGCGTTCACGGGCCAAACCATCACCGTGGAACCGCTGGCCAACGACGTCGACCCGAACGGTCGGCCGCTGCGGCTGTCGCACGTCGAGCAGGTACCGGATGCGAATATCGTCACCGACTACGACGGCGGCACCTTCACTTTCTCCGCCGAGTCCGCCGGCGACTACTACACCACCTACATCGTGGCCGACGACGACGGCACCCCGGCCACCGGGCTGGTGCGCATCAGTGTGGTGAACCAGGACGAGGACGCCGCCCCGGTCGCGGTGGCCGACACCGCGCTGCTGCCCCCGGGCGGCACCGTGCTGGTGGACGTGCTGGAGAACGACTTCGACCCGGGCGGCGGGGTGCTGGCGGTCCAACAGATCGACGTCCCGCCCGGTCACGGGATGCAGGTGGCCATCGTGGATCACCGGCTGCTACGCATTTCCTCCGACCGGGCCCTCACCGAGCCGGTGACGTTGACCTACACCGTCTCCAACGGCGTCCAGAGCGCCTCCGGTGAGGTCCACGTCCTGCCGCTGGTCAACGCCGAATCGACCCAGCCGCCCCAGGCCGTCCGCGACGTGGCCCGGGTGCGCGCCGGCGATCACGTCACGATCCCCGTACTCGCCAACGACTCCCACCCCAACGGGCTGGAGTTCAGCCTCGACCCCGCGCTCGTGGAGGAACCCGAGGACGGGCTGATGTTCGTCGCCGGGGACGTGGTGCGGTTCATGGCCCCGGACACGCCGCAAACCGTGTCCGGTGTGTACCGGATCGTCGATGAGACCGGCCAGTCCCATTCCGCGAGCATCACCGTGAACGTGGTGGCCAGCGGGGAGGAGTCCAACTCCCCGCCGGTGCCCGATGACATCACCGCCCGGGCGTTCGCCGGCGAGCGGGTGCGGATCCCGATCAACGTGCACGGCATCGACCCCGATGGGGACTCGGTGCAGATCCTGGGTGTGGAGACCTCCCCGGAACTGGGGCGGGTGGTGGAACAGGGTCCCGGATACCTGGACTACCAGCCGTTCACCGATTCGGTGGGCACCGACACCTTCGACTACGCCGTGCAGGACCGGCCCGGTGCCGTTGCCAGCGCCAGCATCACCGTGGGGGTGATCCCGCCGCCTGATCGCAACCGGCCCCCGATAGCCGTCGCCGATGAGGTGACGGTGCTGCCGGACCGCCAGATCCAGGCCGATGTGCTCAGCAACGACACCGATCCGGACGGGGACCGACTGGTCTTCGGCGACCCGGCCATCGCGGACGACGGCGGGCTGGAGGACGTGGGCATCCGCGACTCCACAGTGCTGTTCACCTCACCCGCGGAGGCCGGCACCTACCTGGTGCAATACACCGTGAGTGACCGCAACGGCGGGGAGGACGTCGGCGCGCTGACCATCAACGTGGATCCGGACGCCGATCCGCAACCGCCGGTGGCGGTCGACGACCAGGTGCCTCCGGACACGATCGTGGGCATGGAGACGGTCACCGTCGATGTGCTCGCGAACGACTACGACCCTGACGGCAGCGTCGATTCCCTGCGGTTGTCGGTGCCGGAGGGCAACCCCACCGCCCAACTGAGCGCCGATCAGCGCCAACTTCTTATCGACCTCACCCCGGAAGGCCAGGTGGTCAGTTACCAGATCACCGATGAGGACGACCTGTCCTCCTACGCGTTCGTGGAAGTACCCGGCACCGAGGACACCGGACCGGTGAAACGCTCCGATGCACCGCCGATCGAGGTGAACTCCGGAGAGCCGATCGAACTGGCCCTGGAGGACTACGTCGTCTCCATGTCGGGGGACCCGGTCCAACTCAGCGACTTCGCCAGCGTCCGCGCCACGAACTCCGACGGGTCGGAACTGGTGGTGGACGCACAAACGTTGACGTACACCTCCCGGGAGGGCTACTACGGCCCGGCGACGATTACGTTCGAAGTCACCGACGCCCCCGACCTGAACGTCGACGGCATCCGTACCTCGGTCATCACCCTGGACATCTCGGTGCGCTCCACGGAGAACGTGCCGCCCGAGATGCGCTCGGGATCGCTCGCCCTGGAAGCCGGCGGGCAGGAGGAGAGCCTGAACCTGCAGCGGATCTCCGAGGACCCCGACGGGCAGGTGCACGAACTGACATTTGAGATCGTCGACACCCCCGGCGGGTTCGATGCGCGCATCGACGACGCGAACATCTTCTACGCCTCCGCCGCGGCGGACACCCCGCGAGGCACCGAGGGCGTGGTGGAAATCGACGTGACCGACCCGGAAGGGGAGTCCACCACCGGCACCATCACCTTGACCGCCACCGGCAGCACCAGGCCGTTGATCACGGCCAACGATGACGACGCCGGAGAAGTGCATCAGGGCGAGTCGGTCACGATTGAGGTGCTCGCCAACGACTCCAACCCCTTCCCCGGCGAGCCACGCACCGTGCTGTCCGCCGCGGTGGAAACCGGAGCGGCACAAGCCTCCGTCTCCGGGGACGCGGTCACGTTCACCCCGGCGCAGGACTACGTGGGCCGCTTGAGCATCGTGTACACCGTGGTGGACACCACCGAGGATCCCGAACGGCAGGTCCAAGCACGGGTCACCGCGGCCGTCCTGGGTGTGCCGGAGGCACCGGCACCCCCGCGGGTGGAATCAGTCGGTAACCGGGAGGCGGTCCTCACCTGGAGCCCGCCGGTCGACAACGGGGCGGCGATCACTTCCTACCGGGTCGAGGGCGGGGGAGTGTCCCAGTCCTGCCAGAGCACCACCTGCACCATCACCGGGCTGACCAACGGCACCACCTACAACTTCACCGTCACCGCGATCAACGACGTCGGGGAGTCCCCGGCCAGCCCGCCCTCCGGTGATGCGCGCCCGGACGTCAAACCCGAGGCGCCGGCCGCCCCGACCGTGGAGTTCGGTGACCAGGAACTGACCCTGAACTGGAATGCGCCCGCGAACGAGGGCACGCCTATTACGCACTACGACGTACGCATCTCACCCAGCGGCGGCGGCAGTGACCAGGTCACCGTCACCGGCACCAGCCACACCTGGACCGGGCTGACCAACGGGCAGGCGTACACCTTCCAGGTCCGCGCCGTCAACGACGCCCCGGACCCCGGGGATTGGAGCCCCTGGTCGGCTGCCGAGGTGCCCTCCGGGCCCCCGTTGCGGCCGGAGGCTCCCAATGCCACCCGGGTCGATACCGCCGCCGGCGGGCAACTGCAGGTGCGCTGGAGCGAACCGGACAACAACGGTGACGCGATCGCCCGCTACCACTTGTACATGTACAAGGACGGTCAGCAGCAGCCGGTGATCACCGTGGACGGGTCCACCAGGCAGCGCACCGTCACCGTGGAGAACGCCCACGACTACGAGTTCACCGTGGTCGCCGAGAACCGCGCAGGCACCTCCGAGACGTCCCCCCGGTCCGCGCCGGTGCGCTCCTTCGGTGCCCCGGGACGCACCACGGGCGTCAGCGCCTCGGCGACCGGGGACAACGGTCAGGCGACCATCGACTACACCGCCCCGGATGACAACGGCCAACCGATCTCCCGGTACGAGTACCGCCTCGGTAGCGGCAGCCCGCAGGCGCTACCGTCCAACGGCAGGATCAGCGGACTGACGAACGGGCAGAGTTACACCGTCCAGGTGCGGGCTTGTAACACCTACTGCGGGCAGTGGAGTGCTGCGTCGTCCTCGTTCGTTCCGTACGGCCCGCCCGGCGCGCCGTCGATCTCCTCTTCCGCGGACGGCCGGGATGTGACCTTCACCTGGCGGGCGCCCGGCGGTAACGGCGCGAGCATCGAGCGCGCGGAGTACCGCACCCGGACCGGGAACGGGAGTTGGAGTTCCTGGCGCAACGGGAACCCCGACGGCAGCACGAACGTGCGGGGCGACTGGGAGCAAAACCACAGTATTCAGGTGCGGGTGGTCAACAACCACGGTGATGTCGGCCCCGCCGCCAGCCGCACTCAACGAGCCGAGGCGGACCCCACCCCGCCGCCGCGGGCGTGGATCACACAAGGTGAGGCGCGCACCTGTGATTCGAACCCGGACAACCACAACTGCCGATCCTTCCGCCTCAATTGGAGCAACTGGCCGAGTGGGTCCTACGATGTCGACTTTGCTGTGACCGGCGGAAACTGCGGCGGTTACACCCCGGGTTTCGCTCCTTATTCGATATCGATGAGTGGCAACGGGACCGCGATCATCCGCCACCCTGGTGCGGTGCCCCCGCACTTCGACGGCGGGTGCGGCGGAAGGGTGACGCCGGACATCGACGGGGCTCCGTCGAACGCGGTGATCGAAACCCGCGACTGGTAACGATGAGGAGAACTTTGCGTTGACCGCAACCGAAACCGCCACGATGACGCCCGAGCGCGCCGCGTGGTTCGCCGAGACCTTCCAACGGCTCGTCCAGAACGTGTCCGAGGCGATTCTGGGCAAGTCGCACGTGGTGCGCCTCGCCTTCACCTGCCTGCTCTCCGGCGGCCACCTGCTCCTGGAGGACTACCCGGGCACCGGCAAGACCTCCCTCGCTCGGGCGCTGGCGGCCACCGTGCAGTCCTCCCACTCCCGCATCCAGTTCACCCCGGACCTGCTGCCCTCGGACGTCACCGGTGTGACGATCTACGACCAGGAGTCCAAGCGGTGGGACTTCCATAAGGGCCCGATCTTCGCCACCGTGGTGCTGGCCGATGAGATCAACCGCGCCTCACCCAAGACCCAGTCCGCACTGCTGGAAGTCATGGAAGAAGGCAGGGTCACCGTGGACGGCCGTCCCCACGAAGTGGGCGAACCGTTTATCGTGCTGGCCACCCAGAACCCCATCGAACAGGCCGGCACCTACCGCCTGCCGGAGGCGCAACTGGACCGATTCCTGATGCGCACCTCCCTGGGTTACCCCGATACCGACTCCACCGTGCAGATTCTCGCCGGCTCCGCCGTCCGGGACCGTACCGCCGCACTCACGCCGGTTATTACCGGATCCGCGGTGGTGGACATGGCCGAGTTGGCCTCCACGGTCTACATCGACCCCGCCGTGCTCACCTACATCACCCGCCTGGTGGAAGCCACCCGCACCGCCCCGGAGATCGCGCTGGGGGTCAGCGTGCGCGGAGCGCTGGCATTGGTGCGCACCGCCAAGGTGTGGGCCGCTTCCCAGGGACGGCACTACGTCATCCCCGACGACGTCAAAGCACTGGCCGAACCGGTGCTCGCCCACCGGATGGTGCTGGACGCCGAGGCGGAGTTCGAGGGCGCCAGCGCCGCGGAGTCGGTGCGCCGGATCCTGTCCGAGGTGAACCCGCCGGCTCAGCGCAACTCCTGATGCGCCGATGAGCACCACAGGACAGACCACCAGCACCATCACCCAGACGGTCAGTGACATCGTCGGGCAGGTGCGCCGCCGCACCCAGGCGCTGAGTTGGGTCTCCCGGGCGGCGTGGGTGCTGCTCGCCCTCGGCACGGCCGCCCTGGTGGGCGGCTACTTCAGCGGTTGGATCGAGATCCGGGTGCTCGGTGCGGGCTTCCTTGGCGCGGTTGGCGCGGCAGCGATCTTCGCGATCGGGCGCCACCCGTACGCGATCAACCTGCGCCTACGGGAGGGACGCGTCGTCGTCGGGCAACGGGCGATGGGTGGGGTGGACGTGCGTAACACCGGTGATCGGCCGGTACTGCCCGCCAGGATCGAGATGCCGGTGGGGCGATCCAGGGCCAGTTTCGCCCTGCCTGCCATGGCGCCCGGGCAGGAGCACGACGAATTGTTCGTCATCCCCACCCACCGGCGTGG
>Ga0209487_1003958_pt1 | contig 11522 bp, 11 predicted proteins | sample Poulit2012_FD_187524 | JGI IMG/M metagenome (GOLD analysis project Ga0209487, IMG submission 187524) | Agricultural soil microbial communities from Georgia to study Nitrogen management - Poultry litter 2012 (SPAdes) (version 2) | ecosystem: Environmental > Terrestrial > Soil > Agricultural land... | reverse complement strand
CTTATTCCCACCGATCCGGCACTCTTTGCCGTCGACGCGTCGGTATGGATGTTCTTGATTGGCCGATAATGTACATTATGTCAACTAACGGTATTCCGGAGGGGTCTGCTAGTTGAAGTACCCCGATTTGTTTCGGCCTTATGCGGTGAGCTCGGCCATGGAAGAAACGATGTTCACGCTGAGTTCTTCATCGTCAACGGGTTCTGGCAGCACTTCATCGGGATCGATCAGGCTGACCGCGTAACCGGCATCGACCATTTTGCGTACCGCATCAAGAAACATGCGGCGTGCCGCATCGTTGATCTGATATACCGATGTGAAGTCAAATGCCAGGTGTGCGGGTTGGCTATGTTGCTCGTCCACATTACGTAAGAGACGTTCCACACCGGCAAAGTGAATCGATCCCTGCAGCTCATGTACGGTAATGGCCTCGCCGCTCGCGGTGGCCACCATACGCGTTTGCCGAATGATGGCATGTGCCGGCGGCGCGACTTCCATGAGATGTAAGTTCATGTCCTGCGAAAGCCGCTCGCAGGCGCGCACAGCACGCACACTGTGACCGTGACCGTCGAGTCGCGGTGAAAACGCCGCGATACCGATCTGACCGGGCAGCGTGCCTATCAACCCGCCCGCTACCCCGCTCTTTGCTGGTATACCAACGGTGGTCACCCAGTCGCCGGCCGCGTCGTACATGCCGCACGTGGTCATGACACTCAAGACTTGCCGAACCGTGGAGGTTGTCATGACCTCCTCCCCCGTGACGGGCTGCACACCGCCATTGGCCAGCGTCGCGGCCATCATCGCCAAGTCCCGGACGGTTACCCGTATCGCGCATTGCCGGGTGTAGCCGTCCACGAGTTCCTCGGGGTCCTGCTCGAACAGGTCGTAACTGCGCAGCATGTGGGCGATGGCCAGATTGCGGTGTGCCGTGCGCGCTTCAGACTTATACACCGTTTCGTCAACCGATAGTTGACGCCCGGCAATGGTCGACAGGCCGTCGATAATGAGTTCGACCCGCGAATTTTCGTCCATCGCATAGGAGCCGATCAACGAGTGAGCCGTGATGGCTCCGGCATTGATCATCGGATTGCGGGGACGTTTGGAGTCTCGTTCCAGCGATAGCTCGTTGAACGCTTCCCCCGATGGCTCTACGCCGACCTTCTCCAAAACGGCGTCCAGTCCCCTATCGGCGATCGCCAGCGCATAAACGAACGGCTTAGAAATGGACTGGATTGTGAAGCCGACGTCCACATCGCCGGCGGCGTAAACATTCCCGTCGACGGTAGACAGCGCCAGCCCCCACAGCTGACGATCGACCGACGCGAGTTCGGGAATGTAATCGGCCGGGAATCCCGACGTTTCAGCAGCGCACTCATCGTGCACCTGGGACAGATAGTCGGGAATGGAAGACAACACGCTGTACTCCTCACCCGGGTGGACTTGCATCACACACGACGCAGCGTCCAATAGTCGGCTCCCCCATTGGCAATATATGGAGCGTTATACAGTTCGCTGACCGACGTGGCGAGTCCGCTATCGATCAGCGCTTGCACCGCGCCGGCGAAATTGTGTTCCAGTGAATGTTCACGTCGCACCGAAAAAATGACGTGACCGCCCTGGGGCGCCGCACGCACTATATGTTCGAGGCCGGCGGTGCCCACGTGACCGAGCGAAAACGTTCCGCAACACACGATGATCTCGAAGGCATTCGATAGGGATTCCGGTAGGGGCTGATTGAGGTCGATATCGGCGACGGCCCGCACATAGGTTCCGGTGGCTTCGGCCGACTCGGCCATATCAGGTGAAAGATCCGCGCCGGTGACGCGTGCCTGGGGAACTATGGTCGCCAATTCGCGGCCCACCAGGCCGGTGCCGCAGCCGGCGTCCAGCACGTTGGGGGATGACGTCTGCGCGATTTGTTGCACCATCAGCGCGCACATGTGGTGCCCCACATAGCCATCGCTGAGCAGATGGTCGTCGTAAGTCGTAGCCCAACGCCGATACAACTCGTTATTGGCGTCCTTTCCGCCGTCTAGCGAGTGAGCTGCCTTCAGCATTTCACGAACTTCGTCAGTCATGTATCCCTTCCCACGGTTAGAGTGTTATTTAGAGTGTTATTACGTGCGCTGCAGTGTCCAGTAGTCGGCGCCTTCCTCAGAAATATGTGGCGCGTTCTCCAATTGGCTCGTGATCCGAGCCAGTCCCCGATCAACGACGTCGTCGACGGCGGACTTGAAGTCTACCTTCAGTGAATGCCGGCGGCGGACCGAAAAAATGGCGTAGCCGGCGCGCGGGGTGGCACGCACCAGATTCGGGAGCGCTTCAGGGCCCACATGGCCCAAGGTGAAAGTGCCACAGCACATCAAAATTTCGTGTGCACCAGATAGGTTCTCGGGAAGCGGCTTGTTCAGGTCGACGTCTCCCACCACCGACGTATACGCTCCGGTCTCCTGGGCCAACTGGACCATATCGGGCGATAAATCGGCGCCGGTAATCCGAGCCTGCGGCATCAGCGTGACCAGTTCGACGCCGCCCAGACCGGTTCCGCACCCCACATCGAGCACCGCCGGATCGGGCGAATCGGCCACCTGCTGTGCCATGAGTGCGCACACCAGCGGCCCCACGTAGCCATCCCCCAGGACGTCTTTATCGTAAGAGTGGGCCCAACGCCGATACAGTTCATTATTGGCGTTTTTGCCTCCGTCTAGCTCGTGCGCGGCGGTGATCATTTCGTTTCGGTCAGTCATATTCCTCATTTGGTGTGCGGTGGTGAACTTTATTGTCACGCTCAACCATCGTAGAGTCACGTTCCAGGGAGGTACTGCATGCCCCGCGGATACGACGACGATCGCGATGACGAGACCGACGTAGAACCGGATCTGGGTCAACGCCTGATCGACAAACACCTCGCGGTAGAACAGGAAGTGCGCGCTGCCATCGACCGCGGTGAGTTCGATAATCTGCCCGGAGCCGGCAAACCGCTGGGAGATCTAGGCGATCTGAACGATCCCGACTGGTGGGTAAAACGCCTCATCGACCGCGAGCAGATCACCGGCGTGCTGCCTGCCGCATTGGCCCTCCGCAAAGAGAACGCCGAACTCGATGACGTACTCGACCGTGAGGCGCTTCCTGAACGCGTACGCGAAATCCTCGAAGACTTCAATCGGCGCGTGAAATATGCGCGGCTACAACTCCGCGGCGGGCCGCCGGTCACCACGCCGCTTCGCGATGTGGACGCCGAACTGGAACGCTGGCGTGCCCGCCGCCTCACCCGACTCCGCGCGCAAGCCGAACACAAGCCCGAACCTCAACCCCCCGCGAAACGCGGGAACTGGCTGCGAAAAATATTCACACGTCGCAGGACGTAACCCTTATGCCGGATTTCATGGTGCTGCGATCACGCTTGGAACGGGGACGGATCCCCGACACCAACCCGAACGACGTCGGCGACCCCGCCGTCGGACAAATCGACCACCGTCGTGGGTTCAGGTACGACCTCTCCTGACTCGATCACCAGGTCAATCTGCGCGCCGAGCGCGTCATTGACCTCGTCGGCCGTACGAAGCGGCTCGAGTTCGTCAGGCAGCATCAGCGTGGTCGACAGTATCGGTTCGCCGAGCTCGGCCAGCATGGCCTGCACGACGATGTGTTCGGGGATGCGCACTCCCACCGTCTTCTTCTTGGGATGCAGCAAGCGGCGCGGTACCTCGCGGGTGGCCGGCAGGATAAAGGTATAGGGCCCCGGGGTGGCGGCCTTGACGGCACGGAAAACGGTGTTGTCGACGTGCACGAATTGACCCAACTGGGAGAAATCCTTGCACATCAACGTGAAGTGGTGCTTGTCGTCTAGATGCCGGATCGCCCGGATCCGCTCGATACCGTCCTTATTTCCCAGTTGCGCCCCGAGCGCGTAACTCGAATCGGTCGGATAGGCGATGAGCTCGTCGTTCTGGAGAGCCGAAATCGCCTCGCCGATCTTGCGTGCCTGCGGGTTTTGCGGATGGATAGCCAATATACGAGCCATAGGTCGACCTTACTTCTGATTCGCCTTCAGGCGAACCCATTCCTTGAGCCGCCGAGCGCCGATGATCATCACTAGCGCGTGGGCCCAGACAAACACCGGACGCAGCACCCATTGCCAGCGCCGCATCCAGGCCTTATGCAGGCTCACCCGCCAATCGATGGAGACAACACACTGCGGCCCCATGGATGTAAACGCGATGTTCCCGATACCGGCCACATCGCCGTCGGCTCGAAACGTGAGCCGATGACCGGCGTGCTCGCGCAACTCGTAAATCCGGAAGTTCAGCCGATACCCCAAACCCGAATCGGTGCGAAGCCAGACCGAATCGGCGTCATGGGACCGGGTATGAACCATCCCCCACCACGGCACCGGATCACCGGCACGCAGGCTTTCGGCCATCAGTTCCCACACGCGATCTGCCCGTTGCGGAACGAGCCAATGTGTCACGAAACGATAGTCGTACGTCATGACCGACGAGCACTCGCCCACAGCCACCACATTCCCAGTAAGGGAAGCACCAGCGGCACCCACACGTACCCGGCACCGAATCCCGACCAGACCGTGGCATCGGGAAATGCCGCGGGATCTAAAAGCGACCAGCTGCCTACCGCGATGACGCCGATAAATTCAAAGCTGATCGACACCGCAGCTATTGTGCGTCGATTGAGTGCGAGCGCGAATGTTGCCACGCAATACACCAGGGCCGCGATTGCAGATAGCACATATGCCAGCGGGGCTTCATGCACCCGAGTCAAAAGCTGATACCCCGATCGCCCGACCGCGGCCAGGGCCAAGATCGCATACACGGCGATCACGGCACGTCCCGGACCGGCCGATGTCACTTGGCCCATAACTGCAACACCCGCTCGCTGAGAACGGCAATGGAAATAATCGCCACCGCCACTACCCCGGTGCCCCATCGGGATTTTTCGGCCACGCCCCACAACACCGCTGCCGGTGGAACAAGAATCATGGTCACCAAATACGTGAGAACCAGCCCGGCGGGAACCGGTTCGGTCTCGCCGATCAGGGCGATAATGCCGGCAATCAATGCGATAACGAGTACCACTTCAAGTAATGCGATCGCATAAAACAGCCCGTTGGAGAAGGTGTGGTTTGTAATGGTATGAGCGGCCGCTAACACACCTACCGTAATCGCTAGAACTGCTATCGCATGCAGAAGAACAGGGCTCACCGCAATAGTCTCGCACGACCGTCATGCCGCCTATGCGGGCGTGTGGAGCGCTGCCACCACCTGGGAAGATGACACCATGATTGCGCCGCATGTGCTGATCAGTCCGGCCATGGCCATCGGGTCCGGATATTACCGACCGCTGGTGGCCGCCTTCGAAGAATACGGCTGGCTGGCAACGGCATTGCCCCGCCGCGGATTCGGTTCGGAGCAACAAGCCGCATCCAAAAGTCGCGATTGGTCGTTCGGCGACGAAATTGGCGACATCGCCGCCGCCGTTGACGATGTACGATCCCACGAACCCCAACGCCCCGTGATCGTGCTAGGGCACAGCCTCGGAGCGCAGCTGGCGGCCGGTTATCAAATTCAGCAGCCCGGCTGCGATGGCTTCGTGTCTATCGGCTCGTCAATCCCCTATTGGAGGTACTACGGAGCGACCCGGTGGGGCCTCCTGGCGATGGCGTTAGCTATCCCCCTGGTTACCGGTATTTGGGGTTATATGCCCAAACCGTTCTTCGGCGCACCCGGCGCCCGAACTCTGATGCGGCAGTGGGCCCGCTTTGCGCGCACCGGCGTGCCTCCGTTCCCGGTCGCCGATGGTGTGCGAACGCCCACTCTCGACATCCATCTGGAGGGCGATACCTATGCCGTTGCGCCGGCCAATGACGGTTTTGTGCGCACGTTGATCAACCCGGCGGTCTTGACACGCTGGTTGTACCGCCACCGAGATGTGCCCGATGGCGGCACAAACCATCACATTGCCTGGGTCCGCTCCCCCGGCCCCGTCGTCGAACGAATCGTCACGTGGTGGAGCGAACAAAATCACCAGACCGTGGCCGCACAGGCCTAGCTGATGCGAACGCCTCCGGCTGTGCCTATGCGAACGCCTCCGGCTGTGCCTATGCGAACGCCTCCGGCTGTACCTATGCGAACGCCTCCGGCTGTACCTATGCGAACGCCTCCGGCGGGGGGCACGCGCAGGCGAGGTTGCGGTCGCCGTAGGCCTGATCGATCCGAGAGACCGGCGGCCAATACTTGTCTTGGGTCTGGCCCCGCGGGAACAGGCCCGTGCCCAGGTCATATGTGTGATCCCAGTTCACGATGTCGTGGGCCGTGTGGGGTGCATTGGCCAGCGGATTATCGTCAGTCTCTGCAGCTCGGTCGATCTCGTCACGAATAGCCAGCATGGCATCGCAAAAGCGATCGAGCTCCTCCAAATCCTCCGATTCGGTGGGTTCGACCATGAACGTTCCGGCAACCGGGAAACTCATCGTCGGAGCGTGGAAGCCGTAATCGATGAGGCGTTTGGCCACGTCGTCGACGCTAATGCCGGTGTCCTTCGTGATCTCACGCAGATCCAGGATGCACTCATGCGCCACAAGGCCGTTGGCGCCGGTGAACAAAACCGGATATGCATCGCCGAGACGCCGCGCGATGTAGTTAGCACTCAACACCGCTACGGAGGTGGCTTCGGTCAAGCCGTTCATCGCCATCATGGCAATGTACGCATACGAAATGGGCAAGATTCCGGCCGAACCGTAAGGCGCCGCGCTAATGGCCCCGATCCCATCGCGTAGCTCGGCGTCCGGATGCATGGGATGCGACGGCAGGAATGGGACAAGGTGGTCTGCTACCGCTACCGGGCCGACACCCGGACCGCCGCCGCCGTGAGGTATGCAGAACGTCTTATGCAGATTCAAGTGTGATACATCGCCGCCGAACTTGCCCGGCTCGGCGAAACCTAACAGCGCATTAAGGTTCGCGCCGTCCAGATATACTTGCCCGCCGTGGTCGTGGACAACCTGGCACAGTTCACCGATACCGTCTTCGTACACGCCGTTTGTTGACGGATACGTCACCATGATCGCGGCCAGATCGTCGGTATGTTCGGCGCACTTGGCACGCAGGTCGTCTAGATCCACTTCGCCCGACGACGAAGACTTCACCAAGACGACACGCATCCCGGCCAGGACGGCCGAGGCCGCGTTCGTGCCGTGCGCCGAATCCGGGATCAGGCACACATCGCGCTCCTGCTGTCCGCGGTTGCGTTGCCAGGACCGGATCGCCAACAGACCGGCAAGCTCACCTTGCGAGCCGGCATTGGGCTGAATCGATACCGCGGAGTATCCCGTCATGGCGGCAAGCCATGATTCGAGTTCGCCGATCAATTCGATCATGCCGCTAGCGTCTTCTGCCGGAACGAAAGGATGCAATTCGGCAAAACCCGGCCAGCTAATGGGTTCCATTTCTGCGGTTGCGTTGAGCTTCATGGTGCACGAGCCCAACGGGATCATGCCTTGGTCTAGTGCGTAATCACGGTCACGCAGTGTGCGCAGATACCGCAGCAACTGCGTTTCGCTGCGATGGCTATGGAACACGGGGTGGGTCATAATCTCGTCGGTGCGCAACTGGTCATCGCTCAGGGCCCACGCCGGCGCCGAGACATGCGTGGCGCCGAACAGCTCGCAGACAACACGGATATCAGCTTCGGTTGTGGTTTCGGCGATCGACACGCTCACGTGGTCGTCGTCAACCAAACGCAGATGGAAGCCGCGATCACGTGCGGCGGCCACGATCCGCTCGGCCGCCCCGGGGACCGAGGCGGTGAGCGTATCGAAGAACGATTCGGAAACCAGGCCTACTCCCGCAGACCGCAGACTATGGGCCAAATCAGATGCGTGCCGGTGGATCCGCGAGGCGATCTCACGCAATCCATCGGGTCCGTGATAGACCCCATACATACCGGCGACTACGGCCAACAAGACCTGTGCGGTGCAAATATTAGAGGTTGCCCGTTCGCGGCGGATGTGCTGTTCGCGGGTCTGCAAGGCCAGCCGGTATGCCGGGCGATCATCACGATCCACCGACACACCCACGAGGCGGCCGGGCAGATTGCGTTCCAGACCGTCACGCACGGACATGAAACCAGCATGCGGGCCGCCGTAAAACATGGGGACCCCGAACCGCTGGCTCGAGCCGACGACCACATCGGCGCCTTGTGATCCCGGCGAGTTCAGCAAGACCAGCGACATGATGTCGGACACTACAACCGCAAGTCCGCCCTGTGCGTGTGTTGCTTCGATTGCCGGGCCCAGATCCATGACATGACCATCAGTTCCGGGCTGAGCGATAATAGCGCCGCACAGCGGCCGTTCGGGTATCGAGTTGCGAGCATCGATCTCAAGTAGTTCGATCCCCAGATTGGCTGCACGTGTCTTAATGACGGCGAGCGTCTGCGGATGCAGCGAAGAGTCCAAAGCAATGGGATCATCGGCATGCTTGCGGTTGACACGCCTGACCAACGTCATCGCCTCGGCCGCGGCTGTGCTCTCGTCGAGCAGCGAGGAATTCGCGGTGGGCAGACCGGTCAGATCGGCGATCATGGTCTGGAAGTTCAATAGGGCCTCCAGGCGGCCCTGGGAGATTTCGGGTTGGTACGGCGTGTAGGCGGTGTACCAGCCCGGATCCTCCAGCACATTACGACGGATCACCGGCGGAGTCACGGTGGGGTGATAGCCAAGGCCGATCATGGCCGTGCCAGGGCGGTTGCGTTCGGCCAATCCACGTAAACGCTCCAGTACTTCGGTCTCGCTAAGCGCTGGCGGCAGCTCAGGCGACTGCGAACTGCGGATTCCGGCCGGTATCGCGGCATCCATAAGCGATGGCAAATCGGCATATCCGATCGCGCGCAGCATAGTACTCTGCTGATCTGGATCCGGTCCGATATGGCGGTCGGCGAAAGATGTGCGGGTCTGATTCACGAAAGCTCCCGGGTCGGCGAACATGTCACCTCCCCTCTGTCGCCTAGCGGCTTCAGAATCGCCTCGTCCGCGTGGTCCAGATGCCTGAGAGGTTCCGGGGAGGAATTGCACCGTCGGCGCCTCCGCCGCCACACCTCGGGCAGCCGCCCAGCAGGTCCAGCATTAAGGAGGTCTCTCCCACGCGTTGTCTACAGCGGGTCCAGTTTAACAATCCCCCGTCGATAAACCGAATTACGACCTCGTTCTTCGGCCGCCAGGTCGCTAAGCCGGCGGAGCCGGCTGTGAGGACCGCGTCAGCTTGTGGGCCAGCCGCTCGCTAAGCCGGCGGAGCCGGCTGTGAGGACCGCGTCAGCGGTCCGAAGCGACGTGCCTGCTCCGCCCTTCGGACGCCGTAGGCGTCCTCACAGGCCAATGCTTTCGCATCGGCCTTAGGGCTCGGTGGTCCTGCTCAAACACGCCGTGCCGGGTGCGGGAGTCGAACCCGCACGCCCTTTCGGACAATGGTTTTTGAGACCATCGCGTCTACCATTCCGCCAACCCGGCTTCGCAGCATGCTGCCGATCTACTGTCTCATGAGCCCCATGGACGGGCGCACGGGCCCTTGATCGGGCGGATAGATGCGTGCTTCGACGATCACCCTTGTGGCGCCAAGTCACCGTACGCGGGAGCCACATGGTTAATCGCATCCCCCATATTATGGACTCGAAGCGCATTGGTCGAACCGGGTATTCCCGGCGGGCTTCCCGCGACGATGACCACTTGCTGGCCTTCGGTACAGCGACCGCTATCCAGCAATGCACGGTCGACTTGCAGCACCATCTCATCGGTATGGCGCACCTGCGGTACCCGGAACGTTTGCACGCCCCACGTCAGGGCCAGCTGCGACTGGACGACGGGGTCCGGCGCGAACGCCACGATCGCGATCCGCGAGCGATACCGGCTCATCCTACGCGCGGTGTCCCCACTGGTCGTGAACGCCACCAAATATCGAGCGTCAATATCCTCGGCGACCGTCGCCGCGGCCCGACAAATGACGCCGCTTTTGGTTTTGGGCCGCCATGTATACGCTGCCATTCTGGGTAAACCGTGCTCTTCGGTGGACTCAATGATCCGCGCCATTGTACGCACGGCCACCGCCGGGAACTCCCCGATGCTGGTTTCGCCGGACAACATCACCGCGTCGGTACCGTCAAGCACGGCATTGGCCACATCCGAAGCCTCGGCGCGCGTGGGTTGCGGTGCGTTGACCATAGAGTCCAGCATTTGGGTGGCCACGATCACCGGCTTGGCATTACGGCGCGCCTTACCGACGACGCGTTTCTGAACGATCGGTACTTCTTCCAGCGGTAGTTCCACGCCCAAATCGCCGCGTGCGACCATGACCCCGTCGAATACGTCCATAATGTCGTCAATATTGTCCACCGCTTGCGGCTTTTCGATTTTGGCGATCACCGGACGCAGAATCTGCTCCTCGCGCATGATCCGCCGTACATCATCGCAATCGCTTCCCGAACGCACAAACGATAACGCGATGAAATCGGCCCCGGTGCGCAATGCCCACCGCAAATCCTCGGCGTCCTTGTCCGTCATAGCGGGCACGCTCATCTTCACGCCGGGAAGATTGATCCCCTTGTGATCGCTAACGACACCAGGTAATTCCACCCGGGCCGTCACATCGGTTTCGTCGACTTCGACCGCACGCAATCGCACGCGACCGTCATCGATCAGGATCTGATCGCCCGGGCTGATATCGGCGGGTAAGCCATCGTACGTCGTTGAGCAGATCGCTTCGGTTCCGGTCACATCGCGGGTGGTGATGACAAATGACGCGCCGCGATGCAACTCCACCGATCCGCTTTCGAACGTGCCCAAGCGGACTTTGGGTCCCTGCAAGTCGGCGAGTACCGCGATCGCCTGCCCGGTTTCGTGGCTGGCTCGACGCACATATTCGTAAGCGGCGGCGTGCTCGGTGTGGCTACCGTGGCTCATATTCAGGCGGGCTACATTCATGCCCGCATCGGCGAGTTCACGGACTTTATCGAAGCTGGCGGTCGATGGACCCAGCGTGCACACTATTTTGGCTCTACGCACATATCCAGCCTAGGTGTGCGTCCGTGATCGGCCGCGGGTGGCGAGGAAATATCCCAATGCAAGTGCGAACAGCAGCAGTGACGTCCAATCGTTGACGCGTAAGCCGGCGAACTCGTGGGCAAAGTCGATGCGCATGTATTCGATCCAAAACCGTCCCGCCGTGTAGACCATCACGTACAGGGCAAACATGCGTCCAGCCGCGAACTTAAACCGCCGATCCAGCAATATCAATATCCCGGCCGCGGCGAAACACCAGAGCGATTCGTATAAAAATGTGGGATGAAACGTGGCGTACTGCATATAACCGTCCGGACGGTTCTGCGGCTCGATCTCCAGTGCCCACGGAACGGTGGTCGGCTTTCCGAACAGCTCCTGGTTGAAATAGTTTCCCCAGCGTCCGATGCCTTGGGCAACTAGCAGGCCGGGAGCCAGTGAATCGGCCACCACCACGAAC
>Ga0209487_1003957_pt1 | contig 11524 bp, 8 predicted proteins | sample Poulit2012_FD_187524 | JGI IMG/M metagenome (GOLD analysis project Ga0209487, IMG submission 187524) | Agricultural soil microbial communities from Georgia to study Nitrogen management - Poultry litter 2012 (SPAdes) (version 2) | ecosystem: Environmental > Terrestrial > Soil > Agricultural land... | reverse complement strand
CCACGGCTCGCTTGAAGATTTCGACGCCGTTCGGGCACGAGTCGACATTCCTGTACTCCGCAAAGACTTCACGGTCGATGAGTACCAAATCTATGAGGCTCGAGCGCACGGAGCCGATCTGGTGCTATTAATTGTGGCCGCACTCGATGACGCTCAACTGCGTGACTACCTGGCGTTGACCCACGAGTTGGGAATGCACGCCCTCGTGGAAACTCACACCCTCGAAGAAATCGAACGGGCCACCGCCGTGGATGCTTCAATCGTCGGTATTAACGTTCGGAACCTGAAAACGCTAGACGTTGACACTTCCCACTACGGCACCTTGGCTGAGCATCTGCCCGAAAACGTGGTACGAGTGGCCGAATCCGGCGTCAAACAAGCCAGTGATGTGGCCATGTATGCATCACAAGGAGCCGACGCTGTACTTGTCGGGGAAGCACTGGTCAAACACGGCGAACCAAAACAAGCGATCGCTGACTTCCGCAAAGCCAGCAGGTCCTAACCAACCCTTTACGCTGCCCCGGACACCGTGCCGGGGCGGTTGTCGTATACGGAAAGACATCTCATGAGCAGCCCAATGGATACCCCACAATCCAGCCCACAAGAACACGACGGAGCCTATCGACAGCAAGAAGGACCGTACTTCGGCAAATACGGTGGACGATGGATGCCAGAGTCGCTCATGGCCGCGCTGCAAGAAGTCGAAGAAACCTTCCGCGCCGCCGTCGACGACCCAGAGTTCCTAGCCGAGCTCGATGATCTCTACGCAAATTACATCAACCGGCCGTCCCTGCTGACCGAAGTACCGCGTTTTGCCGAGCCGTACCCGGGGGTCCGCATCTTTTTGAAACGGGAAGACCTCAACCACACCGGTTCACACAAAATCAATAATGTTATTGGGCAAGCCCTCCTAGCCAAACGAATGGGGAAAACCCGGCTGATTGCTGAGACCGGCGCGGGCCAACACGGCGTAGCAACCGCGACAGCTGCAGCCTTATTCGGCATGGAATGCACCGTCTACATGGGCGAAACCGACACGAAACGCCAAGCACTCAACGTTGCACGAATGGAATTGCTGGGTGCAGAGGTCAAAGCCGTCAAGATTGGCGCTCGGACGCTGAAAGATGCGATCAATGAAGCGCTGCGCGACTGGGTCGCTTCCGTGGACACCACGCACTACCTGCTGGGCACGGTCACCGGGCCGGCACCGTTTCCCGAAATGGTGCGCTACTTCCACCAGGTCATTGGCGAAGAAGCCCGGGAACAATCCCAGGCACAAGCTGGCAAACTTCCAGACGCCGTCGTCGCGTGCGTCGGTGGGGGATCTAATGCCATCGGCATCTTCCATGCTTTCCTCGATGATCAAGAGGTCGAACTTTACGGGATGGAAGCTGGCGGAGCCGGCGTCGAAACCGGTAAACATGCTGCCCCAATCACACTCGGCCGTGTCGGGGTGCTCCACGGCGCCCGAACCTATCTGATGCAAGACGAAGACGGCCAGACGATCGATTCCCACTCGGTTTCGGCCGGTCTGGATTACCCTGGGGTCGGACCAGAACACGCATTCTTGCACGATTCCGGACGAGTCAGCTACCAACCGGTTTCCGACTCCGACGCCATGGACGCATTCAAAGCGCTCACCCAAGCAGAAGGCATCATGCCAGCCATCGAATCTGCTCACGCCCTCGCCGGTGCACGGCGACTTGCTGCCAAATGGGTAGAAGAGGGTCTCGTCAATGCGGATACCCCAGAAGCCGATCAAAAAGTGATCATCGTGAACCTGTCGGGTCGCGGTGATAAAGACGTCAGTACCGCCGCCACCTGGTTCGGTATGGTCCCAGAAGATCTCACCGAGCTTGGAGAATAACTACATGTCAGAACAGATACACTCACGCACTGCTGAAAAAATTGAACAGGCCCGCGCCGAAGGTCGCACCGCCTTTATCGGGTATCTCCCGGCCGGCTATCCAAGCATCGAAGAGTCCATCGAAGCTGCCGTACAGCTCGGCAATAATGGGGCCGACATCATCGAAATCGGTCTGCCATACTCCGATCCAGTCATGGACGGCGAGGTGATCCAAAGAGCCACCACCGAGGCCCTAGACAACGGTTTTCGCGTGGCCGATGTATTTCACATCGTCAAAGAAGTCACCTCCCGTACCGACGCGGCCGTAGTGATCATGACCTACTGGAATCTTGTCGACCGGATGGGTGTCGATGAATTCTCCCGCCGCTTTGCCGAAGCCGGCGGCGCCGGCCTCGTCACGCCAGACCTGGTACCCGAAGAAGCAGCCGAATGGTTTGAAGCTTCCGATAAATACGGGCTGGACCGAATCTTTTTGACCGCCCCGTCATCTCCGGATGAGCGCGTCAAACTCACGGTCGAATCCTCACGCGGATTTGTCTATGCCGTATCGGTTATGGGAATTACCGGTGCGCGCAGTGAAGTATCAGATGCGGCCGAACGTGTTGTCCAGCGTGCTCACGCAGCGGGCGCACCACGCGTCTGCGTTGGCCTAGGGATCTCAGAACCTGAACACGTGGCCGAAATCGGCAGTTACGCTGACGGAGCTATCGTCGGGACCGCGCTGGTGACCGCCTTGCGAGACGGCGGACCAGAAGCCGTCGGAACCCTCACCCGCAAACTCGTCACTGGCGCCACAAAGAACTAATACACCCCACGACATCGAGGACAGGTCCACCACGTTATGCAGCTTGCAACCCTGATCGCATCGATCCCGCCCCCGGCCGCCGATGGCATTGATCTCGGTCCACTGAAGATCCACTTCTATGCGCTATGCATCATCGCCGGCGGGATCCTCGCCTTCTGGTTGGGTGGCAAACGGTGGGAAAAACGTGGCGGCAAACCCGAAGAAATCTACGACGTCGGTCTGTGGGCCGTGGTCTTTGGCATCATCGGGGCGCGTCTCTATCACGTCATCACCGTGCCTGATGTGTACTTCGGTCCCGGCTATGACGGCACCGGAGATCTGTCGAAAATCTTTGCGATCTGGGAAGGTGGCATCGCCATCTGGGGCGCCATCGGCGGGGGAGCGCTCGGGGTGTGGTTTGCATGCCGTCGCTACGGACTGCGGATGATTCCGGTCGCCGATGCCGTAGCACCCGGCATCTTGCTAGCCCAAGCCGTCGGCCGCTGGGGCAACTACTTCAACCAGGAACTATTCGGTGAACCCACCACGCTGCCCTGGGGACTCGAAGTCGATCCCACGCACTATAATTTCCCGCCCGGGCTGCCCGCCGACACCTTATTTCATCCCACCTTCCTCTATGAATCCCTCTGGAACCTGCTGGGGGTAGCGGTCCTACTGCTGTTGGACCGGCGCTTCAAACTGCGCAACGGCATGATGCTGTGGTCCTATATCGTGTGGTACACCTTAGGCCGGATCCCCATCGAATCCATCCGATTAGACGAAGCCCAAGAATTCACCATCCTCGGTATCACCGCACGGACCAATACTTGGACCTCCGTCATCATGTTCCTGGTTGCCACAAGTCTGCTGATTTACTCGATTGTTCGGCGCCCAAAAACACCGGAAGCCCGAGCCGAAGCGAACAAGATTTACCGCGACGGACGTGACAGCGATACACCTGACGCGTCCAAAGATGAGACGGACCAAAGCACCGAAAAACCCAGCTCGACAAGCGATGATAGCGACGTCGATAATCCCACAACATGACCTAGATCATGCGGGCCATCAATGCTCAATCCTTAACTTTCATCACGTCGAACCATAGACTGAAGGTTATGAGACACGCGAAGATCGTCGCAACATTTGGCCCAGCCACACAGGGATATCAAACCACCAGTGAGCTAATTAAAGCGGGGGTGAACGTCGCCAGGCTCAACTTCAGTCACGGCGACCACGAGGTCCATACCCAGACCTTTAAAACCATCCGGAAAGCAGCATCGGACCTGGACCAGCCGGTCGCGGTATTTGCCGACCTGCAGGGCCCAAAGATTCGGTTGGGGCGCTTCGCAGACGGACCTCATCTGCTCGAAGACGGTGACACCTTCACCATCACCACTCGAGATATTGAAGGAACACAGGATATCTGCTCCACGACTTTCAAGGGCTTACCCCAAGACGTCGAAGTCGGAGATCAGCTCCTGATCGATGACGGCAAAATCGAACTGCAAGCCATCGAAGTCACCGAAACTGAGGTAGTCACCAACGTCGTCATCGGCGGCACCGTTTCAGATAATAAGGGCATTAACCTGCCTGGCGTCCCGGTCAACATTCCTGCACTAACGGAAAAAGACGAAGAGGACCTGCGCTTTGCGCTGGAATTGGGCGTCGATATGATCGCCCTGTCATTCGTCCGCAGTGCCGATGATATCGACGCCGTCCACGCCATCATGGAAGAAGAAGGCCGACGCATCCCGGTCATCGCAAAACTTGAAAAACCCCAAGCGGTCGACAACCTGCAAGAGATTATCGATGCCTTTGATGCGATCATGGTCGCCCGCGGAGATCTCGGCGTAGAACTGCCCCTCGAGAAAGTGCCGATGGTCCAAAAACGTGCCATCCAACTGGCACGGCGCTGGGCAAAACCCGTCATCGTAGCGACCCAGGTCTTGGAATCCATGATCGACAATCCTCGACCAACACGAGCTGAAGCCTCTGACTGTGCTAACGCTGTGTTGGATGGGGCCGATGCCGTGATGCTCTCGGGTGAGACTTCCGTCGGTAAATATCCTGTCCGCACCGTGCAAACCATGGCCAGCATCATCAAAGCCACGGAGGAACAGGGTCTTGACCGGATGCCACCGCTGGGAACTCGCCCAGGAACACGTGGCGGAGCGATCACCCGGGCCGCTGTCGACATCGCCCAGGCGCTCGACATTCCGTTTCTGGTGGCCTTTACCCAATCGGGTGACTCGGCACGACGCCTATCACGGCTGCGTGCACCACAACCGATCTATGCGTTCACCCACTCCTATACGACCAGCAATGTGTTGTGCTTGTCATGGGGCGTGATTCCAAAGATCGTTCCGTTTAAAGACTCGACCGACCAGATGACCGAACAAATCGATTACGAACTCGTCAAAAGTGGTCTCGCCCAGATGAATGACCTGGTCGTTATGGTGGCTGGTTCGCCTCCGGGAGTACCGGGCACCACGAACATGCTCAAAGTGCACCGCATGGGCTCCACGACGGCAGAAATCGATCCGGCACTCATCGATACCGCTGTGGCACCGTCTGCACACCAATGGGATGCGATCTCCGGCTGGTCACCGATGTAACTAGGAGGATTTGCCCAGCTGGTCGATTACCGTCTGGGCAACGTCCCGCATTGTAAGTCGGCGATCCATCGATGTTTTCTGGATCCACCGAAACGCTTCTGGTTCGGTAAGTTCTAACCTCTGCTGCAACAGAGTTTTTGCCCGATCCACTAACTTACGGGTCTCAAAACGCGCAGCAAGGTCAGAAACCTCCGCTTCAAGTGTGACCAACTGGTCAAAACGTGCTTTAGCTAATTCAATAGCAGGCACCAAGTCGGTTTCACTGAACGGTTTGACGATATAACTCATCGCACCGGCTTGAGTCGCCTGATCAATCAAGTCACGCTGCGAAAAAGCCGTCAAAATGACCACGGGCGCTAGTGAACGCTCGGCAATAGCACGGGTGGCAGATAGGCCGTCCATGACCGGCATCGAAATATCCATGAGCACCACATCTGGCGCCAACTCTTCAACCAGCTCAATGGCCCGCTGCCCATTCTCGGCCTCGCCGACAACCTCATAGCCCTGAGCGGTGAGCGTTTCCACAATATCTAACCGGATAATGGTTTCGTCCTCCGCCACGACAATGCGCATTGGTGCTGGTGACTCGTTGTCTGTCATCGGTCCTCTTTATCGGCTCACTAGTGCATTCGTCAGTGTTTCATTGTACGTTAGATACCCGACAGACTGTGTTTGGTAATTCCTAAATCTTGTGTAAAATAGTCTAGGTGCTAGCCCGAATGGCGGAATTGGTAGACGCGTTGCACTCAAAATGCAATATCGAAAGATGTGTGGGTTCGAGTCCCACTTCGGGTACCAAACGCTAAGCCCTGCAACCCCCGTACGAAACGGTTGCGGGGCTTTCTTGTACCCTGCGGCTGTTCCCAACAGCCCGGCATGTCCGCATGAGTAATGCATTTGAAACTGTAGAGTGACTTGTGTCAATATTGGCTGGTGCCGTCCGTGCACTTGTTCCATGTCGAAATTTTGAATTCCTAACACGCCTAACCGGTGAGTCGACGAAGTCTTGCCGAGTTGCCTGCGAAGAGGTGAAGCACCGTGCTATTACTAGCGGTCTCATTTACACTGATCGCAGTGATCTTGGCAGCTCCGCTCTCGCATTGGCTTGGACGTTATGCCGGATGGATCCTGTGGATACCCCTGGCGATCGCAGCCTGGATACTTGGCCAAGCCTATAGCCGCTCCGATGGACAAGTCATCGAATACTATCCCTGGATTCCGGATTTCTTTCACGTCGGATTTCACCTACGACTCGACGGACTATCGCTAGTTTTTGGTCTCCTAGTGCTGGTCATTGGCGCCGGGGTGCTGTTCTATTCAGCCAAATATTTGGGCTCCACGAAAATCACCAGCTTCTATTTATCCATGACCACCTTCGCGCTGGCGATGCTCATCCTCGTCTTAGCCAACGACGTCATGGTGCTGTATGTGGCATGGGAAGCTACCACGCTGGCATCGTTCTTTCTCATTGCCCGTTCCGGATCCCACGCACGAAAACCAGCGGTGCGAACCCTACTTGTCACCGTCATGGGTGGACTATCACTACTGGCAGCCGTAGCGGTGATGATTGCTTCAACGGGTACCACTGTCATCACAGAGATTCTGGCCTCCGACCTATGGAGCCAACCCACGACGGTTACCTGGATCATCCTCACGTTGGTACTGGCGGCCTGCACCAAGTCGGCCCAATTTCCATTCCAGTCATGGCTTCCAGACTCGATGGTCGCGATCTCACCGGTGTCGGCATACCTACATGCTGCCGCCATGGTCAAAGCCGGAATTTATCTGCTGCTCTTATTCTCGCCCGTATTAGCCGGCAATACGCTCTGGCTCGTATTACTCCTGTGCTCCGGTCTGATCACCGCTCTGATGGGCGCCGTATCGGCTCTGCGGCGCTACGACCTGAAGGAACTGCTGGCCTATTCCACGATGTCACAACTGGGATACCTGGTCGCCCTCATCGGCATCGGCACCCCAGCTGCTCTCACCGCAGCCATCCTGCACACCATTGCCCATGCCCTCTTTAAATCCGCACTCTTCCTGGCAGTAGGCGTCATTGATCACCAAGCCGGAACGCGCGATATGCGCATGTTGACGGTGCGCAAGATGGCCATGCCCGCCACCTTGACCGTCGTCATCCTAGGAGCGGCATCGATGGCCGGCATCCCGCCGATGCTGGGCTTTGTCTCGAAAGAATCCCTCATCGACGCGTTCCTGCATGCAAACCTCCCCGCGGTCGTCAGCGCTGTGCTTACCGGCGTGGTCGTACTGATTGCCATATGTACTTTCGCCTACTCAGGACGCTTCGTGCTGGGTGCCATGGGGCATTACCGATCGCCCAAAAACTGGATCAACACTCCGCGAGGCAACGCAGCGAACCGACAAACCGTCCACGAAGCTTCCGCAGCCTTCTGGGGCTATCCCGCGGTCAACGCGTCGCTCTCACTGATTTTCGGCGTTCTGCCGTTTATGCTTTCCGGTATCGTTTCCGTAGCCTCCAGCGCTGCCATTGGGACCGAACATCACGTCGAGCTAGCCCTATGGCACGGCATCAACCCGGCACTGGTTTTGTCACTCATCGCGATCGGTGTCGGCGCTGTCGCGGTCTGGTATCTGCCGCACATTGAAGCGTATCTCGTGCCGCGGCCGCTCACCTTCTCGGGCCTGGGGGCGGTCGAAAAACTGCGTCAAGCAACCATCGACGTCGGGACCGTGGTCGGTTCCTGGACCTCCGGTCTCAACCCGGGCCGCCACCTTGCCGTGCCGTCGATACTGCTCGCCGGGCTTGCTCTGGCCGGCTGGCTTACCATTGATGAGCTGCCCGAACAACAAGCCAACCTGACCCGCTGGACGGACTGGCTGCTCGTCGCCGTCGTGGCCGTTGGCGTTATCGCTACGATCCGCGCCCGAACCAGAGTTGGGGCAATTGCCGTGCTTGGCACAGTTGGTTTCGCGGTGACCCTATGGTTCTTTGCCCTGGGCGCGGTCGATGTCGCCCTGACCCAGCTACTCGTCGAAATCCTGACCATTATCGTGATGGTGTTGCTGCTCCACAGACTGCCCAGAACCTTCGGCCAACGCGAGCAGAAGACCCGACTCGGGCTCTTCGCCGCGCTAGCTGCCGGTGTGGCCGCCTTCGCCGGAACCTATGCACTCACCGGGCGTCGTGGCATGTCGGACCCGGCCCAATACTTCACCGAACAGGGCACTGAGGTCACCGGTGGCAATAACCTGGTCAACGTCATCCTGGTGGAATTCCGTGCACTCGATACGCTGGGCGAACTGACGGTGCTGGGCGTCGCCGGCGTCGCCGTGGCCGCGCTACTGGCCTCGCGCAGACCGAATCCCGTGCGCACGGCACAAGTGCTCAACACCTCACCGCTGTCGGACCCCTTCGACAACTCGGTCTACCTGCGCACCTTCGCCAAGATAGCCGTACCGGTACTGATTGTCTTCAGCTTGATCCTGTTGGTCCGCGGCCACAATGAACCCGGTGGCGGATTCGTCGGTGCACTGCTCACCGGTGCCGCGTTTGCGATGCTCTACCTGGCCGCCCCGACCAACGACGCAGCCCCCATCCGCTGGCCCTACATGGGCCTCATCGGCACCGGCATCGCCCTCGGCTCGGCCGTCGGGATCTTCGGGCTCGTCGATGGGTCCTTCCTCAAACCCATCCACCTGGACATCTTCGGCTTCGACCTCAACACCTCGCTCATCTTCGACATCGCCGTCTACTTCGCAGTTCTGGGCCTCATCCTGGGTGCCTTCAATATGCTCGGGTCAAAACGCGGACTCGAAGCAGCCACGGAAGCACCACCCGAAACGGCAGCCGGACCACCACCGGGCATCCAAAATAACTCTACGAAACGCACCCAGCAGCGGGAGGCCGTGAAATGACCCTGGCACTCACCGTGGCCTTGCTCGTCGCCGGCGCCGTATACCTCTTTACCCGCCGCGAAATGCTGCGCATCATCCTTGGCTTCGTGCTCATCGGCCACGCCGGCAACCTCATCTTATTTGCGGCTGGAGGCACCGATCGACGCACCGAAGCCTTCCACCCATCCGCCGACCCCTCCGCGATGGCAGACCCGCTCCCACAAGCCTTCGTGCTGACAGCCATCGTCATCGCGTTTTCGATCACCGTGTTCATGCTTGTGCTGGCTGTAACCGGTGATAAGGACGACGACACCGCCGGCACAGTGGAAAAACTCGACGTCGAAGCTGAATCCCGCTCCGACGGGGTACGCCACACGCCGCGCAAGACCGCCCGACAACACCAGGAGCGCTCATGAGCCCAGACACCATCGGCGCGCTGCTGCCCCTGTTCGTCGCGCTTCCGCTGCTGGTTGCAGGACTCCTGATCACCACCGGCCACCGGCTGCGCCTGCACGCCGTCGTCAATTTCACCACGATGCTGATCATGCTGGCAGCCGCTTTCGGACTGGTCTATTACTTTTGGGACAACGACGGCGGGGCCATTTCGCACCAGGTCGGCCACTGGCCACCCGGCATCGCGATCCCATTCGCCGCTGACATGTTCACGGCCCTGATGCTGTCGGTCACGCTCATCCTGACGGTCACCTCCATTTGGTTCGCCCAGGCCTCCCGCGCGGCCAACTCCCGCTACTTCGCGCCACTGGTGCTCATCTTGACCACCGGCGTCAACGGGGCCCTGCTGACCGCCGACTTATTCAACCTCTTCGTGTTCCTCGAAGTCATGCTGCTGCCCACCTACGGGCTGTATGTCCTGAGCGCCAACCGTAAACTCCCGCTGCGACGGGTCCACGGGGCACGGTTGTATGTCACCATCAATCTCTTCACCTCGACCCTGTACATGATTGGCGTCGGCTTCCTCTACGGCACCGCCGGCTCGGTCAATATCGCCGTCCTAGCGAACCAGGCCCAGCAGGACCCAACCGTGGCAATTGCCGGGGCCGTGAGCATCTTTGCACTGTCGATCAAAGCTTCGGTGGTGCCCCTGCACGGTTGGTTAGCTCGCGCCTATCCGGCAACCTCTCCGGCCGTCACCGCGCTCATTTCCGGGCTGCACACCAAAGTCGCCATCTACGCGATCTACCGGATCTACGCGGTGGTCTATAACGGGGACTCCCGATACCTGTGGATTGGCGTGGTGCTGTTCAGCCTCACGATGCTCATCGGGGTCTTCGGGGCCGTTGGCGAAAAGACCACCCGCACCATCCTGGCCTTCCACATGGTCTCCCAGATCGGCTACATTCTGTTCGGCGTGGCCCTGTTTACCGAGCTGGGCCTGACAGCCGGGATCTTCTACCTGCTGCACCATATGATCGTCAAAGCGTCGCTGTTCATGTCCACCGGGGCAGTTGAAGTCCGCTACGGCACCGGTGTCATTGGCGCACTGGGCGGGATTTCGCGCACCGAACCGGTTGTTGCGGTAGCCTTCATGATCGCGGCACTGTCCCTGGCCGGCATCCCGCCGTTTTCGGGTTTCGTCGCGAAATTCATGCTCATCGTCGGAGCCGTCGAGGCCGGGGAAATCGCCGCCGTCGTCGTTATGCTCGTTGTCTCACTGATCACCTTGTTATCCATGTTAAAAATTTGGACGGGCATGTTCTGGGAGAAAGGCTCCGGTGGGCCCGCAACCAAAACCGGCACGATCATCACCTCCCAGACCCGCGACCCCTACGCCCGTGAAGTGTCCTACACGCCAGAATTGGCCACCGAGGCGACCCACGCTCAAGTCACCACGCTCACGGGTGTCCAAACAATCGTGGAATCCGACGAGGCCACCGTGCCCAAACGGCGCATCAACTTCGCGCTTGCCGGGCCCTCGGTCACCCTCGCGGCCATCACGGTCGCCTTCGGATTCGGGGCCCAATTCCTGCTGGCGCTGTCCGGGATCGCCGCCGACGGTCTCTATGACACCACCCAATACGTGCAGGCGGTGTTGCAACCATGAAAACCCTCACCTGGATCCCACGCTGGATTTGGCTGATCATCTGGTTTATCGGCCAAATAATCGCCTCGTCGTGGGCGGTGCTCAAAGACCTCGTCACCCCCGGAATCGACGCCCACCCCGGCATCGCTCGGGTGCGCACCGATTGCCGAACCAACGCCGAAGTCACCATGTTATCGGCCATGATTACCATCACACCCGGCACCCTGACCCTGGGGACTGAAATTGATGACGACGGCGTGCGCTGGATCTACGTGCACTCACTGTACGACGGCGATCCTGAAGCAGTCGCCGACGGCTCGATCGACATGCAAAACCATATC
>Ga0209487_1003956_pt1 | contig 11525 bp, 13 predicted proteins | sample Poulit2012_FD_187524 | JGI IMG/M metagenome (GOLD analysis project Ga0209487, IMG submission 187524) | Agricultural soil microbial communities from Georgia to study Nitrogen management - Poultry litter 2012 (SPAdes) (version 2) | ecosystem: Environmental > Terrestrial > Soil > Agricultural land... | reverse complement strand
AATAGATTTACCGTAGTAAGCTTCGAGGCTGACCGTCGACGACGTCCGAAGGGCCGTTTATAGTCGACAGGAATCGCCGGTCATCGGCGCCGCGGCCCGGTGGCAGGAATACACCACATGGAGGGGCTGAAATGCTCACAGACAAGGCGGGACTGGTAACGGGAGCCGGGCGGGGCATTGGCCGGGCGATTGCCCGACAAATGGCCGCTGCCGGAGCGCGGGTGCTGGTCAGCGACATTGACCTGGCCTCCGCGGAGGCCACCGCCGAACTCATCCGCCGGGATGGCGGCACGGCGGAGGCCAGAGTCTGCGATGTCACCGACGAGGCTGCCGTAAAGGCCATGGTGGCCGAGGTCGTCCGACTCTGGGGGCGGCTGGATCTGGCCTGCAACAATGCTGCCCTGAGCCGCAACGAAGGCCCCCTGCGTCACTTTGCCCTCGAGCACTTCGAAGAAACCATCCGGTATTGCCTCACCAGCACCATGCTCTGCATGAAGCACGAAGTGAATGCCATGCTGGATGCCGGCGGTGGTGCCATCGTCAACATTTCCTCCAACTCCTCGCTGCGGGGCCAGGCCAACAACGCCCCCTATGCGGCGGCCAAGAGCGGGGTCAACACCCTGACCCAGAGCGGCGCGGCCGAATACAGCGGCAAGGGGGTGCGCATCAATGCCGTGTCCCCCGGCGTCATCCGGACGCCGGGCCTGGAAAAGCTGTTTGCTGAAAACCCCACCATGGCCGATCTGCTGTCCCGGGTGGCCATCATGGGAAGGCTGGGCGAACCGGATGAAATCGCCCATGCCGTGGTCTTTTTACTGTCGGACCGGGCCTCGTTCATCACCGGTCAAATCCTGTCCGTCGACGGCGGCGCAGCCATTCGCGGCTAGCCTTCGCCCTGGTCGAACCCTGGTTCTGGAGAATTTGCCATGTCTTCACCCCGCATTCCCCTGCCCATGCCCTACGGCTGGTTTCAGGTCGCCTACAGCAGCGACCTGGAGGCTGGCCAGTCCCTGCCCCTGCACTATTTTGGCAAAGACATGGTGCTGTTTCGCACCGAAGCCGGCGCAGCTCAGGTGCTGGATGCCTACTGTCCCCACATGGGAGCCCACCTGGGCTATGGCATTCGCGACCACGCCGGCGGCGGCGCCCGGGTCGTCGGCGACTCCATCGTCTGCCCCTTCCACGGCTGGACCTTCAACGGCGAGGGCCAGTGCACCGATGTGCCCTACGCCAAGAATCTGCCTCCCCGGGTGGCGCGCAAGGAGCAGGTCATCGGCACCTGGCCGGTCCGGGAGCTCAATCAGATCATCTGGGTGTGGTACCACCCCGAGGGCGCCGCTCCCCTGTTCGAGCCCCTGGAAGTCCCCGAAGCCAGCGATGGGGACTGGGCCGAACGCAAGTCCTTCAGCTGGGTCATCGATACCCACATGCAGGAAATCGGTGAGAACGGCGTGGATGCCGCCCACTTTCTCTTTGTCCACGGCACGGCAGAGATCCCGCCCTCCCCAAAGTTCACCTGGGAAGACTACCGCCGGGGGGCCCTGCTCGAGACGAGAATGCACACCCCCCGCGGCACTGTGGAAGGAGCCATCGACACCCTCAGCGTAGGACCGGGCCAATCCGTCATTCGCTTTACCGGCATCTTTGAAACCGTGCTGATGGCCAACCTGACCCCCATCGCGCCGGACCAGACCATCGCCAACTACTCCTTTCTCCAGCGCAAGGTGGACGGCAAGCAACCGACCGGGGGCGTGGCCGACGCCATCGTCAACGACATTCGCCAGCAGATGGAAGAAGACCTCATCATCTGGAAGCGCAAGCGCTACTACGAGCGGCCCATGCTCTGCGACGGCGATGGACCCTTCACCAAGTTCCGCAACTGGTACAGCCAGTTTCTGCTGGAAGGTGCGCCCTGAGGGAGCCGCCCCTGTTCCCCGGCTCGAGAGTCGGGTATAAGGGGCGGGTTCACGGCCGGTCCTGCCGGCCCCTCTTTTCAGTCAAGGGAGTCATTCATGTCAGGTTCACTGTCGGGCAAGGTGGCGCTGGTCACCGGAGCAGGCCAGGGCGTGGGGCAAGGCATCGCTTTTGCACTGGCCGCCGAGGGAGCGCGCATCGCGGTCACCGGGCGAACGCTGTCCAGGCTGGAAGACACCTGCGCCGAGATCCGCCGCCGTGGCGGCGAGGCCCTGCCGGTGGAGTGCAACGTGCGCAGCCTGAGCTCACTGCAGCGCTGTGTGGAAGCCGTGGTGGACCATTTCGGCGGCATTCAGATCCTGGTCAACAACGCCCAGGAAGTGCCCAACGGCCCCCTGAACCAGGTCAGCGACGAGCTGTTCATGGCCGGCCTGGAATCCGGTCCCATGGCGACCTTCCGCATGATGAAGCTATGCTATCCCCACCTCAAGGGTGACGGCTGCATCATCAACCTGGGCTCCTCGGCGGCCAAGCGCTGGGACATGAGCAACTACGGCTGCTACGCCGCCACCAAGGAGGCTATCCGCTCGCTGACCCGGGCCGCTGCCTGCGAGTGGGCCGTGGACGGCATACGCACCAATGTCATCCTGCCCCATGCTCTCTCGCCGGGCCTGAAGCGCTGGACCGAGGAAAACCCCGAGGAAGCCGAAGCCTTCGTGCGCTCCATTCCCATGCGACGCATTGGCGAATGCGAGGAGGATATCGGCCGCTTTGTCGCGGTGCTGTGCAGCGATGCCTCCCGCTATGTCAACGGCCAGAGCATCGCCCTGGATGGCGGCCAGGCCTACCTCGGCTAGCCCCCGCCACAGTGGCATTGCCCGCCAAAGTCTGGCAAGGTTTTGTCATCCAGCAGGTTCCGGGGCCAGCTGTCACCGGTCCCGGAACCGCACCCAGCCGCAACCTGGCGGAAAGAAGGAGAACAACATGGAATTTGGTGGTCTTCTTGGGCTGATCATTTTCATTCTCGACATCTATGCCATCGTCAAGATTGTGCGCAGTCGAGCCTCCGTTCTGGCCAAGGTGCTCTGGTCCCTGCTGGTCATCGTGTTGCCGCTGGTCGGGCTGATCATCTGGTGGCTGGCCGGCCCCAAGGACTGAGGACCGGCGGCTGCAGTTTCCGCGCCCCCGAGGGGCGCGGCGCAGGAGTTGTTGATGACCATTCATGTCGAGCTGGTGCCCGCCCTGTCCCTGGTGGCAGGCGTGGCCGCCCTGCTGGTGCCGCGCATGTCTCAATACATCGTGGCGCTGTACCTCATCGCTATCGGCGTGATCGGACTGCTGGGTCTGTAATCATTCTGCGGAATTCGGCATCGCCGGCCGGACCCGCATCGCATCCAGGAGGATCCCATGGGTTTTGCCCTGTCAGACATGCAAGTCAGCAGCCCCGCCTTTACCCAGCGCGGCGCCATCCCCCGCCGGCACACCGGCGAGGGCGAAGACCTCTCCCCCGAGCTGAACTGGTCCCCCGTTCCCGAGGGAACCCGCTCCCTGGCCGTCTTCTGCCATGACCCCGACGCCCCGCTGGCCTCCCCGGGCTCCTATGGCTTCGTCCACTGGCTGGTCTACAATCTGCCCGCCGATGCCCGCAGTCTGGCCGAGGACAGCAGCGGCGAGGGCACCCTGGGCAAGAATGACTTTGGCGGCACGGCCTACGGCGGCCCCATGCCTCCCGAGGGCCATGGCCCCCACCACTACTACTTCTGGGTGCTGGCCCTGGACAGGGACCTGCAGCTGGACCCCGGCCTGACCCTGTGGCAGTTTCTGGAGCAGGTCGAACCCCATGTCCTGGGCATGAACCGCCTCGTCGGCCTCTACGAACGCGGTTGATCACCGGGGCGCCCGAGCTTCGCCCTGAGCGTTCCGCCCCGCCACTGTCCCGCCGAGAGCGGGGCAGTGGTCCTGCAAGACCCCACCTTGCCCTGCACCTCCCATCGAGCCTTGCCGGTCAGTTGGCACCCGCTCACTGCCCTGGATGAACCCCCTTCATCAGGCCTGAAAAGCGATCCCTGCCAATTCTGCTATCTTGCCCATGCCCGCACTCCGTGCGCCTCGCCCTGCTCAGCTCGTGGGCGGGCCTCGAGACTGCACTGATAACGATGCATTGAACCTATCGAACCGCCATGTTTCAGCCAGCCGCTTACACAGCCCTTCCATACCGCCGGGATATCCAGGGCATCCGTGCCCTGGGCGCTCTGATCATAATGATTTTCCACATCTGGGTGGGCAAGGTCTCAGGCGGCGTTGATATTTTCATTTTCATCTCCGGCTACCTGATGACAGGAATCCACCTGGGGCTGCTGCGGACCCATGGGCTCCGGGGTCCTGTCCACCTCTTCTCGGGAGTCCTGAAAAGAATTACCCCGACAGCCGTGCTCATCCTGTCCGTTGCTGCAGTGCTGACAGCTCTGATCACCCCCCTGTCGGAGCAGCCCTCCATCCTGAAAGAGTATGCTGCAGCGCTCCTGCACCTGGAAAACCTCCACCTGATCAGAACCTCGACGGACTACCTGGAGAGCACCTTTCAAGCCAGCCCTGTCCAGCATTTCTGGGCTCTCTCTGCTCAGATGCAGATCTATCTGGTGCTGGTGCTGGCGACCACCCCCCTGTTTCTGTACTCCATCAGAAAAGACAGCCTCCTTCCCGTCGTCGTGCTGTATGTTGCGCTCTGCCTGGCTTCCTTCATCCATGCGGCACATGGAGTGGCCGTCGACGCCGAGCGAACCTATTTTGACCCCCTGGCGAGGCTCTGGGAGTTTTTCTCCGGCGGCTTGCTTTATCTGCTCAGTCCCCATCTCCGCATCCCGAGGGCAAGCAGAAACGTCATGGGCCTGGCAGGCCTGATGCTGGTCTTTGCCGGCGCGCTCTTTATCCCAACCGGTGCTCCCTACCCCGCCTACCCTGCTCTGGTGCCCATCCTGGCCGCTGCCCTGCTGGTCCTGGCAGGCAACGAGAGAGATGTGCTCAGCTCCAGGGTGCTCTCGGTTCGGTGGATCGTTCTGCTGGGCAGCTGCTCCTTTTCCATCTACCTCTGGCACTGGCCCATCCTGATTCTTTACAAACAGTATTTTCACGTTGAGCAGGTCCCGCTCTCAGCGGGGCTGGCCATCATGCTGGCTTCCATCCTGCTCTCTCTGTGCATGTACCGTTTCCTTGAACAGCCGCTTGCCCTCATCCCGAAATCCAGGCTGGCGGTCAGCTACGGAATAACGGCCGCCGCAATCCTGGTCGGCGGCCTGGTGGTCCATGGCAGCGACCACCACTTCATGGGCAAAGTGGCAGAAGCCCGACAGCTGTCCTTGACTGACCGCTCCTATCATTCCATTGCTCCCGTGGAGAACGATGACCAGCCCACCGTGCTGGACGCGGGCAGATTTGACCCGCGGGTGCTCCAGATTGCCAAGTCGATTCTGCCCGACCTGTATGCCAGCGACTGCCATCGCCCGTCATGGCAGGTTTCAAGGGCCCATGTCTGCAGCCTGCATGACGAGGACAACGACCGAGTGGTCATGGCGGTGGGAGCGAGCCATGTCGCACAGTGGTACCCGGCACTCGAGATCGTGGCCCGGGAGCGCCGCTTCAACCTGCTCTCGCTGACCAAGAGTGCCTGTCCATTCGGCGCAGACCGGCCCGGCTCCAAGTGTGCACAGTGGAACGAGAGCGCCCTCGACAAGGTTCTGGAGATCAACCCTGATTTTGTCGTCGTAAAGGGGACGCGCACCTTTCGTGATAAGAGAGAGGAAGCCGACCCCAAGCTCCTGGCCTATGTGGACAGAATCAGACAGCAGGGAATCAGGGTCATCGCGATACGGGACAACCCCCGCTTCAACGTTGAAATACCCCGCTGTGTGGCATCAGCGAAGAGAAACGGCCAATCCCTGGCCTCCTGCCGAATCCCCCGGGAGGCCGTGCTGATGCCCGATGAGCAGCTGGCGAGAGCCGTGCAGGACAGGTTCGACCATTTTGTCGACATGACGGACCTCTTTTGCAGCAGGCTCTACTGCTATGGCGCCCATGACGGACTGCTGATCTACCGCGACCAGGGGCATTTCCACGTGCCCTACGTGAAGGGAGTGGCCCACCATCTGGATGAAAGGCTGGGCGAACTGGCCTGGGAATAAGCCCCCCGACCAAGAAAAAACGGCCAGCTCCGTGCCGCGGAGGTTTTGGTGGCTCCATGTCCGTCTGGCCGCCACCCAGAGCTCGGTGGTCCCTGGATCCCGGCGTTCGCCGGGAAAACGATGAGAGAGATCGGCGCCAGTTCAGAGCTCCTTCGCGTTTTTCCGACTTCCGCCGCGCTTTCTATGCTTCCTCCGCGCTCTCCCTCGTTTCCCCCGCGAAAGCGGGGGCCTAGGGGCCACGATGGCACCGCTGCCACGGAACGGACCTCAGCGCAGTGGGCATTCCGCTAGCACGATGCTCGGGTTCATGCCCCCTTCGTTTTCCCCGCGAAAGCGGGGGCCCAGGGGCCACGATGGTGCCGCTGCCACGGAACGGACCTCAGCGCAGTGGGCCTTCCGCCGGCGCGGTGTTCGGGTTCTCTTGAAAAGAAAGCACCCCCTGTGCCGCGGAGGCTGTGGTGGTTCGATGTCCGTCTGGTTGCCGTCCAGTGCTCCGTGGTCCCTGGGTCCTGGGCCCCGGCTATTCTGCCGGGGCGGGAAAACGAGGGGTAGGAAAGCAAGAGGCCCAGGAACCGCGATGTGGCCGCTGTCACGAAACGGGCCTCAGCGCAGCGGGCCTTCCGCCGGCACAATGTCCGGGCTCCCACCCTGTTCGTTTCCCCCGCGAAAGCGGGGGCCTAGGAACCGCGGTGGCGCCGCTGCCACGGAACGGACCTCAGCGCAGTGGGCCTTCCGCCGGCGCGGTGTTCGGGTTCTCTTGAAAAGAAAGCACCCCCTGTGCCGCGGAGGCTGTGGTGATTCGATGTCCGTCTGGTTGCCGTCCAGAACTCGGTGGTCCCTAGGTCCCGGCCTTCGCCGGGAAAACGATAAGAGAGATCGGCGCTAGATCAGGAGCCCTCCGAAAAGCCCGGGGCGATTCAGCACGCTCCGTGCCGCCTGGTTTTAGGAGAGTACAAAACACCAAACGGTTCTGTGTCCACCCGAACGCGGACAAAAATAGGATGAGCGGGTACTTTCAACTTGCCCGGTTTCTACTCCTCTACACGCTATCTCGAGAGATTTCTGCCCAGAGATCTCGCCAGCCAGGGTTGAATCGCTCAATGAGCTGAAGCTTCCAGGAGCGCCGCCATCGCTTGATGGTCAGCTCCCGCCCTATGGCCACCGTCATTTCAGCATGAAACTCATACCACACCAGCTGGTTGACCTGATGGCGCGCAGTGAACCCGGCAATAACACCATTGCGGTGCTGCCATACCCGCTGTACCAGATTGCTGGTGACCCCGGTATACAGTGTGCCATTGCGCCGGCTGGCCAACAGGTACACTGCGGGCTGATAGGGGCATGTCATGATCGCTGCTCTGTTGCCGAGACCAGCCCTGTTGTAGCGCTCGGCCTGCAGCAATGGCCAGCCAAATATTCGCCTTGCCTTCGCCGGGAAAACGAGGAGTGAGCCTTCCCTGCCCCTCTTTTCGTTTCCCCCGCGAAAGCGGGGGCCCAGGAGCCGCGGTGTGGCCGCTGCCACGGTGCGGACCTCAGCGCAGCGGGCCTTCCGCTGGCACTCTATTCAGAGGGCTTTCACAGGCAGCGGTCAGGGCTCTACGGCCAGGGCGTTGAGCTGTCGGCCGAAGGCCTTGGTCGCCTCGCTGTCGAACAGCACAAACCGGACGGTGCGGACGCTCTGGAGATCTTCTGCCATGGCCAGCACCGTCTTTACTGCCAGCTCGGCGGCCTCGGTCAGGGGGTAGCCGAAGATGCCTGTGGAAATGGCCGGGAAGGCGATGCTGGTCAGACCCTGCTGGTCTGCCAGGATCAGCGCATTGCGGTAACAGCTGACCAGCAGCTCGTCGGCGGGCTCGTCCCTGCCATGGACCGGGCCCAGGCAGTGAATGACGTGGCGGTTGGGCAGCCGATGGGCTCCGGTGATGACCGCCTGGCCCGGCCGAAGGGGGGCCAGCGGCTGGCATTCGAGTTCCAGTTCCGGACCGGCGGCGCGGTGCAGCGCCCCGGCGACGCCTCCGCCGGAGGTGAGCTGGGCGTTGGCGGCGTTGACCACGGCGTCCATGTCGGCCTGGCGCGCAATGTCGCCTAGGTTCAGCTCAACGCGCAGCCCCCGGTATTCCACATACATGATGGTGCCCCCTGTCTGCCATGCCTCTCGAAGTTCACGGGTAATTGCCGCGCCGTAGCGTTGCACACCTGGGAAGCGGAAAGCAATCAGCAATCGGGGGCAGAGTCGGCTCGGCCGGCATGCAGGCGCTCGCCGGCCGAGCCACGCCCTACATCAGATCCACCCCGCGATGGGATTCGGTATCGTGCAGCCCGGGGCCCTTCTGCATTGACTCGATCATGTAGAAGTCGGGGTCGTATTCCCCGATGGGGCCGTGGTCATACCACTCCGGCAATTCGATTTCCTCGTACTCCACCACCAGCATGGAGCCGCCATCTTCCTTGCCATTGTTGGTCGTGTGGCGGTCAATGTGGTCGTGGGTCATCCACAGGCCGGGGTTGTCCATCTCCACGATGACGTCGTAGCGCTCCCCCTCGTTCATGCTGACCACATCAGCATAGTAGGGGCTGGGCAGGGGCAGCCCATCCTTGTGGGTCACCAGCATGTCGTGGCCGTGCAGATGAAAGGCAACGGGAATGCTGGCGGCAATCAACCGCAGTCGCAGCACATCGCCCTCGCGCACCCGCAGGGGCTGGGTCATGGGAAAGGACTTGCCGTTGATGGAGAAATAATTCATCTGGCCGTCGGGCAGTCCGTTTTCCCCATAGGTGCTGGCAATGTTGGAATCCCAGCCGGAAAACATCAGGATGGCGTCCTTGGTCACCCGCTTTTCCAGCTTAGTGGGCTTCTTGGGGTCGACGATCAACGGTCCCCACATGCCTCGCACTCCCACGTGCTCGGCCACGTTGACGTGGCAGTGATACCACAGCGTCCCCACCTTGTCGGCGATGAAGCGATAGGTATAGCTCTCGCCGGGGTCGATGGCCCGCTGGGTCACATTGGGCACGCCGTCGGACTGCCAGGAGTTGGTCTGGTAGATGCCATGCCAGTGAATGGTGTGGTTCAGGGTGGTGAAGTTGTGGACGGTGAGCTCTACCTCATCCCCCTCGTTGACGCGAATCAGCGGCCCGGGCACCTGGCCATTGTAGGCCCAGACCTTGGCCTTGAAGCCCGGCGCCACCTCCACTTCCACTTCTTCAATGGTCAGCTCAAACTTGCGCAGCTCAGCCCAGCCGGCCAGGGGCAGGCTCAGGGCCAGCATGGCCACCAGGGTCATGGATGCTCGTCTCAGCATCTCGCTCTCCTCAAATTCAATGCAGCGGCGACCGGCTACCGGCCCCGCAAGACAGCGCAGGCTGCCACAGCCCTATTTGCTGCAGCACATCTCCCGCAGGTGATCCACCAGCGCGTGGATCTGCTCATCCGTCATGTTGTGTTCCCAGGCGGGCATCAGCACCGACTTGTTGATGGCCTTGCCGCCATGTTTGATGACCTTGAACAGGTCGTCGTCGGTGCGGGTGCCCATCTCCGTGGGGTCGGTGTGGTCCCGGGGCTGCACCGACATATGCGGTGCGTTGATGCCGTTGCCATCGCCGCTGACCCCATGGCACTGGGTGCAATACACCTCGTACAGGGCCGCTGCTTCCCCGGCACTGCCCAGCAGCGGGGCGCTCATCAGCAAGGCGGCCACTGCGGCGCGATACAGATTGTGAAGGCCCATGCTCATTCCTCCCCGATGGCCTTGAGGTAGTGGACCAGCTTGTGCACTGCCGTCTCGTTGTAGTCCTGGGCGGGCATCATGCTGTGCCGATCCCAGGCCACGGGATTGGCGATGTAGCTGGAAATGTAGGCCGGCTGCAGGCGCTGCCAGGCCGTGTAGAGCTCGGGGCCCGACAGGCCGCCGTTGTCCTCGGCATCCCGGTGGCAGGCGTCACAGCCCTTGAACTTCCGAAAGTCCATCATGCCCATGCGCAGGGCCACGGAGCCGGGTTCATAGCCATCCTGCTCGATCAGCTCGTCGTGGTCCCGGAGGGTCATCAGGTATTCGGCGGCCTGGCCGGCCTCCTCTGCCGACAGCGCCGGGTGGTCGACCAGCGTGTCGGCCTGCACCTGGTCGCCCCCCTCACCGGCCTGAACATGCTCCGGTGGATAGTAGCCCGCCGGGTGGAGGCGCCGGGGCTGCTGCAGCCACTCCACCAGCCACTGCTCGCGGTATTTGTTGCCGGCGTAATACAGGGGCGGCGCCTGGCGCTCGGTGCGCTCCCCGATGTCGGCGCTCTCTGCCGGTGCCTCCAGGGCATGGCAGCTGGCGCATTGTCCCTGCACCAGGGCTTCGCCACCGGCCTGGCCCAGGGCGGGCAGGGCCAGAGCCAGAGCGGTGTAGAACAGGCGTAGGCTTTTCACAGCATCTCTCCCAGGGTTGGTGAACCGGTCAGCGCAGAATCAACTGGTCGCCACGGCCCTTATCGGGGTCGGCATCGTCGTGGGTCATCAGCACCGTGATTGCACCGTTCAGGGCGGCAGTCATGCGGTGATCGACAATGGCATTGTTGGTGGGCCGATCGGCCGGCGGCACGATGTCCATGGTCATGGCGTGGGCCGGGGCCAGGTTGACGGTCTGCATGCCGTGGCGCAGGTTCTTGGGGTGACCGTTGTCCCAGACCCGGTCCCAGATGCCGGCAATGGGGTGAATGGCGGCGCTGTCGTTGATCGAGGCGTTGACGTAGTAGACCCGCACTCGCTCACCGGGTTTGGCCTCCAGGGTCAGGGTGGCGTTGGGATCATGCACGGGGTCGTAGTGGAAGACCTTGCCGTTGATCAGCGATGCCTTCCAGCCCTCGCCCATGGTCATGGCATCCGCCGAGGTGCCCGCTTCAAACAGGTCCCCCTGCACCAGAATGTACTCGCGGTCAGGGCGGGGGTAGGCCTCGCTGTAGCCCTCTGCGGGGTCGACGATGATGACGCCGTACATGCCTCGGCCAATGTGCTCGGACATGGCATCGGCACCGCAGTGGTAGACAAACACGCCGGGGTAGTCGGCGCGGAACTGGAAGTTCTTGGATTCACCCGGGCGAACCTCGGCGAACTCATCCAGCACATCGACCTGGGCCGCGTGGAAGTCCATGGAGTGGCTGTTGCCATTGGCGGCATCGTTGTGGAGCGTGAAATCCACCACATCGCCCTGCTTGACGCGGACGACCGGGCCGGGAATGGTGCCGTCGAAGGTCCACATGCGCTGGGTGTTGCCCGCGTTGTCGATGGCGATGTCCACTTCCTTGGCCGTCATTTCCACCTTGACGACCTCGGCCTGGGACAGGGGTGCTGCCAGGCAGGCTGCCAGCAGCAAAGCTGAGCTGATGTTGCGCTTGAGCATATTCAATCCTTACCACGTATCGGGCAGTGAAAGCGGAGGCCCGGATGTCCGC
>Ga0209487_1003955_pt1 | contig 11526 bp, 8 predicted proteins | sample Poulit2012_FD_187524 | JGI IMG/M metagenome (GOLD analysis project Ga0209487, IMG submission 187524) | Agricultural soil microbial communities from Georgia to study Nitrogen management - Poultry litter 2012 (SPAdes) (version 2) | ecosystem: Environmental > Terrestrial > Soil > Agricultural land... | reverse complement strand
AACCACTCGCAGAAGGAGACACTCTTGTACAGGAAGATTTGGCACATACTCTTCAGCTGATCAGCGACAATGGCATCGACTATTTCTACAACAGTGAGATTGCCGAAGCTCTGGCCAGCACTGTCCGGGAATTCGGCGGTTCCATGGAGAAAGAAGATCTGATGAATTATGACGTCACTGTCGACGAGCCGGTATGGGGCACATTCAAGGGGTATGACATCGCAACCATGCCGCCACCGAGTTCAGGAGGCGTATTCCTTCTCCAGATGCTCGGTATACTCGATGGCTTTGACCTCTCACAATATGACACCAAGTCATGGGAGAAATATCATCTGCTGGCAGAAACAATGCACCTTTCCTATGCAGACCGTGCAGAATATGCAGGGGATCCGGAATTTGTCAATGTACCTATTGAAGGTCTGCTCCATCCCGATTATCTCCAGGAACGCAGAGACATGATCAGTCTTGATGGAGTTAATGAAAACCCTGAAGCAGGCAGTCCATTCGATTATCAGAACGGCATGGTGGACTATGATTCGGCTGAGCAGCCGGGAGATGGAGTCGATGGACAGACAACACACTTCACAGTCGCCGACCAATATGGCAATGTAGTATCTTATACGACAACGATTGAACAGGTGTTCGGTTCTGGAATCATGGTGCCGGGATACGGATTCATGCTGAACAATGAACTCACCGACTTTGATGCAGAACCGGGCGGTGCAAATGAAGTGCAGCCGAACAAGCGCCCACTGAGCAGCATGACACCTACCATCGTATTCAACAATGGTCAACCGATGCTGACTGTTGGTTCACCAGGCGGACAGACTATTATCACTTCAGTTCTTCAGAACATTATCAATACGTTCGAATACGAAATGGAACTGCAACCGGCAATCGAAGAACCGCGGATCTTCACAAATGCTATGGACTCCTACACCTATGAGGAAGGCGTACCGTCTGAGGTGATTGATCATTTGAATGGCATGGGCCATAATTTTGAATCTGAACCGGAGACTCTCGGAAATGTAAACAGTATTTTGATTGACCAGGAGATGGGTACATTCAAAGGGGTAGCTGATACCAGCAGAAAAGGTGCTGCATTCGGTCTTGAACCTGCAGCGACAGGAAACTAGTCGGCCACAAGTAAACATATTTTAAATAAAATGCTTATTCTGCATAAAACAGTAATTATCAAAAGTCACGGTAACTTAATTGAACGGGTAAAAACAGACTGAAAACGCAATTTACGATACTATGTAAATTGCGTTTTTTATTACTGCAAAATAATAGTATGATGCCGTTTGGACTTTAATTCACAATTCGCACTCAGTAATAATCTCCAGAATTTTCAGCAGCATCCTTATAGGATTTTATCTGTCTCTTTGACATAAACGTCTAAACTGTCCTTTTTACATGATGAATGTGCTGTATCATCTTCTGGATTTTATCAAATACACAAAAAACACCGCTACTTTTAAGTAACGGCGTCCTTTAAGATTCAATATTACATCAGCTTTTCTCCAGCAATTCATAATATATGATAAAATATAAAAGGAATTTACACCTTGGTGTTTCTTTTAACTGCAGCCAGCTGACCTTTATCATCTAAATATTTTTCAATGCCCTCTGCTGCCCGATAAGCCAAAGCTCCAATTGTTGGAGTGGGATAATGGGAACCTCGCTGAGGGAAAGCGGACCCACCGACAACAAACAGATTGTCTACATCCCACATTTGCAGGTAATTATTTACCGCAGATGTCTCCGGGTCCTCTCCCATCGCAACGCCACCGACATAACCACCGCCGGAGTATACATGGTCAAACTCATCCGGCACTCCATCATCGTCAATAATGTCAGCACCCATTTCTTCCAGGATTTCATGACATCTGTCCACACCGAATTGACCGATGTTTCTTTCCTGATCTGTAAATTTATAAGTGACACGTAGTAACGGGTCCCCATATTCATCCTTATAAGTAGGATCAAAATCAAGATAATTATGCCAATAGGGTAACGCATTAGAAGTATACCAGAGTCGTAAAGTCCTAAAAGCATAATGCAATGATTCTTTTTTATAATCCGCTCCCCAGCTTGGTGTGTTTCCAGGAACATTATTACTGCTTGCAATTGCTCCGAAACCATACTGCCTTAGTTCAATCGCGCCACCGCCGAGGAAATCGAGGTCCGTATGGTCGAAGTTATCTGCAGCATAGTCATTTACTACAGCACCGAGTGCGCCTGCTCCCATATACAGGTTGAATTTTTCATTTTCAAAGAAACCGCGCGCTCCCAGTGCCTCAAAGTTAAACTCTCCAGTGAAGTTGCGTCCGATCGTCCCTTCCCTTGTTTCCGGGTCATACTTCTCACCAATATCTGATAACATCAGGATGCGGTTATTCGCAAATACAAATGCTGCCAGGACCACAACATCAGCCGGCTGCTCAAACTCTTCTCCCGTTTCCTCATCAACGTACATGACCCCTGTTGCCTGCTCAGTATCTTCATCATACAATACACGTCGGACATAAGCCCCGGTCCTGAGCTCGAAGTTATCGTGCTTCATCGCTGTTGGGATGACGGTGACCAATGGATCTGATTTCGCATCGAAGTCACACCCGTTCCTAGTGCAAAAAGAACAGTACATACATGCATTGAGGACTTCCCCGTCCGGGTTCTCATACTCCTGGGACATGTTTCCGGCAGCCAGCTGAAATGGGTGTAACCCAAGGTTTTTTGTTGCCTCTTTGAATAATTTCAAGGAGGGTGTTTCTTTCAGCGGAGGATTCGGCCACGGTTTGTTTCGTTCGGGCATCAGTGGATCCTGTTCCCCTGAGCTACCTGCCATATATTCAAACTTTTCATAATATGGCTCCATTTCTTCATATGTGATCCCCCAATCCTGCACGGTCATATCATCAGGAATCTTATCTTCACCATAACGATCAATTATTTGGCTGCGCATCTCGAAATCATACGGCCAGTAGCGGTATGTCGCCCCGGCCCAGTGGAGGCTGCCGCCCCCCAGATCAGTCCCTGCCTGCATATTTTGTCTTGTTCTGATCGGCAAAGCTGTTTCATCTTCATCAGTTCTCGAAGTAATTGTCTCACTGGACAAATCCTGCATAATATTAAAACGATTATCAAAACGGAGCTCATCTTTCACACCAATATAATCACTTCTGGTCTTGTGATCCCCGCGTTCCAAAGCCACCACGCTTTTACCAGCTTTAGCCAATTCTGCACTGATAATACCACCTGCCCAGCCGGTACCGACAACAACGACATCTACTTTATCTAATTCTTCAGCCATTTACATACCGCCTCCCTGGTAGTCTCTTAAACTTTCAGGTTCCATTGTTTGGAAATCCTCTGATTCGATTTGACCACCCCAGCCCATTCGCGGACCAGGGTATTCTATCATTTTCCAACCCTGCATATCCTTATTCCCACCATACACAGGATCCGAATATACGCCTTCAATAGTAAGGTTTCGGAGTAATGTAAAGAAGCTCCTGGACCGCATACCTTTAATCTCTACATCGTCAGAGTCGAAGGATTTCAGAATCTCATCCTGCGCCTCTCCATCAAGATCAGCAAACGCCTGGTCATGTTCCTCCTGGCTTACTTCCTGCATACGGTGTATGCCAGCCAGCAGCATTTCTCCCCGGTTCATCTTTTCCTGGAGGCCATGAGTATCTGAAGCTAATGGTTCAAAAGGTCCTTTTTTATAATCTCTGCTGTTTGATCCATAGTAGCTTCCCATTTGTCTGTCGATAAAATAAGGTACACCGAGTTCGATGGCGCCCGGACCCTGATCATCTTCTGGATAAATTCGTTCTGCAGCTGCCGCCAAAGTTTTAAAATCCTCGCTTCGGCTAAAAAATGTACGCGCTTCCGCACTTCCAGTCCCGTTTTCAGATTCAGAATCAGCATTGTCTGACACAGCTGTTTCATCATTACTCGAAAACATTTGCGTTTGGGTACCTACTGCTCCCCCTAACAACGAGCCTCCTATAATACCGCCGGTAAATGCACCAGTAGTTTTTAAGAAGTCACGTCTCGAGAATTGTTTTTCTTTGTCCTTCTCAGCCATTTTCTTCCTCCTTCCAAGAATTTGGATGAATTTACTATATATATAATGTTATCTCTATTCAAAATTTTGTCAATAGTTAGACACTTAGGTGGTCCCAGCTTCGCATACAAAATCCGGCAGGTAAAACGGGCCATCACAGGGCTTCCCCGCTTTTAACTTTTCTTGGCATTTGACTTCTTATATTTATAGTACCCACCCTCGAAAGTTTCTGATTCGCACGACAGTCAGCCCCATACTCATAATGGAGAGGGGAAGTACCACATTCGGTTTCTCCAACTCCTGATGAACATAATCAGAATCCAATGGCTGGCGACTGGATGCTTCAAGTGTCTTCTCCTCCAGAAGCCGGTCCTTTTAAATGAATCAATGACGTTGGGAGTCGATTGCTGATAGTGTACTCGATCCAATGGATTACGATAATATTAATAAGATTGAAATAGATGATAAGCATGTTTATAGTATTTCAAAAGAAGGCATACTCTATAACAGAGCCGTACATCATACTTATCGGGATTAATAAAACAAGGAGCAAACCAGACTTTAAAGTGGTCAGCTCCTTGTTTTTTATCGATCTATCCATTTATATAATCCGATTCTGTACCCTACATCTTTACCAGTTCGTTCGCTCAGTATACATAGGAGTTTTCTCGATCAAGCCAGTTATCATCGGACAGGTTGGGAGTGTCAATATAACTGAATTCATATACTGCATCGTTCTCCTTGTTGAATATGAGCTCTGCTCTTTTGATATGATAGTCGCCCGTTACGAACATGGCATCATTCATATCACACTTTCCCCAGACCAGTGATTAACTTAAACTTGAAATTTAAGAGCTGAAAAAGAAGATGAAACTGATGATTTTTTCATAGGCTATTCTCATTATCGTTAAAATCGATATGGTGAATAAAAGAAATAAAGTCTTCATTACTTTTAAAAACACCACAGGCTTCCAAAATATTCTCGAACTTGTGTCCCGTCTCCCTTTGGAAGACATCATCAAAATTCTTAGCAATATAATCTTTATCATACTTTTCTTGCCATACTTGTATCCATTCATTATGTTCTGTTTCTTCAAAAGTATTTGATTTAAAATGACTTTCCAATTTTTCAGCGTCGTCTTTCAACCGCGCTGGCAGAACTGCGAGCCCCATTGCCTCTATCAACCCAATATTTTCTTTCTTAATATGGAAGTCTTCGGGATTTACATGGAAAATGCCGTAAGGGTTCTGCTCATCTGTCCTATTGTTCCTCAATATGATATAAGCAATATATCGATCATTTTCTTTTCTGACTATCGGTGTAACAGTACTGTGCTGTTCATTTGTCTTTGATTTGATATTTAATGCTTCGTTATCATATTGGTTCCAATTATCTGTAATCCTTACAGCAGCTTGAATCACCGCTTCTTTATCCTCACCGCTTACCTTCACTGTGGAAAGCGGCCAGTTCAGCAGCTCAACAGTGACATTATCCATTAATTCTTCTTTATAGAAACTTTCTGCACGCTCGATGGGAAAGACATGTTTTCCCGCCTGATAATGTTCATGTGAAAGCATGCTTCCCCCGACAATAGGCAGATCAGCATTGGAACCTATAAAGTAATGGGGAAACTGATCCACAAAATCAGCCAGATTAATAAATGTCTGTGTATTGATTTTCATCGGTACATGTTCTGCCGTAAAGACGATACTGTGCTCATCATAATATGAGTAAGGAGAAAATTGTAAATACCATTGTCTATTATCCAGAGTAATACCCAATACCCTGTGATTCGAGCGTGCAGGATGACTCAAATTTCCTACATACCCTTCATTTTCTTTGCATAGGAAACATGCAGGATATTGACTGTCCTGTTTTACACTTTGAGCTTCCTTAATCTCTTCAATCGATTTTTCCGGTTTTGAAAGATTGATTGTCACTTCAAGTTCACCATACCTGGAATCAGCTTTAAACGAGATATTCTGTTTAATTCTATTCTTCTGTATATAATTTGAGAACAATGAGATGTTATAAAAATCATCCGTTGCCTTTACACTGTCCTGTGCCTTCAATTTGTTGAATCTGTTTTCTATTCCAGAGGGGAACGGCAACATCACATTCATAATATTGGCAGAAAAAATATCTTTTATATAAACCTTGTTTTCAATAACTCCTTCATCGGCTAGGCATTGGACAATTGCTTCCACTTTAGAGTTCGGACTCTCATCTTCAGGTATCAAATACCTGTTGTTATATATTTCTTCGGGAATATACTGCAGAATCTGATTAGTTAAGTAAATCCGGTCTCTTTCTCTGACCAGGCTCAAATTCACAGCATCATCAATCAAACTGTCAATCATCTGTTTCATGTGTCACCCACCCCTCCGGGTTATTCCTATGCCATCTCCATGCATCTGAAATAATCTCTTTAATATCATTGTTTCGAGGTGACCATCCCAGCTTGTTCATGATGTGTCCAGAATCCGCAATCAGCACTGAGGGGTCTCCCGCACGTCTGTCTTTATACTCAAATCGTAATGGCCTGCCTGTAACTTCTTCTGATGTCTTAACTATCTCTAAAATCGAATAACCCTTATTATAGCCCAGGTTGAAGATATCGGATTCGCCACCCCCCATTAAGTATTCCAACGCGAGTATATGCGCATCAATCAGATCCTCCACATGGATGTAGTCTCTGATACACGTGCCATCAGGAGTATCATAATCATTTCCGAATACATATAATTTTTCACGTTTGCCCAAGGCATATTCAAGCACGATCGGAATCAAATGTGTCTCGGGATTATGCGATTCGCCTATTGTTGCATCTTTGCTTGCACCCGCTACATTAAAGTATCTGAGCGATACATAATTCAAATCAGTAACTTTACTGGTCCAATTAATGATCTTTTCCATCATTAATTTTGATTCCCCGTATGGACTGGTTGGATTTTTTACGGAATCTTCATTAATCGGCATCTGCTCGGCTTCCCCGTAGACTGCCGCCGTTGAACTGAACACCAGGTGCCTTACATCATATTTGTTTAACAGTTCTAAAAGTGTAAGCATTGTACCAGTGTTATTTTTAAAGTATTTAAGCGGTTCCTGAACTGATTCCCCGACTAGAGAAAATGCCGCAAAATGCATGACTCCTGTCACACTGTTTTCTGTGAATAGTTTTTCCATGTCGTTTACATTGGCAATATCACATTCATAAAACTTTGCACGGGAATCCACTGCACTTCTAAAACCGGTAGATAGATTATCCGCCACGATTACTTCATAATTTTCTTCCAATAATTTTTTGACTGCGTGGGAACCTATATATCCTGCACCACCTAATACTAGTATTGCCATATCAATGCGCCCCCTCTTTAATTATTGTCGGTCCTTGAGACAGCCTTACCTGATACAGGCTTGGCCGGTATCCCACCGCCGCTGAATATTCTTCCTCCACCGATTCCTTGTATTGCTCAAAATGATTTTTAGCCACCAGTGCAACTGCACTTCCACCGAATCCCGCACCGGTCATTCGTGCCCCCAGAACATAATTCAGGTTCCTCGAAGTATGTATGATTGTATCCAGTTCGTTCCCTGTTACTTCATACATATTTCTTAATGACTCATGAGAGGCGTACATGAGTTCTCCGAACAAGTGAAATGCACCTTCGTCAAAGGCGTTAACAGCAAGTAATGTGCGTGTATTTTCATCTATCACATGAAAGGCCCTTTTATACAATATTTCATCTTCAAATTTTTCTTTATGCATTTCCAGCTCTGGTAAATTATAATCCGTTAAATATGTGTTATCTTTGCCACTCAAAGCATTCAGGATATCCAATGCCTTTTCACATTCTGTTTTGCGGTTTTTATATTCTGAACTGATGAGCTCTCTCGGTTTATTTGTATTTATGACTATGAATTCATAATCATCGTTATCGAATGTATGCACCTTATGAGTCATGGCGTTGCAATCCAGGGATATTGCTGATTTCTCTTCCCCAAAAGCAACCGCATATTGATCCATGATTCCACTGGGCAAAAGCATGTAGTCATTTTCAATCTGCTTACCTGTTTTTGCCATTTCAAGCGAATTAAGATTAATATCATAAATATCTTGGATAATAAAAATCATAAGTAATTCTATAGAGGCGGATGAAGATAAACCGCTTCTGTTCGGCAAAGTGCCATGAATCGTAATATTTAACCCATTAGAATATTTACATTTTTCCTTTAATAGTTTAAATGCCCCGGCTACATAGCTTGCCCATCCATAATAATCACTGGATCTGATGTCATTGAGATCGATTGATGCAACGCCAAATTCTGCAAAATTATTTGAGAAAACATTTACCTGGCTATCTTTCCGCTTGTTGACCACAGCATACGTGCCCAGATTAATTGCTCCCGGAAAAACCGTACCGCCGTTATAGTCCAGGTGTTCTCCTATTAAATTGATCCGCCCGGGAGCAAAATAGATTTTGGAATCTGCTTCCTCTCCGTGTTTTTCCATATGCTTCTCAAAGAGTTCAGAATTCTTCATAACAAATCTCCTCTCTTTCTTCATTTTTTATAAAGTGGTATCATACACTTAATAAATTAATTTAATTAAGTGTATAATATTTAACAGTGCTATACAAGTGCGAGGATAACATGGGACATTGAGCTTTAACTCAGTAAATAAGAAATATGGAGATAAGTTCTATGCGGTAAAGTATTTTAATCCAGATGCAGCAAAAATGATAAAAAGGATTCAGCTTGATTAATTATGGTCCAAGAATAAGTGAGTAGTTTGTTCCGGTGAGTGATGAACCCACAATCACTTATAAAGGAGTGACGGATCGAGATACTCTTCTCAACCCGACAAACCATGTTTATTTCAGTTTAAACGGTGACCGCGCAAAAGATATTAAAAATCACACCATTAACTTAAGTAAACGATGCTATACCAAAGCCGATGAAAATATACTTCCGTATTCCGGGAATGATATAATCAAAGGTAATAAAATAGATGTTTTAATAGGCAATCTCATTAATTCTGATAATCCACAGTTTCAACAACTTAATGAATTGAATCATCCGTTTCTGATTAATGGCATGCCAATAGTATCAGCTGTAAAAGAAAATGGCCGAAATCACTATGAAATCGGAAGATGCAGCAGTCATTTTCACTTCCGCTGATTTTAACTTTAGAGACTCATCAGGCAGGCACTTCTATAAGCGCAGCGGGCTAACTCCGGAAGCTCAAAATCCTCCTGACGATATTAATATGCAAAAGCATTCCAATACTATATTAAAAGCAGGACAGCCATTTAAAAGAAAGAAACCATATATAAATTTGAAATTGTATAACTGAAGGTGGTGACAAATTGGAAAGAGCAACTTTTAAAACGATGAAAATGAAAAATAGAAATTTAGTGTTAAATTACATCAGAGTACATAGCGGCATTAGCCGGGCTGACATTGCACAGCAATCAGGTTTGACTCCACCGACTGTCAGTTCAATTGCCAAATCCTTATTGGATGAAAATATTATCTTTGAATCCATTGCAGGAGAATCTAAAGGCGGGAGGAAACCAAGATTATTGAAGATGAATGATGACGAGAATAAAGTGATTGGTGTCTATATAGGACCTAAAACAGTTGAAACCGTCATCACTAATCTCAGAGGTGAGGTAGATGATACATTCGTTGACGAAATCAACCGTACCATTTCTAAGGAAGAACTTGAAAAACTTATCGCGAAAAATATACAGAGAATAACAGAAAGTCCCCACCAGTATTTAGGAATCGGCATCGCCATGCATGGCTTTGTAGATGTAGAGAATCATACATCTCTTTATGCCCCACTCCTTCTGAATATAAAAGACTTCGATTTTAGTTTCCTGGAAGATACGTTCGGTTTGCCAATCCATGTCGAAAATGATGTCCGGTGTAAATTATGGGCGGAAGTCTCAAGAGTAAAACCCCACCATAAAAATATACTGTATATCAACTTAGGGTACGGCGTAGGCGGAGCGATAATGATTGATAACCAATTATATAATGGCAGCCACAATATTGCCGGAGAACTTGGCCATACAATCATTGAAATGAATGGCAGACAATGCGAATGTGGCAGAAGAGGTTGCTTGCAAGCTTATGTATCCGGCCTGAGCCTGACCAATATAGCAAGAGATAAAAACATCATAGGTGAGGAAGAAACTGTTAAGGAATTATTGGTAAAAGCAGATAATGATAATCATGAAGCTCAGAATGAAATAGTAAAGATCGGTATGTACCTCGGCACAGCAATTTCCAATCAAATGAACGTTTTAGACCCAGACTTGATTATCCTAGGCGGCGGCGTAAGTAATCTTTATCCATATTTCAAAGAGTCATTATATAAAACTCTTAAAAATGAAGGGGATATCAGCAACTTTGGACAAGCAGAGATAAAAATTGGCGAAATTCAGAAATCCACTGCCCCCCAAGGAGCCGCACTGTTGGTCTTGGATAAAATATTTACTTAGATTCTATACTTCCCTCGCTAAATGGCAATTGCCATTTAGCGTTTTCTCATTTATATAGTTTTTTTACAAACGAGTCATACATTATTCTCCCCGTTTATCTATAGGAGCATGGGTGTGTATGTCGAAATAAAAGTGCAGAACTTTAGACTGACCTAGTGAAATGAGACCACCTTTTTACGGCGCGCATCATCGCTGCCGCGTTACTGATTGAATTGTACCGTGTGTATATGAATTCTTCATATTTTAAATTGGAATGGAATGATTCAATGACGGTATTGTCCCAACAGTTGCCCCGCCTGGACATGCTGTCCACCAGTTGTTTTCACAAACTCTGGATTGGGAGTATACTCAAGTGGCTAACTTAAACTTGAAATTCGCGCCTTTTAGACTTTCTCATAAGTCACCATGATTTTGATAATCATCAACCTAAAAAGCCTCCTTGGATCGATGTCCTCAGGAGGTAAAAATTTATCTTCTAATTTATGGACCGGATCTCTGTCAGAAACAAAGTATGCGTCCTGTTCTATTTAGAACGGTCCCCATTCTATCAAGTGAGCGATGACCAATGCTACTGCGCCGAGACCGTATACCATGATCAGGAACGGCCATATGAATTTCAGCCAGTCGGTATACTGTATCTTAGCGATGACGAGTGCGGCCATGAAGTAGCCGGAGGTCGGATAGAATATGTTTGAGAACCCGTCACCGAATTGGAAGGCGAGTACCGCATTCTGTCTGGTCATTTCTGTAATGTCCACTACCCCGATCATGATCGGCATTGTTGCTGCCGCCTGTCCACTGCCTGAAGGAATCAGGAAGTTGAGCAGACCTTGTGCCACCATCATCATGACCGGCACCAGGTTTTCCGGAATTGCGCCGATCATGACACTGATGCCATAGACGACTGTATCCAGGATCTGTCCGTCCTCCAGAACGAT
>Ga0209487_1003954_pt1 | contig 11527 bp, 9 predicted proteins | sample Poulit2012_FD_187524 | JGI IMG/M metagenome (GOLD analysis project Ga0209487, IMG submission 187524) | Agricultural soil microbial communities from Georgia to study Nitrogen management - Poultry litter 2012 (SPAdes) (version 2) | ecosystem: Environmental > Terrestrial > Soil > Agricultural land... | reverse complement strand
ACTGATGTTTATTGATGAAAGCCACGTCACCGTTGGGCAACTAGGCGGCATGTACCGCGGTGATCGCTCTCGCAAACAAACGTTGGTTGAGCATGGTTTTCGTCTGCCTTCTGCCCTAGACAACCGCCCCTTAAAGCTCGAGGAATTCGAGGCGCGTATGCGGCAAACAGTTTTTGTTTCGGCCACACCGGCACAATATGAGCTCGAACATTCCGATCAGGTGGTCGAGCAGGTTGTGCGCCCCACAGGCTTGGTTGACCCAGCCGTTGAGGTGCGCCCCGCAGCGACTCAGGTCGATGACCTTTACCAAGAGTGTGTATTGCGTGTCGAGCGTCAAGAGCGGGTGCTGGTGACTACCCTGACCAAACGTATGGCTGAGGATCTCAGCGAGTATTTAGCCGAAAATGGCCTCAAGGTGCGTTATTTGCACTCGGATATCGATACGGTCGAGCGTGTAGAAATCATCCGCGATCTGCGTATTGGCACCTTTGATGTGTTGGTGGGTATTAACCTTTTGCGCGAGGGTCTAGACATACCCGAGGTTTCTTTGGTGGCTATTTTAGATGCCGACAAAGAGGGCTTTTTGCGCTCTGAGCGCAGTCTGATTCAAACCATTGGGCGGGCAGCACGTAATATTCATGGGCAAGCTATTTTATATGCCGATCATATTACTGATTCGATGCGCCGCGCCCTAGACGAGACCGAACGCCGCCGCGAAAAACAATTGCTCTTTAACGAGCAACACGGTATTACCGCGCGGGGGGTGACCAAGGCAGTGCGCGATCTCATCGATGGGGTCATGCAGCGTACTGATGCACAAGCCGAGCCCAATCTGCCCGAGTTTTCTGCCGAGCTACTAAACGATCAAAAGCAGTTGTCCCGAGAGCTACAACGTTTAGAGAAAAAGATGCTCGAGCATGCCAAAAATCTCGAGTTCGAGCAGGCTGCCCAAGCACGCGATGCACTGAACCATTTAAAGGAACAGGCGTTAATGCGTTAAAAGCCCTTCGGTGTTAGCTCACTTTTTGGTATACTGGACCAAATTGGTCTTGATTCGATTTAATGCCCGCTTTGGGTATCTAATTGTGTCTAGGCTAACCATTTAAATTTGTTTCTGTCCAAAAGCAGTGGGCGTTGCTCTGATTTAAGGAATTTATCATGCGTTTAACGACTAAAGGCCGTTTTGCTGTCACTGCGATGATTGATTTGGCTTTGCGCCAACACAGTGGGCCTGTAACTTTGGCCACTATTAGCGAGAGGCAAAACATCTCGCTATCGTATTTAGAACAGCTTTTTGGCAAATTACGCCGGCACAAATTGGTTGACAGTACGCGTGGCCCAGGCGGGGGGTACAGCCTTGCCCGCTTGGCCCGTCATATTACAGTGGCCGATATTATTTTTGCTGTTGACGAACCAATAGACTCGACTTATTGTGGGGGTTTAGGCAATTGCGAGATTGGCCCCAATGGCGAGCGCACCAAATGCATGACCCATGATTTATGGGCTGCATTGAGCCGCAAAATGGTTGATTTTCTTGATTCGGTTTCCTTACAAGACTTGGTTGATAAGCAGCGTATGCGTTTACTCGAAGAGTCTGTACGTAACCAAAAAAAATCAACACGTCGCCCCGTCACTGGGGTAGAGGCCATTCAAAAGCGTTCCAGTACTTCGGTCTAGGCCCCCAACAAGGGCAACCGATTAAAATATTAAGTATTTATGGATACCACGACTAATAGTGTTATTTATTTAGACTATGCGGCGACCTGTCCGGTCGACGAGCGGGTGCTCGAGCAGATGCTGCCGTGGTTGCAGTCTAATTATGGCAACCCCGCCTCAAGCAGCCACGCTTATGGCTGGCAGGCCGAAGAGGCGGTCGAGGCCGCACGTGCCCAGGTGGCCAATGTCATCGGGGCACAGCCGCGCGAGATTATCTGGACATCGGGCGCGACCGAGTCTAACAACCTGGCCATCAAGGGCTATGTGCTGGCCCAGGCCCAAAAGGGCCGTCATATTATTACCTTGCAGACCGAGCACAAGGCTGTGCTCGATACCTGTGCAGCATTGCAAGCACAGGGCTTTGAGGTGACTTACCTACCTGTGCAGGCTGATGGTTTAGTCGATTTAGCCGCGCTCGAGCAGGCCATGCGCGATGATACGGTGTTGGTATCAATTATGGCCGTTAATAACGAGATAGGCGTGATCCAGCCCTTTGCTGAGATTGCCGAGCTTTGTCAGCAGCGTGGCATTACCTTTCATATGGATGCGGCACAGGCTGTGGGCAAGATCCCCATCGATGTGCAGCAGGTGCCGGTTGATCTGATCTCTTTTTCTGCACACAAGGTTTATGGGCCCAAGGGGGTTGGGGCACTTTATGTGCGCCGCCGACCCAAAATGCGTTTACAGCCCCTTATACATGGGGGTGGGCACGAGCGCGGCTTTAGGTCGGGCACCTTGCCTACCCACCAAATTGTGGGTATGGGCGCTGCCTTTGAGTTGGCCCACAGCCTTCAAGATAGCGAGCGAGCACGTATTAAAAAACTACAGCAGCAATTTTTACAGGGTATGGCTAGCGTACCGGGTATTTATCTAAATGGTTCGCTCACACAGCGTGTGCCGCACAATATCAACATTAGTGTTGATTATGTGCAGGGCGAGTCTTTGTTGTTGGCCTTACAAAATATAGCCGTATCAAGTGGTTCTGCCTGTACCTCGGCGGTTATCGAGCCTTCACATGTGATTCTCGCATTAGGGCGCAGCGATCAGTTAGCGTTAAGCTCTTTGCGCATCAGTTTAGGGCGTTTTACTACCCCCGATCAGGTTGATGGTGCAGTGACCGAGTTATGCGCCCAAATCGCGCGTCTGCGGGCTATGTCGCCCTTATGGCAAGAGGCGCTCGAGGCCCAAACTGATATGCCTCATTTGCAGGCGGTGGTAGCGGGGGCCTAATGAAATACAACTCAACACTTTTGCGTCACTTTCGCAAGCCCGCCCATGCTGCCGAGCTATTGGTTGATAGTGCAGCTGCAGTCGATGCTGAGGTTTTTGCTGATTCTGTTGCCTTGGCAGCTGTAGATGGCTCTGCTGAGCACTTATTGCGTGTGTCAGCCGGTAGCTATGATCAAGGGGCGATGGTCGTGTTATTTATTGTGTGGCAGGGGTCGTCTGAGTCGGGCCGTATTGGCCAGGCACGTTTTTTGGCCTTTGGCGAGCCCAGTGTAATTGCCTTGGCTGATGCCTTGTGTGCCGCGCTCGAGGGGCTCGATAGTGCCGCTTTGGCAGATTTTAGTTTGCAACCTTTACAGCAGGCCTTGGGTCTGCCTAATACCGCTTTACATGTGGTGATGCTTTTTAACGAGGTACTCGAATTATTGCGCGGCCAATTGGCAGACAGGCTGCAGGTGTCGGCTGAGACACTAACTCAGGCCGCTACAACCAAGGCACAGGCTGACCCCTAGGGCTTGGGTTAAAGTAGTTAGGTGCGAGGCGTTGTTAAACTTGCATCAAAGGCCGACACCAAATAAGATATTTATTAATACATTGCTTACGAGGGTTTTATGTCTATACAACTTACCAGCAAAGCAGCAGAACATATTCAAAGCCATCTCGCTAAACGCGGCTCAGGTATTGGTATGCGTTTAGGGGTGCGTCTGACTGGTTGTTCTGGGTTGGCTTATGAGGTTGATTTTGTCGATGAGTTTAGCCAAGACGACCATGTTTTTGAAGACCATGGTATCAAGGTATTTGTCGACCCCAAGAGCCTACCCTTTGTCGATGGCACCCAAATAGACTATGCCAAAGAGGGCATGAGCTCGGGTTTACGCTTTACCAACCCTAACGAAAAGGCCGCTTGTGGTTGTGGCGAGTCTTTTACTGTCTAAGAAAAATAACACTACCCACATTGGTTTTTAAAGGTGCGGCAAGGCCGCACCTTTGTTTTTTAAGCGCCAAGGTTATTGCCGCGCGCACCTAGTTTTTATCGTGCGTACAGAGGTGCTTGAGTTTTTTAATCACCGTGGGGGTGGCGTTGCAAAATAATACCCTCATCGCCAACCGCCACATAACGGCCCTCTTGTGTGCAGGTAACGGCCCGTAGACCTTTTTGGGTTGGGGTGATCTCTTGTACCCATTGGTGGCCGTCGTGTATAAAGGCTGCCCCAGCCGCGCCCACAGCTGCTATGTGGTGCTTGCTGCCAGCAATTGCTAGTAGGTCAGCTCGTGAGCGCACAGGGCTAAGTGACCAGCGCTGCCCATCAAAGTGGCCAATTGTGCCCGATAAGCCCACCACATATAGGTCATCAAGGGCACGGCCCCAAACATCAAATAAAAACTGCTCGGTGCCCGCATTAAACTCGTCCCACCGTGTGCCGTTCCACCTGAGTACTAAACCAAAATCACCCACTGCTAGGGCATGTTGCGCATCGAGCCCCCAAACATTGTATAAAGCACTTTGGGTGCCGCTGGGCATGCGACGCCAGCGCCCTGTCTCGGGGTTATGGTGCAGGATATAGCCCTCATCGCCAACGGCGATGACTGTGCCTTGGTTGTCTGCCCACAGCGATAAAAGGGTAATGTCTAGATAAATATCATTGACCATTTGCCAACGGTGGCCATCGTAGTGAAAGATTTGCCCAAACTGTCCAGCTGCGAGTAGGCCCCCATTAGGCGCAGCGCAAAGTGCATGTATGCCCTGATCGGCTACTTGGGGCAGGGCAGACCAATGCTGCCCATCATAATACAAAACCGTGCCCGCCTCGCCACAGGCATATATATGTTGGGTTTGGGGGTGGGTCCAAAGGCCCCATAGTTGCTCTGTAGTCGGGCTACTCATGGGCTGCCATATAGAGGGGCTAGGGGTTTGTCTGCGTTGGCCCAAGGTGTCACTATGACGTGGGTCGCGACAACCTAAGACCGTACCAAAGTCGCCCACGGCCAATACACCCATCTCGTTGGCAAGCTCGGTAATGGCCAACAAATCGTGACGCGTTTCGCTATCGAGTTGCTCGATTTGGTGGTCTTTGATGCGGTATAGGTGGCCCTGATCGCCAACGGCGAGTACATAGTCTTGGTTTTTTAAAAGACCGCGAAAACGACTAAAAGCCGTATCAGAAAACAAGGGCTGTATGCTGATGGCCCCATCAGTGGTCGAGTGAGTATCAGTGGTCGAGTGAGCATCAGTGGCTGAGTGACCATCATTGGCAACGGCATTGTTTGCAGCATTGTTTGTTGCAGTGTTTGCTGCACTGTTTACGGCATTGCTTGCGGCATTACTTGCTGCATTGTTTGCGGCCTGATCGGGTTTGCCTTGCTGGGTGTTAGTCGGTATTGCGTGCGTGTTATCTGCCAGGCTGAGCTGATAAAGCTCGCCCCTAAAACCATTTTCATCGACAAAATAGCGCCCCCCCGCCAGCAAGATTTGCCCACCATCTAAGGCTATTGCAGTAGTAAAATTGGTGCGATAGGGGTGCTCGAGCAGTTGCCAATTTTGGCTTTCATCACGTAGCAGTATTTGGCCATCACCGCCAGCGGCGAGCACGCGCCCGTCATCTAGGCAGCATACAGCGCGCAAATGTGTGCGGGTATTAGATTGCTCTTGCTGCCAATGTTGCCCATCAAAATGCAAGATGCTGCCGTAATCCCCTACGGCCCAAGCCTGCCCATCGTTGCGCCCCGATAGGGCAAACAGCGGCGCATTGTCAGCATGGGCAGCATATTTGCCTGCCTCATCTTGAACGGCACCACGTATGTGTTGCCATTGCTCGCCATCGTATTTTAGGATTAGACCCATCCAGCCTACCGCCCAAAGAGATTGTCGGGACAGGCCCCACATAGCGTGTATGGGTATGGGCACAGGTATGGGGTGGCGCTGCCATTGTTTGCCGTTGTATTCAATGACTAAGCCATCATCACCGGCGATGATGGTGCCGTGCTCATCGGCCCAAGCACACCAAAACACCTCACCCGGGCGGCCATAATAGTCTTGGTATTTTTGCCAACGCCCTTGGCGGCGTGCTTGGCTGCCGGGTAGTTGGCCGCGCAAAAAACTGCGGCGCGAAAGGGTAGTGGATTGGGGTTCAAGATTACTCATTATTTTGACCTCTTGTGTTGACTGGCTTGGTGTAATCGTTGGGCCTCAGCACTGAGCATGGCTTTGAGCTCTTGGGCCACCGCTTCATTGGCCCCATCGAGGTTTTGCAGGGCTTGTTGTAGGTGCTCGCTTTGTAGGTTCTGGGCAAAAACCTCATCCATACCATGACTAACCGAGCGGCTAAAATTTGCCTGGCCATAATCTATGCAGGCCTGTATGAGGGGCGCAAAGGCCTTTTGTAGTGGGGCATTGGCCGCGGTTGGCGGCTGTGCAGTGATGGGTCGCCCCTCGTCTGAGTATTGGGCAAGCTCGGGTGCCAAAGGTAGGGTGGCCAAGCTTGGGATGTTTAGGGCAGCTAGACTTTGCTCGAGGTTATGACGCGGAAATAAATGAAACTCGCCTTGGCAGTGGGGGCACTGTATGCCGGCCATATTTTCTACCGCGCCGATGAGGGGTATTTGGCGCTCTTGGCAAAAATGTGCAGCCTTAAGACTATCCATCTGGGCCACCTCTTGGGAGGTGGTGACCAGTATGGCGGCGGTATTATGGCCTTGCAGCAAATCGGCGAGGGTGATTAGCTCGTTGCCCGTACCTGGGGGCATATCGATGATTAAAAACTCGGGCCCTTGCCAATCAAAGCTGCCTAATAGGTGGTGGATAAAATCATGTTTGTAGGCGTCGCGCCACACCACAGGGGTGTGGTCATCTTGCATCAGAAAAGCGAGTGAGCCAATACGTATGGGTTGTGCGCAGGTAGGGGGCTGGTAGAGTAGGGGTTGTAGGCCATCGTCGGTGAGCCTGGTATGGGCGCCAACCATACCAAAAAAACGACTTTGGTTGGGCCCATGTATGTCGGCATCAGCCACCCCAACACTAAAACCACGTGTGGCAAGGCCAGCAGCCAAGTTGGCACTGATGGTGCTTTTGCCCACCCCACCCTTATTGGCCAACACCAGTATGATTTGGCCAATTGGGGCAAGACGTTGTTCAAGCACATATTGATTATGTTGCTTTTTGTCTAAGGTGCAGGTGGGTTCGTGCGCACAAAGGCTACAAGAGTACTGTAGCCTGCAAACCTGCTGGGCCGCTTGGTTGGTGCTGCGGCGAGACTCGCGCTGTATGGGTTCTCGCTGTATGGGTATAAACTGCTTTGGTTTGCTCATTGACCCCCCATATCTGCAAGTATCCAACCATGGGTGACATTTTTGTTGCCATCGCGCTGCGATTTGCTGCCTTCCCAGAGGGCAAAGGCGATGGGTATCTGCTCTTGGTCAAAGCTTATTTGATAATCACCCTGAGCATCTAAGGGGCGAGACATGACAACCACCCATTCTTTGTTGCCTCTATTGTCTGTCGGGGTGTATTGAGATGCGCCTGTTACGGGTTGCTCTTTGAGTAGGGTGGTCGAGCCATAGCCCCCAGCAGCGAGGTTTTGTACGCTGTCATTTTCGGGGCTCCAATACCAAATATTAACGGGTGCATCGGGGCCGGTGCCCATCATATACGAGGTGGTATCATCGCCCAGAGAAAATTGTATGGCCGCCCCATCGGTAAAGCGATCACGTCGGGTGATGTCATTTTTACTATCATCTAACCAGCGCAGGCGCACATAAAAGCGATCGGCTGTTTGAGCAAGGGTGACATAGGCGTCGCGGTTATCATGGGCATCGAGGCGCAAGGCTATTGATTGATGTACTGCAGGGGCCGGGGTCAAATGCACCCGATACTCGGGGACCCGATCCCAAATAATATCGTCAGGGTCATTAACACTACGTAAGTAAATACCATCTGGAATACGGGCGACGGGTATAGACTCGCCCATCGAGACGAGTTTGATGTTTTCGTTGACATCGGCAGCGGGTGCCTGGGCAAATGCAGTGGCACTGGGTACAGCAAGCGCGCTGGCGATGAGTGCGCTGGTGGCAAATAAATATTGCATGGTGTTCTCCTTATCCCCATAAATTTTGCACGGCGTTGTCTGTGTCGGTCTGGGCGCTAAAATCAGCTGCAGGCTGATCCAAGGGGCGGAAGACCCCAACAGCTGCCTCGAGCTCGGCTATTTGTTGTTCTGACCAGGTGGCCATTTCTTTGAGTAAAAGCGCCAAACTCGGGTCGAGCTTAGCCGCCGCTTTTTCGTTTAATCTTTTGCTTAGTCGCTGTATAAAAGGGCTTAAATAGCGGGCCAAAAAATCACGCTGGGCACGGCGGTAGGGCGCGGGGTTGCGTTTGCGCCCCAAGGCCAAAGCCTCGAGGTGACACAACACCGCCATAAATTCGGCCATTACCGCAAGGTGATCGGGCTCGTCTTGACGACCCTCATCGGCTGTCGCCGCTTGCAAGCCAAAATGCTTATAAAACTGCCCCAGATTGAGCATGAATACAGGGCGCGACAGACCTGCCAGCACCGCATCGTATTCGCCTGCCAAAAGCGAAGCTACTGGACGCCCCTTGTGACCATGTAAAAATGCGTAGATGTAGCTCGCCTCGTAGTCTGTATAGGTAGGCAGGCAGTTAGCATGAGGCCACGGTTGGTCGTGCAAATACTGCCATGCCTGACCAAAAGCCTCATGAAAACGTCCATCGACCAAGCTGTCATACAGCTCGGGGGTGGGGTGCCCCATGGCGGCTGCAAGCAGACGCCAAAGGGTTTCTTTGGCTTGGGCCCTTTTGGGCGATTGGCTCATGGGTAGAGCGATACGAGATAGACTATTCATGGCATTAGTTGAGCTTAAACATTTCAGCATGACGATAGCCAATTAGCGTATCCATCAGCTCGCTTTGGCCGCCTTGGGCTTTTTTGGCGCGTTCGGCGCTAATGACATCAAGGGCTTGCCCAACCCGCTCGCCAAAGAGGCTTTCTAAATACTCTAGGGGCACGCGTGACTCGCCAGTAGGTTGGCCGTCTGGGCCGATTTTGGGTGGGGCCAAAGGGGGCACATAAAAGACATTGGGTTTGGTGCCCCATTCTGGGTGTAGGGGCAGGGCAACCTGATATTTATCGACGAGCAAATGTATCGGCCCATCTTGGTCATCACGGTAGCCCACCCAGCGAATGCGGCCCACACATTGTTTGGCACAGGCAGGTGGCAACCCTTTTTCTACACGGGGGTAGCAAAAGATGCACTTTTCGGATTTTGATATCTCTTCGTTAAAATACACCTTTTTATAGGGGCAGGCCGATACGCAGTAGCGATAACCTCGGCAGCGCTCTTGGTCTATGAGTACTATGCCGTCTTCTTGTCGTTTATAAATTGCATTGCGCGAGCAGGCGGCCAAGCAGGCCGGGTTTTCGCAATGGTTACAGATGCGCGGCAGATAAAAATAATAACTATTGGGGTATTCGCCCTCGCCTTGGTCCTCGTCCCAGTTGGCCCCCCAAGTGGGTTTTACATTGGGCCGTAGCCATGGGTCAGTGCCTGTCATGAGGGCCTCTTCGTAGTTGTAATCCCACGGGATGCCGTAGTCTTCGGCAGCGGGCTCTTGGCCGATACGTAGTGCCCCATCGTCATCAAAGCCGCCACCCATTTGGGCATAGTTTTTGGGGTAACCGGTGCCGGGCATTGTTTCTACATTATTCCAATACATGTATTCGCGGCCGTTGCGGTTGGTCCACTGCAGTTTGCAGGCCGAGGTGCAAGTTTGGCAGCCAATACATTTATTTAAATCCATCACCATACTGAGTTGACGTCTAACGGTCATGCTTGTCTCCTGGGTATTTATTTGGGTATCAGTATCTATTACTTAGTTTTTGGCTATTAGCTTGCCTTTTCGACGAGCTCGATATCGATACCGCTCTCGTGTGCGAGTTGGTTGGCATTCCACTTACCAAGCTGAAAACCCAAATGCCCCCAACCGCCGCATAATTCGAGGGGTTGAATCAATGTGGCCATGGTGTTGTTCATTGGTTTGCGGTGTTCGTATTGGTGGGGCTCCCAGCCGTGCTCCATCATGATCGAGGTCTCGGGCAAGCTGGGGTAGAATTTTGCCTGGGCAAAAAACTCGCCAACACTGTTAAATACACGTACTTTGTCGCCATCGGCAATGCCTTTTTTGGCCGCCAGTTTGGGGTTGATGTATATATTGGGCTCGCCCCGCTGCAGGCGCAGCATAAATTTGTTTGAGCGCCAATTAGAGTGAATACCCCAACGTGTGTGCGGTGAGTAAAAAGACAGAGGGTATTCCGAGGCATCACTGCCGGCAAAGTGTCTGGCGGTGGGGGTCGCGGCACCCAATTGCATAAAACGCGGGTGGTCACAATAAAAAGTGATGCGCCCCGTAAGGGTATCGTAGGGCTTTTTCCCCTCGGTTTGGGCCACAAAGGGGTGGTAGGGCTCGGTGGGTAACAAGGGTTGATTGATGCCACCGGTTTCGTTCATGACAAAAAACCCACGTTCCACCCCCTCTTCGAGGGTGCTGTCACCAAACTCATGGCCGTTATCGACGAGCCATTTGGTGACGTCATAGTCGGTGAGTAGTTCTTCCTCCATGGTGAAATCATCGTAAAGGGTGTGCAAATCGCGGCTGACATCGCCATCTTGGTAGGGGCCTACCCCCCGTTCGCGGGCGCGCTCTTGGATCTTTTTGGCTAAAAAGGCCATGATCTCCCAATCGGGTTTGGCCTCGCCTATGGGGTCAACCGGGCGGCTAAACACATTGACAAAGCGATGAAAGCCAACCGAGCGAAGATCCCAAGCCTCGTAGTGGCTGGCCGCGGGCAAGACATAATCGGCCCACTCGGCAGTAGAGTCCATACGTACATTGATATTGACGTATAGGTCTTTGACATCATCGAGTATGCGCTCGCGGTATTTATCGGCAAATTTGTTGCGCCTAAAGGCATTATCGGCAATGAGAATTAGGCCTTTCATGGGACCATGGTAGGGCATCCAGCCTTTGTCTATACTCTCGTGGATGATCTCTTCCATATCGTCGAGGTCAAAGCCTAAACGCTCTTTGAGTTGCTCGTTATCAAAATAATTACGGGCATGTTCTATCATGCCGCCACGCATAAACTCACCTAGGCCACCGGGCTCTAAGCGGGGGAGCTTTTCGTTGTTATAAAAGGTGAGCTCGGCCCATTTGCTGTGGTTCCAGTTGGTCCAAGAGGTGTCCATACCGCCTGTGCGCCCGCCGTGGCCTGTAAGGGCAAGCATCAGGGCCTGTGCCCAGCTAGTAAAAATACCGTTAGAGTAGCGGCCCACATTAAAGCCCAACATGAGGATAGCCTTTTCGGCCTGTGCAAATAGGGGGGCCTCGTGGCGCACCACCTCGGGGGCAATGCCGGTAATCGCCGCGGTTTGCTCAGGGGTAAATTTGGCTGCCTCTTCGCGTACCTTTTCAAATACGGTGGTCACCGCGAGGCCATCAATATCAAACACCCCCTCTAGGGCGGGGTCGACACCATTTAAAGCGATGGTTTTTTCATCAGAGCCCATTGAACCC
>Ga0209487_1003953_pt1 | contig 11531 bp, 9 predicted proteins | sample Poulit2012_FD_187524 | JGI IMG/M metagenome (GOLD analysis project Ga0209487, IMG submission 187524) | Agricultural soil microbial communities from Georgia to study Nitrogen management - Poultry litter 2012 (SPAdes) (version 2) | ecosystem: Environmental > Terrestrial > Soil > Agricultural land... | reverse complement strand
AAATCTGGCCTGTGAAGAGTGCAGTGTTGCTGCCTCGGAGTGAGTTAACCCTAGAGCAGACAGGTAAGGAGAGCACAAGTTCCGAGCTGTTTTATTTGTTTATGCTTGGTGCGCCGTTATCGCTGCATCGCCCTGTTTTAAATGTGCCATATGCTTCTACACGAAAAAGCATGAAGTTAACAACTCTTACAACTATAGAGGAGGTTACGGATTTTTCAGTTATTGCGCAGGTGTATGGTGGTATTTGATGTAGTGATGTTTTCCCATCAAAGTGGTAATCTTCCGTTTTTACATATCAAACGGTAGTACGCACAATTAGGGGCTAACAATGGCACAAGACGATGCTAATCCCGTGAACAGGCGCTGGTGTAACAGCACATAGTTTCTTCAGCAAGCAAAAGAATAATGCATCCAAAGCCGTAGCAGGTTAACGTCATAGCAGCCTGTGGCCCTGTTCACAGATGAGTACGGCTACATCAGCTACTTATTTGTCGGTGACGGTCAGTTAAACTCAATTGAGCGAAAAGCCCTTAAAACCCGCATAAACAGTATCTTTCAGGCATAAAAAAAGACCTCAGTTGAGGTCTTTTTGTAATTTTTGGTGCAGCCACCCGGAATCGAACCGGGACGGGCTTTAAGGCCCGAGAGATTTTAAGTCTCTTGCGTCTACCTATTCCGCCATGGCTGCTGGCGTAGAAATGTTTTGGCGGAAGCGGTGAGATTCGAACTCACGGATGGGTTGCCCCATCGCTGGTTTTCAAGACCAGTCCATTCAACCACTCTGGCACGCTTCCGTGATGCATGCCATACCAAAACTGGTTGGTATAGCACTAATAAAACCGAGTTATTTAGTGGGCTAAACCAAATAAAGGAGTAACTATACACTAAAATTCGCGGGTTGTCATCTATATTTTACCACGCCCAGCTTGCACTACAATATGCCTATGGTTTTTTTAAATAAAAAAGGGTTATTCCTATGCTGCACGAGAGTGAGTATTTTTATTTAGAGCGTTGTATCGCCTTGGCCAAAGAGGCCTTAGAGGCTGGAGATGAGCCTTTTGGTTCGGTGTTAGTCGATCGTAAAGGCAGTATCCTACAAGAGGCTCGCAATCGAATTGCCCATGGCGATGCGACTCAGCATCCTGAGTTCGAGCTGGCACGTTGGGCGGCTAACCATATGACTCCCAAGGCTCGTGCGCAGGCGACTGTGTATACCTCGGGTGAGCATTGCCCAATGTGTGCGGCGGCTCATGCTTGGGTTGGGTTAGGTCGGATTGTCTATATCAGTTCAAGTCAGCAGTTGTCCCAATGGCGTGAGGACATGCAATTGACGGATCCTCTACCGGTCACTCCAATCCCGATTCAAGAGGTTGCGCCTTTTGTTGAGGTGGTTGGCCCTATTTCTCCTTTTGATGAGCGGGTTAAGGCGTTGCAATTTGCGCGTCATAAAAACGCTTAAAAATATAATTTGCTGGGGTTTTCACTGGTTTCTTGGGAGGAAATTTACATTCTTTGTTCGTAGTGTTCCACTTGTGCTCAAGGGGTTGCCGTTAAGCGTGATAGCATAGGTCTATAAAGAATTAAGAACACTAAGGATCGAACATGCACGGTATATCACGGCGCGGCTTTATCAAGCTGGGCACAATCGCTGGCATCACGGTTAGCTTGGGGCGTTTGCCTTTTGCGCATGCTGTCGAGGTTCACTCCGGGGCGCACCCTCAGACTTGGGTGGCCCCTGATGGCAAGGCCCGTTACCGTTGGGATGCTATTCGCAAGGTCACTGGACAAAAAGTATTTGCTCGCGATTTTCGCGCCAAAGACCTTCCAGGCTGGCCCAAGGAACAAGCACACGCCTTTTTCGTCAAGGCTACCCGAGTCGACCGCGTCTTTGAGGGCGTCGACATGGATGTGTTGGGGGATGATTTAAAGCCTGATCGGTTGCTCTATCACGAGGACTTAGAGGCCGACGGCGTTCAGGTCCCCAAGCCCGAGGATTTGGGCACTGATTTCTATGGGAATTATTTCCTCGTCCCTCGCGGCACCTGTTCACCCATGTATGGGCATCCGGTCGCTTTGCTGGTTTATCACGATTTCGAACGTTTCGAGGCCGCCAAGCGCAAACTGATGTTTAATACTGATTTTGTACAGTATGGTGCCGAGGGTCCCTCGACTTTGCCTGATAACTATGGGGCGGCCCGATATGTTCGTCTGGGGGGCGAGACTCCCACAGACCAGGATGAATTTTCGGCAGTCCAAAATGCAGTGATTTGGGGGGCGTTCAAGGACAACGAGGTGGTTTGGCCGCCCGCTGATCCCGATGATAAAAATCCATTTATCCCGGCCTCGGTCAAAGGTAAACACCGTGGCGGCGGGGGCGAGCGCGATCCCGAGGAGGTCGCTTTAGAGACGGCCGATGCTATGCGGGCAGGCATGGATATTGCCGCCGCCCTCAGCAAGGAAATCGACCAAGCGCGCGATAACCCTGACAAGATCGTCCTTAACCGACAGGGCAGCACTCAGGCGATTGAGCCCAGTGCAATGGAGCCCGATAACGGTAATGCTTGGTACGATGCCGAGACTAAAACACTACATCTATTGGTCGCAGCGCAGTCGCCTTACGAGGTTGCCCGAGTAGCGGCCTTTATGGTCAAGGACAACAAGAAGTTCCCCGTGGAGCACATCAATCTCTTGACTGGAACAACAGTAGGTTACGGTTCCAAGGACCACTCTATCTTTCCTTTTTATGTCGTGGCCGCTGCTTTTTACGGCGACGGCTTGCCTGTGCGTTTGGCCAATAACCGTTACGAGCAATTTCAGTTTGGGATCAAGCGCCACCCGGCCAAGATGGATGTGACCATTACCGCCGATCGAAAGAGCGGTAAATTTGAGATCCTCAAAGGTTATTACGATCTTAATGGCGGCGGGCGCGCTAACTTCTCCTTTAGTGTGGCGCAGGTGTGTGCCACCGCAGCGCAGTCAATATATTATTTCCCCAAGTCAGACTTGGCAGCAGCGGCTTTTGCCACACCAGCTGTTGAGTCGGGTTCGATGCGCGGGTATGGCACGCTACAAAGCATGACTATGACCGAGCTGATGGTTGATGAGTTGGCCGCAGAGTTAGGTATCGATGCCATTGAATTACGCCATCGCAACGCATTGCTGCCTCAATACCCCAACACCCAAGGGGCTGTGCAGCTAGGGGATCCGCGTTTGACCGAAATGCTAGAAAAAGCAGCCGAGCATCCTCTCTGGAAAGAAAAAGATCAAAAGAAAGCCGAATTCGATAAGGCTAATCCCGGCAAGAAATACGGGGTCGGTTTTGCTCAGGTACAAAAAGACTATGGTACCGGCGCGGATACCAGTGCCTTGGTGCTCGAGTTTGATGCAGATGGCCGTTTGACCATGCGTCATTGCGCCCAAGAGATCGGTACAGGGGCGACCACAGCGCAGCAAATCATGATTGGTGATCTCATTGGCAAAATCCCTGATGAGGCGATTTTTGCGGTCACTGATTTCCCCGAGTTGCCCTTGGTCAGTAATTACGAGGCCTTTACTACCTCTCAGCAGGCTGAGGATGAGCTTTCGGCAAACCCTTATTGGGTGCCGACGATTTTGCCTCCTATGAGTGCTTCCAATAGTGTGTATTTTATTGGTTTTGGAACCCGTCAAGCCGCGCGTTTTTTGCTTGAGTTCAGTATTTGGCCGGCAGCCAAAGCACTGTGGAGCGAGGGGGGTGCTGGTGGTGAGTTGGCCAGTGGTTATATGACCTTCCGTGATTTGCGTGCAGTTCCTGGTGGGATTGGCGGTGGCGGTATGTCGACCCTAAGCTTCGAGGAAATTGCTAAAAAAGCTCATGAGATGGGGCTGATTACTGGGGTGGCAGTGCACTGCTTTAGCCGTTGGCAATGGGCCACAGCGGATTTTGATATCCCTGGCTTTGGTGTGCGTACTTTACCCATGGATGCGCTGGCGGTTCGATACGGTGAGGGGGCTTCTGAGGAGCTCAAAAAGCGTATGACCACAGCGGGCTATGACTTTATTAAGCGCAGCAAAATCAATTACCCAGCAACGCAGCGTAGTAACGCAGGGGTGACCACCTATACTCCCGCAGCCTGTTTGGTTGAATTAAATGTCAACACCTTTACCGGTGAAGTTGAAATCATGAGTCACCACAGTTTGCTCGATACGGGCGAGGTGATTGTTCCCGAGCTGGTCTCTGGTCAGCAGCAAGGTGGGGTTGCCATGGGAATAGGTCATGCTTTGATGGAAGAGTTCCCCATGTACGCTGATGGCCCTGGCGATGGCACCTGGAACTTTAACCGCTATACTCTGCCGCGCGGCAAAGATGTGGCGGTCTGGACGCAGACGGCTGAATACTTGCCGCCGTTGACTGAAACCTCACCGCCCAAAGGGCTGGCCGAGGTAGTGATGCTGCCCGTTATTTCTGCGACGGGGAATGCGATTGCTCATGCCATTGGAAAACGTATTTATGACCTGCCCTGGTCTGCTGACAAAATTAAAAAGGCCCTTGAATCATGACAATAGAAAAACAACCACTCACTTTGACCGTGAATGGTGAAAAAATCGGTCCCATTGATGTCCCATTGGGCATGCCCATGGTTGATTTTTTACACCATTATCTCAACCTCACCGGGACCCGTTTTGGGTGCGGTGAGGGGGTCTGTCATGCTTGCACTGTTGTCGAGGTGCAAGAAGACGGCACTCAAAAAGAAAGCCGCACCTGTATTTATGGCGCTCATATGTTTGATGGTCGCGAGATCATCACTGTCGAAGGCCACGCCAAGCTCAACGAGCAAGGCGAGGTCGAGGAACTCAGCCCGGTGCAAAAAGCCTTTGTGGATCTTTTTGCGTTCCAGTGCAGCTACTGTACTCCTGGTTTTGTGACAGGCGCGACAGTATTTATTGACCAGTTAAAGCGTGAGCCGGTCAAGAAAGAGGATTTGCAAACAGCCATCGAGGATGCGCTTAACGTCCATATTTGTCGTTGCACTGGATACGTGCGCTATTACGAGGCCATACGTGAGGTGGCATTGAACACCCCTGGCTGTGTCATTGACTAAAGGGGAGATCACCATGAAAAGCCATCGATTGCGCAATACTATTTGGATTCTTATCCTGCTGGTTATCGTGCTGTGTATCGCCGTGTTGTTTGGGGCGTTCCGTACCAGCAGTGTTGCACCGCAGGCCAAAGAACCCTTATCCGCTGACGAGATGAAAGTATTGGCCAAAAAGGGCCGTGAACTGGTCTTAGCGGGGGATTGCATGGGCTGTCACTCTGAGGCTTCAGGGCCACAGGCAGCAGGGGGGGTGCCTATCAGTACACCTTTTGGGACCTTGCATTCGACCAATATTTCGCCCGACAAAGAGTACGGTATTGGTAATTACAGCCGCGAAGACTTCCATCGGGTCTTGCGTGACGGGATTGCCCCTGGAGACCGAAATCTTTATCCGGCCATGCCGTTTGTATTTACCCATATCACTACGCCAGATGACATCGATGCGATTTATGCCTATTTGATGAGCATCGAGCCCATGAACGTACCTAACAAGGAAAATACCGGGGTGTTTACCTTGCCCGTGCGTCCATTTATGAACTTTTGGACGCTCTTTAACTTCCCTGATCGCCAGGTCCCCAGCGAGCCTGACCGCTCCAAGGTATGGGCCCGCGGTGCTTATCTGGTCGAGGGTTTGGCACACTGTGCGGCCTGTCATACCCCGCGTAACTTTATGATGGGTGTCGACTTCTCTAAAAACCTAGAGGGTGGTGAGGTTGATGGACTAGATATCCCTAACATTACCCCTGAGATGTTGGCGAAACGCGGTTTTGACGTGCCTACGCTCAGTCAATACCTGTCAACTGGGGTTGCCCCACAGGGCACGAGCTTTGCAGGCATGCATACAGTGACACACTTTTCCACCAGCGCGATGGAAGAGGATGACGTCAACGCCATGGCCACTTACTTGTTGACTGATAAGGACGGCAATATCGTCGCGCCTAGTGAGCCCCCACAGCCTATAGAGGCTGCGGCGCATCCTGAGCCTGACAGTGATATGGAAGTCGGACGTCGTGTCTACATGGCCGCATGTGCCGGATGTCACGGCCTCGAAGGCGAGGGGGTCCCCAATGTATCGCCGGCCTTGCATGGCAATGCCATCATCGCCATGGATAGTCCACGTGACACCATTGAGGTAATCCTTAACGGCATCCCCACCCAGCGTTTTACAGGCTATAAGCGCATGTACGAAATGCCGCCTTTCTCGCATCGCTTGAAAGACGAGGAGGTCGCAGACCTAGCTACTTGGGTACGTGCCGAATGGGGTGGCCAAAGCACACCGGTCACTATCGATGAGGTACAAGACATTGAAAAGGCCGTGCATTAAAGCCAAAGCAGCGCTGATTCTAAAATAAACTAGTGCTGGAAATCCTGCAGTTGTTCAGGGTGGTCAATATCCTTGAGCACTGCAGGGTCCTGTACCGAGACCATTTGGCAGCCATAGCGCTTTAATAGGTCACGCGCCCCTTGATCGCCTTTTAGTTGGGTCAGCCCTTTGCTCAACGCCCAATTAAACCCTACCGGATGCCCGCGTTGTTGTGCATAGGTAGGAGCAGCGATTAAGGGGTTTTTTGTTGTTTCTGACGCGCCGCTATCAAAGCCTGCGGCCAAAGCCTGAATGACTGCTTGATAGCTGCTGGGGTCAATGCCAGGCATATCCGCCAAGGCTACCAAAATAACGTCCGGTGTTTGCTGCGTTTGCATAGCGCGTTGTTTTAGTTTCATGGCTGCAGCCGCCAAGCTGGCCCCCATGCCCGCATGTCCGGCGGTACTGCAAAACAATTCGACAGTGTTTTTGTTTTGAGCGATCAGACGCACTTGCTCATGACGTAAAGAGTGCTCTGGTAAAGTGATTACTAGCGTAAATGCACAGTGCTGTGCTAGGGCTCGTGCGCTGGTCTGCAGTACACTGAGTCCATTGGACAGCGGTTGCAGCAGTTTGTCCTGGCCAGGACGCGCCTGGGCAAAACGTCTGCCTTGACCAGCAGCCAGTAAAATGCCCCAAACGATTGGGGGACGTATGTTGTTTGTCATTGCTATCACAAGAGTTAAAACCGTTTAAGGGCATGATAGCAGTATGTTGAGTGTGTAGAGGGGATTATGGACAGTATTGATATCCGCGTTTTGAAAACTTTGTTGGGCTGGCGTGAGGCCGGACAACAGGTGCTATGGGTCACGGTATTGCAGACCTGGGGGTCGTCACCACGGCCCATCGGCTCGATGATGGCGATTAACGAGGACGGACAGGTGGTGGGTTCGGTCTCGGGCGGTTGTATTGAGGATGACCTCATCCATCAGCGTGATCACTATTTAGAGCAGGGCCGTACCCAGCAGGCTCCGCAGCGGTTGCGCTATGGTATCAAGGCCGAAGAGGCCCATCGTTTTGGGCTGCCTTGTGGCGGGGTGATTGATCTGTTAGTTGAGTACTCGCCGCAGGTGACCCTGCTACAACAGCTACTAGACGCTATAGAAACGGGTCATTCAATAGAAAAAAGGGTGTGCCTGAATACCGGTGCGCTGACCGTTGATAGCAAGGCCCGCCAAGGCAGTTTAAATATTGTGGATGACCAGGTGTGTCATTTTTTTGGGCCACCATACCGTATGTTATTAATTGGCGCCGGCCAACTGAGCGAGTATTTAGCCACCATGGCTATCTTTAATGGGTTTCAGGTCACGGTATGTGATCCGCGCAGTCAATATAGTGGTGATTGGCAAGTGCCCAAGGCCACTTTAGTAACAGGTATGCCTGATGACGAGGTGTTGGCTTTCCAGGCCAATGATCGTAGCGTTATTGTTGCCCTCACCCATGACCCAAAATTGGATGATATGGCGCTATTAGAGGCCTTAATGTCGCCGGCGCTGTATGTGGGCGCGATTGGCTCGCGCCGCAACCAAGAGCAACGCCGCGAGCGCCTGCGCGAGCATTTCGATATCCCTGAGTCGGCCCTGCAACGGCTGCGTGGTCCAGTGGGCATCTATATTGGCAGCAAAACGCCCGCAGAAATTGCGGTCAGTATCATGGCCGATATTATTGCAGTAAAAAATGATGTCGCTCTGCCCCCAGAGGTGACCGTAGGCAAAGCCAAAGACCGGCTTGAAATCCAGCACAGTGCAGTGACTGCAGACTGAGAAACCGCCAATCAAACGCTATATTCTGCGGCTAGACTGTTAGAATAGGCTCCAAGCAATGGTCGATTCACAACACAAAGGAATCTTACATGAGCGAAATGATGACTGCCATAGAGATCACCACACCCGGTGGTCCCGAGGTACTCCAACCTGTACAGCGTCCAGTACCCCAGCCCAAACCTGGGCAGGTACTGATCAAGGTGGCCGCTGCTGGGGTTAACCGCCCTGATGTGGCCCAACGTACGGGTGCGTATCCCCCACCGCCAGGGGCCTCTGACCTACCCGGTCTCGAGGTGGCAGGTGAAATTGTTGCCGGTGATGCCACTGCGGGTGGTTTTAATATCGGCGACAAGGTCTGCGCGTTGACACCCGGTGGCGGCTATGCCGAGTATTGTGTGGTAGATGCACGTCACTGTTTGCCCATCCCCAATGGCCTAAGCATGACCGAGGCTGCCGGCCTACCCGAGACCTTTTTTACGGTCTGGAGCAATGTCTTTCAACGCGGCGCGCTTAGCAAAGGTGAGAGCCTACTCGTACACGGGGGTGCCAGTGGCATTGGTACCACGGCCATTCAGTTGGCCCGTGCGCTGGGGCATACTGTTTATGCTACAGCGGGTAGCGACGAGCGCGTAGAGGCTATCAATGAGCTAGGGGCCATCGGCATTAACTACCACACCCAAAAGTTCGAGGAATACATCCGCGAGCAAACCGATAAACGCGGTGTGGACGTTATTTTGGATATGGTTGCCGGGGAATATATCGAGCGTGATATTCGCTGCCTGGCTGATGATGGCCGCATCGTGGTGATTGCTTTGCTAGGTGGGCGTTATGGCAAATTAGATTGTGCACATTTGATGACTCGTCGACTGACGGTCACGGGCTCTACCCTACGACCCCGTGATAATGACTTCAAGGCCGAGGTCGCCCAAAAACTGCAAACCCATGCTTGGCCGCTCATCGAAGAGGGCAAGGTCAAGCCCATCATTCATGCTACCTTTGCATTATCCGAGGCCGACCAAGCCCACACGATGATGGATGCAGGCGAGCAGATCGGTAAAATCATTCTGACCGTGTAAATAAACACAGTCAGATCAATATTTACTCATACCAAAGGCATGCTCCGTGCATGCCTTTGTGTTTTTTTTAAAGCAGAAAAACGCGTTCAGCCGGCACTAAATAGAGTCTCTTTTACAAGCTATCAATAGCCATCCTCATTATTGTCTAAATTTTGCTACAATTGTGCGGTTTAGGATTGTGTATTTAGCTATCGCTTTCAATTACAATTAAACCAACAAGATATGTCGACCAAACACAAGAGCTCACGTTTGCTGATGGGCAACTGGAAAATGAATGGCTCATTAGCGAGCAATCAAGTGCTCCTCGATGGGCTGTTGCAGGGGCTGCAACAGCAACCTACAGAACACCAGGTGGTGGTGTGTGCGCCTTTTGTTTATCTGGCCCAAGTCCAATCATTGCTGGCAGATTCACCCATCGCGTGGGGGGCACAGGATGTCTCTGCACACGACAGTGGTGCTTATACCGGTGAGGTTAGTGCGGCCATGCTCAAAGAGTTGGGCTGCAGTTTTGTGTTGGTCGGTCATTCAGAGCGTCGGCAGTATTTTTCCGAGTCCAACGCGCTCACCGCGGCCAAGGTCCACCAGGTCGTCGGTCATGGCATGCGCCCCGTACTTTGTGTGGGTGAAACCCAAGAGCAACACGACGTTGACCAAACCCAACAGGTATTGGCCCAGCAGCTAGCACCTGTACTGGCATTGGGGGCTCAGCAGTTGGCCGGGTTAGTTATCGCTTATGAGCCCGTTTGGGCCATCGGCAGCGGGCGCAGTGCATCACCCCAGTATGCGCAGCAGGTGCATGATTTCATTCAGCAGCAGCTACAGCAGGCTGGATGTGCATCGACCCCTATTGTGTATGGGGGCAGTGTCAACGGAGATAATGCCGCCGAATTATTCGCCCAACCCGCCATTCATGGCGCTTTGGTTGGGGGGGCTTCTTTACAGGCAGACAGTTTTTTAAGTATTGTGGCCGCTTAGGCGGTGTCGGAGTTTTTCAATGGAATGGTTATATCCAGTATTACAGGCAGTGCAGGTGATTTCTGCGTTAGCCGTAATTGGTTTGGTCTTGTTGCAACACGGGCGCGGTGCTGACATGGGCTCGGCCTTTGGTGCCGGTTCATCGGGCAGCGTGTTTGGTGCAGCAGGCGCAGCCAACTTTTTATCACGTGCCACACGTTGGGCAGCGATCATCTTCTTTGTGGTCACGGCAGGGTTGGCTTGGGCGGTCTATCACCCCAAGCAAAAAGAGATCGAGGCAGGCAGCGTGATGCAGGGTTTTGAGTCTGTCGTGCCCGGTGCCCCCGGCCAGATCGGTAGGCAGGACGCTAGCGACGATACAGGCACCGATGCCTCAGTACCAGTCGTTCCTGGCGCTAATGATGATACGGGCGCCAGCAGTAGCGCAGTGCCTGGCGTACCCAGCAGTGGTTCAGACACCGCAACAACCCAAGAGCAGGATGATGCTAATGCAGATAGCGGGCAGGCCACAGACGCTGCATCAGAACAATCCAACAGTAAAGGTGGTCAGGCAGCGGACAGCGCAGATGATGCTGTCAAAGCTGGCGGCGAGGGTGATAGCGACACTGCAGCAGACGCTGAATCAGACAAGGCTGACTCAGCAGCCAGTGATGGTGAGGACACCGCCACCGATAAAGAGGATTAATTAAACCCTACCGCTGCACTATGGCCAGTAGGCCGACATCCCTAAGAAAACAGTGGGGCGTTGTATCAGGCAAACAAAAGAATCATGTTTTTTCTAAATGCGCCTAAAATGCCCCACAGCATGTTTAATTATGCTATAGTTATGAACTTTACAGCGGCTGGTAACCCAGTCCGACCCCTGTGCTGACGTGGTGGAATTGGTAGACACGCTATCTTGAGGGGGTAGTGGCGAAAGCCATGCGAGTTCGATTCTCGCCGTCAGCACCACTACATCGCAGACGTCATTCGACGTCTTTTTTTTCGTCTAAAGCTTTTGGCAGCATTTCGTTAGGTATAGTTGTCAGGCTCTGAGCGCACCCATTAAATAGGTAGGATTGGTCCAACTACGTATCATTGTTCTAAGAATGCAAAAAAAGGACTTTATATAGAGCCTCTATATATAAGGGCACGATTCACATGAGTAGCAATGCGAAAAATAAAGGCTGCGGTGGACATGCGGGGATAATAGCGACGGCTCAGTAGGCGCAAGAGCAGTTGTAGAGAGGTATCTCACCAGTAGATGTGGTGATACCTGTGGCTAAATGGCAGTTCA
>Ga0209487_1003952_pt1 | contig 11533 bp, 9 predicted proteins | sample Poulit2012_FD_187524 | JGI IMG/M metagenome (GOLD analysis project Ga0209487, IMG submission 187524) | Agricultural soil microbial communities from Georgia to study Nitrogen management - Poultry litter 2012 (SPAdes) (version 2) | ecosystem: Environmental > Terrestrial > Soil > Agricultural land... | reverse complement strand
TCATCGCTATAGTCGATCGTCCGAACAGCGGAGTTGAGTTTCATTTCTACTCCGTTTTGTTGCAAGTGATGAACGAGCGTGTCGACGACGGATTTTGCGGAATTAGTGACGGGAAACATGCGCCCGTGATCCTCTTCTTTGAGCGCAATGCCCATCTGTTCAAAATAAGCAATAATATCTTCATGATTAAAAACAGAAAACGCACTATATAAAAACTTCCCGTTTCCTGGTATGTTTTCAACAATTTTTTCGAGTGGCAAACGGTTCGTGACGTTACAACGTCCTCCGCCTGAAATCATTAACTTACTTCCTAATTTCGTACCCTTTTCTAATAAAACTGTTTTTGCTCCGAATTCGGAGGCGCTAATTGCAGCCATAAGCCCGGAGCTCCCTCCACCGATGACGGCGACATCATACGTCAAAGTAGTCATCCTTTCTTCGTAAGTTGAGCTAAAAATAAAAAACTGTGTTTATTATACTACGCGGTAGATAAGTTTACACAAAAAGTATGTTAAAAATATGGATAATTTATGAGTACGGAGCATCGTTTTGGACAAACTAACGAAAAAAGCTCATAGGAGGGTTCCTGTTTGGGGTTAAATGTTACAGAAAAACTAATTCAATCACATTTAGTCGAAGGCGAAATGAAAGTAGGCGAGGAAATCGCGTTAAAAATCGATCAAACATTAACACAAGATGCAACCGGTACGATGGTGATGCTTGAACTAGAAGCGATGGGAATCGATCGTGTGCAAACGGAAGCATCTGCTCAATACGTCGATCATAACATTATTCAAGTTGACGGGAAGAACCCGGACGATCATCTTTTTTTACAAAGTGCCGCAAGACGATTCGGGCTTTATTATAGCCGCCCTGGAAATGGTGTAAGTCACCCTGTGCATATGCAACGGTTAGCTAAGCCGGGTAAAACGTTACTCGGATCCGACAGTCATACGTGTGCAAACGGGTGTATGGGAATGCTAGCCATCGGTGCCGGTGGGATCGATGTGGCGATGGCGATGGCGGGAAAGCCGTTTTACGTGAAAATGCCGCAAGTATGGGGAGTGAAGTTAACGGGGAAACTATCAGAATGGGTTAGCGCGAAAGACGTCATTTTAGAAATGTTACGTCGCTACGATGTAAAAGGCGGGGTCGGAAAAGTAATTGAATATTTCGGGCCAGGTTTAGATACGTTAAGTGCGATGGATCGTCATGTCATTGCGAATATGGGTGCTGAACTCGGAGCAACGACGACTGTATTTCCATCTGATGAAGAAATAAAAAGATTTTTGAAAACACAAGGTCGAAAAGAAGATTGGGTGGAGCTAAAGGCAGATAAAGATGCGACGTACGATATGGAGACAGAAATTAATTTATCGGAATTGGAGCCGTTAATTGCGAAGCCGTCCAGTCCGGGAAATGTCGTCCCAGTAAGTAAAGTTGCAGGTACTCCAATATATCAAGCATATATTGGATCGTCCGCCAATCCGGGATATCGTGATTTTGCCATTGCTGCAGAAATGGTCAACGGTAAGCAAATTGCAGACGGAGTTTCATTCGACATTAATCCGACATCGCGTCAAATGTTGACGGATCTCGTTAAAGAGAGTTATATCGCAAGTTTTCTTCAGGCAGGTGCACGATTACATCAAGCAGGTTGTAACGGTTGTATCGGCATGGGGCAAGCACCGGCGACGGGACGGAACAGCTTACGGACGACACCACGTAACTTTCCTGGGCGCTCTGGAACGATGGAAGATAGTGTCTATTTGTGCGGTCCGGAAACTGCCGCAGCTTCTGCATTAACGGGTGTTATTACAGATCCTCGTACGTTAGGTGAAAAAATGCCAACTATTTCTGAACCGAAGCAAGTGACGATTGACGATGGTTTATTTGATAAACCAATTCCGTATGAAGAAGCGAAAAAAGTTTCATTAGAAAAAGGGCCAAACATCGCATCCATACCAGAAATGGGAGAATTAGAAGATGCGTTGGAAATTCCTGTTTTATTAAAAATGGGTGACAACATTTCAACAGATGAAATTTTAGCAGGAGGTTCACGCGTTTTACCGTATCGAAGTAATTTACCGGAAATAAGTAAGTTTTCATTTGAAATAATCGATTCCGCGTATTATGAAAAGGCACAAAGCTTAAAAAATAGTGGAGGACATGCGATTGTAGGTGGCTATAATTACGGTCAAGGATCAAGTCGCGAACATGCAGCGCTTGCTCCTCGCTATTTAGGATTACGTATTGCCCTCGTGAAAGACTTTGCTCGTATCCATTGGCAGAATTTAATTAACTTCGGAATCGTTCCCCTTACCTTTACTGATCCAGAGGACTACGATTTACTCGACCAAGGCGATACGCTCATCGTGACGAACGTTCGAGATAAAATAAGGACGGAACGTTCGTTTACAGTAACAGTTAAACATAAAACGGACATTACGGTTGAACATTCGCTGTCAAAACGGCAAGTAGACATTCTTCTAGCCGGTGGATTAATTAATTGGGTAAAACAGGAGAAAGTAGGTGTAAACGATGACAGATAAACGTTGTGTTGCCTGCGAAGGAACAGGTATGTTAGCGGATGATGAGGGTTGGCAATATAAGTGTAGCGTTTGCGACGGTCATGGAGTTGTTTCGGAGCAGAAAGAAGCACGTATTATGTCCGTCGATGAAAACAACCGGTTGTTAGATTAGAAATAGCGCATATTGCGTGTAACTGCTACGAAGTATCGTTAGAAAAACAAAGCGAAAATAACTTTTTATGTAAAACGAATGTTGAAATTTGACGAAATAGCTTTTTGCAAGTATGATAAATGCAAAACATGAACCTTTGCGTATAATCTCGAGAATATGGCTCAAGAGTTTCTACCGGACTACCGTAAATAGTCTGACTACGTGAGGGATGAAAATAAGTAATGCACACGCAGTTTCACGCCTAAGCGTATGAAGCCGCGTCTTCTTATTTTTTCTTCTCTTACGACGGTAGCACTCTCATTTAGGGTGCTACCTTTTATTTTATACGAGTATTTTAGCAAAGTTCTTGTTTTATAAAACTTTGAGGAGGACAAGAACGGTGAAGAAGTATTTTCGTTTTGAAGAATTAGGAACGAACTATCGCACTGAATTTATGGCTGGTTTAACGACATTTCTAGCGATGGCGTACATCTTATTTGTTAACCCGGCGACTTTATCCCTTGCAGGAATTGAGGAATTACCAGAAGGAATTACACGGATGGACCAAGGGGCAGTTTTTACAGCGACAGCTATTGCCGCGGCGGTAGGAACACTTCTCATGGGGGTAATCGCCCGCTATCCGATTGGACTTGCACCAGGGATGGGTCTGAACGCATTTTTCGCTTACACGGTTGTGCTTGGTTACGGGATACCGTGGGAGACGGCGTTATCGGGAGTTTTAGCATCAGGAATTATTTTTGTCATTTTAACATTATCTGGTTTAAGAGAGAAAATTATTAATTTAATCCCCGGTAATTTAAAGCTTGCTGTCGGAGCAGGTATCGGATTTTTTATCGCATTTTTAGGATTTCAAAACGCAGGAATTATCGTCGGAAACGATGCGACACTCGTTGCACTCGGTGATTTAACAGATCCGTACGTACTATTAGCTGTTTTCGGAGTAATCATTTCTGTCATTTTACTTTCTTTAAATGTTCGAGGTGGTATTTTCTACGGAATGATCATTACGTCCATTGTCGGTATCATTTTCGGGCTGATCGCTGCACCGAAAGGGTTAAATGATATCGTTAGCTCTGTACCGAGTCTTGCACCGACATTCGGTCAAGCGTTCGTCAATTTCGGCGATATATTTACGTTACAAATGCTCGTCGTCATTTTAACGTTTTTATTCGTTGACTTTTTCGACACAGCAGGAACACTCGTTGCAGTTGCTACACAAGCAGGCCTAATGAAAAACAACAAACTACCGCGTGCCGGACAAGCACTTTTTGCGGATTCGGCTGCGACAGTCGTCGGTTCAGTCGTCGGAACATCTACAACGACATCATTCGTAGAGTCAACTGCAGGAGTTGGAGTTGGAGGGCGAACAGGGTTTGCATCGATTGTCACAGCTGGCTTTTTCTTACTCGCACTCTTTTTCTCCCCGTTACTATCTATTATTACCGTTGAAGTGACAGCACCAGCACTCATTATTGTCGGTATTTTAATGTCTACAGCGTTAAAAAACATCGACTGGAATCGATTTGAAATTGCCGTTCCATCATTTTTAACGATTATTGCGATGCCGCTCACATATAGTATTGCAACAGGTATTGCTATCGGATTCGTCTTTTACCCGATTACGATGATGATGAAAGGAAAAGCGAAAGAAATTCACCCGGTTATGTACGGCTTAGCAGTTATTTTCGTTTTATACTTTATTTTCCTTTCTTAATAAAAAAGAAGCTAGGGTAAAACTAGTCTTAGATAAGTGAAAGAGACGGGATCGCTACAAAGTAGTGATTCCGTTCTTTTTTATCTCAAGTTTATTTCGGCTACTTTTCATATTTAGTTTGTTTTTTGTCTGTTTCTATTTACTACATAATAAAAAACGAAAGCTCCCATACCTAGAAGAGAGAGAACCCCCATTGAAAAATATAACGTTTGACCACTAAACGAATCAAGCAATGCACCACCAGTGAGGGAGCCGATAATGCCTGAGACACCAAAAAAAACGGAGTAAAAAAATAAATGACCAGTGGCAACTAAGTTTTTCGGAATTATTTTCGTCACATAATCAAATGCAGCTACGTAAAACATACCGAACGTAAGTCCGTGTAGCGTTTGCAATGAAAGAATTGTCGTCGGACTACTTGCATGACCGTATAAAAACCAACGTATACTATAAAGAGCGCTCGCAACGATAAGAAAAACAATCGGGTGAAAGGAACGAAACCAAAAGCTCGCTAAGGCGAACACGGTTGCCTCACTTACAAGGCCGATAAACCAGGCGATTCCGACGAGACTTTCCGTTCCACCTAGCTCTCCAATATAGAGTCCGATAAAACTGTCGTTTGCACGATGGGCGATCGTAATAAACATCATAATTGTCAAAAAGAGAATGAACGGCTTATACGTAATCATTTGCTTCACATGAGCAAGAGTTACAGGAGCTTCTACCCGCTCAACGTCTTTTACTGTAAATGAGATAAATAGTAACACCGCACCGATAGCTACATAAGGAATGACGATATACCCAATACCGATGTGATCGAGCAGTTTACCGACGAGTAAGGAAGATAAAGCAAACCCGATTGAACCCCACGTACGAATCGTTCCGAAAGAGACGTTCAATTCGTTTGCCCGTTGTTGTGCCAAACTATCACTTAACGCTCCAACAGGCGACGAGAAAAAGTACAAAATTGCACCGAATAATAATAGGGCGAGTAAATGATTCATTTGGAAAAAGATAATGCTCGAGAGTAACATCCCGGTGATCGATAAAATAAGAAATCGCTTCATCGTCTTATATTTGTCACTCATATATCCCCAAAACGGCTGCGAAATGAGCGAGGCAAACGGTCCAATCGCTAAGATCCAGCCGATTTCCGTACCGTTTAACCCTTTATGTGCTAAATAAAGCGGGAGAAAACTTAATACGATCGTATTCGTTGCATGGAAATGAAAAAGGAGTAATTTTAATGGAAATAATGTTTTCTTTTGCGAAGTCATATCGTTCAATCCTTTGCTATTAAAGCGATTATTTATGCTTGTACGGTAATTCATAGTAAAATAAAGATATAACTTCCATTATAGTATCGTATCAAGGAGGAATCTTTCAATGAATACTCCGTTTATTAAAGAGCTACGGACGGGTAAAGTAAAACAGATGGGTGACAAACGTGCAGAAGACCCGCTAGACCGTGAATGGGAAAGTGCCATTTTTAAAGAAGAACGAACAGGGAAAGTGTGGTTAACAAAAACAGGGTTAGAACAGGATGAAGTTGCCGATACGAAAGTACATGGCGGTCCTGAAAAAGCGCTATTTGCCTATCCGATACAACATTATGCATATTGGCAACAACGATTACAGAAAAATAGTATGGTAGCGGGAGGAATGGGCGAAAATTTAGTAATAGATGGGGTAGATGAATTTATGACATTTATCGGCGATATTTACCGTTTCGGTGGAGCGATCATTGAAGTGTCTCAACCACGTCGACCGTGTTGGAAGCCCGCTCGGCGACATAGAGTGCTCGATTTAGCATTACAAATTCAAGATACGGGTAGAACAGGATGGTATTACCGTGTACTTGAAGAGGGATACGTAGAAGCTAACGTTACATTGGAACTAATCGAACGACCGCATCCAGAGTGGTCTATTGCAGCGGCAAATGAAGTGATGTACGTCGATAAAGATAATTTACGTCGCGCTTACGAATTAGCTTCTTGTACTGCACTTGCTCCAAATTGGAAACGATCGTTAGAACGCCGATTGCGTGGACGAGAATCGTCCATCGAACGTCGTGTGTACGGACCGAACAAAGATTAACTGTGTGCAAGCAGTAGTATAAAATCTAATGTAACGGTATGAAAGGGACGAGGTGATAAGTAGCATGTTGTCGAATACTTATATGATTGTCCTCATTATTTTAGTTATTAATATCGTGTACGTTTCTTTTTCGACGATTCGGATGATCTTAACGTTAAAAGGAAGAAGATACTTAGCAGCTATTGTAAGTATTTTTGAAGTAATCGTTTATATTTTAGGGTTAAGTATCGTTTTAGATAATCTTGACGGAATACAGAACGTTATCGCCTATGCGGTCGGATTTGCACTTGGAATTATATCTGGTTCAATCATTGAAGAACGCCTTGCACTCGGCTATATCACAGTAAACGTCATTTCTTCGAATCCTACGTTACAGTTTACCGAACGATTACGCCAAGAAGGGTACGGAGTAACGAGTTGGACGTCATCTGGAATGGACGGAGATCGATTGTCGATGCAAATATTAACGTCGAGAAAACAGGAGTTACAACTATACAAATTAATTACCGAAATCGATCCGCGAGCATTTATCGTCGCATATGAACCGAAGCATATTCAAGGTGGCTTCTGGGTGAGGCAAGTTCGCCGTAGAAAAACAGAAAAAGACGGAAAAGTTAAAGAACATGTATTACCTGATCTCGTTCCAACAGAAAAAGTAATGGAAGACGATGAAGTTGTGGAAGAAGTCATAGAGGAACAGCTTCCGATAAGTCAACATACGAAAGTGCGCGGACAAAACCCGAACATTAAACCAAAACTTTAGAAAAATGTTCGTTTTTTTCATTGACGATACGTGGAAGACTTTGTTATACTAGCGATAGAAAATGACAAATTTGAATTTATTTAAAGCGACATGTGGAGGCTGATGCAGTCGTGTTCGCATTTCTAAATGGATATGTAAACGATCAATAACGAAAAGCAAGTCTATTTATCTTCCCCTCAATCAACAATAGGGGATGAATAGACTTTTTTTACTTTTATTACGGATATTTTTGTCATACGATCTGATTCATTTCGGACGGTAAATATATAGTTGGAGGAATGAACGATGGTACAAGTCGGAATCATCATGGGCAGCATATCTGATTGGGAAACGATGAAACATAGTTGCGACGTACTTGACGAACTTAACATAGCGTATGAAAAAGAAGTTGTATCCGCACATCGAACACCAGACGATATGTTTCACTATGCAAAAACGGCAAAACAACGTGGATTACAAGTAATCATCGCTGGGGCAGGAGGTGCCGCACATTTACCAGGGATGGTCGCCTCACAAACGACACTTCCTGTCATCGGTGTTCCCGTACAGACGAAAGCTTTAGGAGGAATGGATTCTTTACTTTCGATCGTACAAATGCCAGGTGGTGTGCCGACAGCGACGATGGCGATAGGAAAAGCTGGAGCGACGAATGCTGCACTATTTGCCGCCCAAATTATTGCCTTACACGATACAACAGTATCTGTTAAACTTGATAATTATCGTAAAAAAATGAAACGAAATGTGAATGAAATGAGGGACGATCTTGCGAAACAATAAAAAATCCGAAACGATTATACCTCCACAAACGATTGGCATTATCGGTGGAGGACAATTAGGAAGAATGATGGCGATTGCGGCAAAAACGATGGGGTATAACGTGATTGTTTTAGACCCGACGGAGAACTGTCCGACGGCACAAGTAAGCGATGAGCACATTGTAGCTACTTATGATGATATGGATGCTATTAAACAGTTAACGGAAAAAAGCGATGTCGTTACATATGAATTTGAAAACGTCGATTTAGCAGCTGCAAGCTTTATAGAAGCGGCGGGAAAACTGCCGCAAGGTGCGTTTGCACTTGAAGTAACACAAAACAGAGAACGGGAAAAAACGTTAATGAAAGATGCAGGGCTTCCAGTTGCGCCATTTGCGATCGTAAAAAATGGTGAGGATGTAAAAAAGGCTTTAAAACATATCCCACTACCGGCCGTTATAAAAACGTGTCGAGGAGGATATGACGGAAAAGGCCAATTAAAAATAACGACCGATGACGATGTGCAACGAGCAATTGAATTTGCAGACAGCGGAGACACCTTCATTCTCGAACAATGGATTCAATTTGATCAAGAAATATCTGTCGTTTTCACCCGCGCTACAGACGGAAAGATCACTTATTTTCCGTTAGCGGAAAACGTACATAAAGAGCATATTTTGTATGAAACGATTGCACCAGCACGTGTATCGGAACGCGTGCAAAAAAAAGCATACGAAGCGGCAAAAGTAATAGCTGAATCACTCGAAGTCGTCGGTACGTTTGCGATTGAAATGTTCGTAAGCGGAGAAATTATTTTTATTAATGAAATGGCACCACGTCCACATAACTCCGGACATTATACGATCGAATCGTGTAATGTTTCACAATTTGCGCAACATATTCGTGCTATTTGTCAAATACCGTTAGTAGAAATAGAACAGCTTAAACGAGCAAGAATGATTAACGTGCTCGGTGAAAATATGGAAAAAGCCCTTCGTGCTCTTACAGAGATGCCGGAAGCTAATGTTCATTTTTACGGTAAAAAAGAGGCGAAAGCAAAACGGAAAATGGGTCATGTGACGTTTGTTGCAAACGATGAAAAAACGTTAGAGCATTACCGGTCAGCATATGAGGAGGAAACGAAATGATTGAACGTTATACGCGTGAAGAAATGGGTGCTATTTGGACGGACGATAATAAATATAACGCATGGCTTGAAGTAGAAGTTTTAGCGTGTGAAGCGTGGGCAGAACTCGGAGTCATTCCGAAAGAAGATGTGAAAAAAATTCGTGAAAATGCTTCTTTTTCCGTAGAACGTATTTTAGAAATTGAACGAGAAACACGCCACGATGTCGTAGCGTTTACACGCGCGGTATCCGAATCGCTCGGTGATGAACGGAAGTGGGTCCATTACGGATTAACATCTACAGACGTCGTCGATACAGCCCTTTCTTATTTAGTAAAACAGGCGAATGATATATTGCGCACTGATATTGAGCGTATGATTCAAGTGTTAAAAGAAAGGGCGATCGAACATCAACATACTGTCATGATCGGTCGAACACACGGAGTTCATGCAGAACCGACGACGTTCGGTCTAAAACTTGCTTTATGGTACGAAGAGATGAAACGGAATTTAGAACGTTTCAACGAAGCGGCAAATCGGGTACAGTTTGGTAAGTTATCCGGTGCAGTTGGTACGTATGCGAACATCGATCCGTTCGTGGAATCATACGTTTGTGAAAAGTTAGGTTTATCTCCGGCTCCCCTTTCGACACAAACGTTACAACGTGATCGTCATGCGGAATATATGGGGACGCTCGCGTTAATTGCCACGTCGATTGAAAAGTTCGCAACGGAAATTCGTCATTTACAAAGAACGGAAGTACGTGAAGTGGAAGAGTTCTTCCGGGCTGGTCAAACTGGTTCATCGGCGATGCCGCATAAACGTAATCCAATTGCTTCGGAAAATATGAGTGGTATGGCACGGGTTATTCGTGGTTATATGGTGACAGCGTACGAAAATGTATCGTTATGGCATGAACGTGATATTTCACATTCATCGACAGAACGAATTATTTTACCAGATGCGACGATTGCGCTTAATTATATGCTAAATCGCTTTACGAACGTACTCAAAAACTTAACGGTTTATCCGGGAAATATGAAACGAAATATCGAAAGAACGCACGGTGTCATATTTTCCCAACGTGTCTTACTTGCACTTATTGAAAAGGGAATGGCTCGGGAAGAAGCGTATGACCATATCGTCCAGCCGTTAGCGATGCAAGCGTGGGAAGAGGAAACATCCTTTAAAAAGTTAGTTGAACAAAATGAACTCGTGCAGCAGTTTTTAACGAAAGAGGAAATAGAAGCTTGTTTTGATTATACGTATCATTTTAAAAACGTTGACTTCATCTTTAAACGTTTAGGCTTAACGGACAAGTAAAACAGATGTACCGCGAAATAGAAAGGTAAAGGAGACGAGTAATATGGAACAACAACCTGCAGCGACACAAATTGAAGAGGACAAGCTCTATCGCGATATGGGGCTTACAGATGAGGAGTTTGAGCGGATAAAAGAGATATTAGGTAGATTACCGAACTATACGGAAACAGGAATCTTTTCCGTCATGTGGTCGGAACATTGTAGTTATAAAACGTCGAAACCGTTATTAAAAAAATTACCGACTAAAGCGCCTCACGTACTTGTCGGTCCAGGTGAAGGCGCCGGAGTCATCGATATTGGGGATAACCAGGCAGTCGTTTTTAAAATGGAAAGCCATAATAGTCCGTCAAAAATAAATCCATTTGAAGGGGCAGCGACAGGTGTTGGCGGAATTTTACGTGACGTATTTTCGATGGGGGCTCGTCCAATTGCTGCACTAAACTCACTTCGTTTCGGACCGCTTACGTCTGAACGAACGAAATATTTGTTTAAAGAAGTCGTTCAAGGTATTGCTCATTACGGAAATAACGTTGGAGTACCGACTGTTGGTGGAGAAGTGAAGTTCGATGAATGTTATGAAGATAGTCCACTCGTCAACGCCATGGTTGTCGGATTGTTAAATCATAATGACATTCAAAAAGGTGTCGCAAAAGGACCCGGCAACGTCGTCATTTATGCAGGTGCTCCGACAGGGCGTGACGGCATTCATGGTGCCACGCATTCTTCAGATGATGAAATTTCAGAAGATGCAAAACCAGCTGCAGGCAACCCGTTTTTAGAAAAACGTCTCATTGAAGCTTGTTTAGAAGTGATTCATCACGATGCACTAGTCGGTATGCAAGATATGGGGGCAGCAGGGTTAACGTCTTCTGGTAGTGAAATGGCTTCAAAAGCCGGAACAGGTATGGAACTAAACTTAGATCTCGTGCCGCAAGCTGAAGAACAGATGACGGCCTATGAAATGATGTTGTCAGAGACACAAGAACGACTGTTGCTCGTCGTGGAAAAAGGTAAAGAGCTGGAAATTATCGATATATTTAAAAAGCACGATG
>Ga0209487_1003951_pt1 | contig 11536 bp, 13 predicted proteins | sample Poulit2012_FD_187524 | JGI IMG/M metagenome (GOLD analysis project Ga0209487, IMG submission 187524) | Agricultural soil microbial communities from Georgia to study Nitrogen management - Poultry litter 2012 (SPAdes) (version 2) | ecosystem: Environmental > Terrestrial > Soil > Agricultural land... | reverse complement strand
TAGTAACAAAACATGGGCCAGTTAAAACAGATCATATGCTATTCATAGCTGCTGGTGCATTTCATATGTCTAAGCCCTCAGACTTAATACCAGAACTACAAGGTAGGTTCCCGATCAGAGTAGAATTAGAAAAATTATCTGTTGAAGATTTTAAAAGAATTTTAAATGAACCATCAAATGCCTTATTGAAACAATATCAGGCGCTATTGAAAGCAGAAGGTATCAACGTTATATTTACAGACGAAGCTATTGTTCGCCTTGCTGAGATAGCTTATCAAGTAAATCAAGATACGGATAATATTGGTGCGAGACGACTTCATACCATTTTAGAAAAATTACTTGAAGATTTATCATTTGAAGCACCTGATATACAAATGGAAAAAATTGAAATCACACCGACATATGTGGATGAGAAACTTGGTAATATTATAAAAAACAAAGATTTGAGTCAATTTATATTATAATAGAATGAATTTCATATTTACAAAGACAACTACTTCAATAAAAATATTTGTTGAAATTCATTAAATATATAACACAATACTAATTAGATGGAGGATAATTATGGAACTATTACAACGTACAAGAAAAATTAATGCAATGTTACAGAAATCAGCAGGAAAAAAGGTAAATTTTAACGAAATGTCTTCCACATTATCAGATATTATTAAAGGAAATGTATTTATTCTAGACAGAGAAGGAAGACTGTTAGGTTTCGCTATAAATCAGGAAATTGAAAACGAGCGTATGAAAGGTATGCTTGAAGATAGGCAGTTCCCAGATGAATATACACAGGGTCTGTTTAATATTATTGAAACAACAGCAAATTTAGATATAGATAGTGTTTACACTGTCTTTCCTGTGGAAAATCGTGATCTTTTCCAAAATGGTTTAACAACGATTGTTCCTATTATTGGCGGTGGAGAACGTTTGGGCACATTGATTTTAGGAAGATTATCTGACTCATTTAATTCAGATGATCTTTTATTAGGTGAATATGGTGCAACAGTTGTAGGGATGGAAATATTGCAAGAAAAAGCTGCAGAAGTTGAACGAGAAGCTAGAAGCAAGGCTGTAGTACAAATGGCGATTAGTTCATTATCATACAGTGAATTAGAAGCAATTGATCATATTTTTGAGGAATTGGATGGGAATGAAGGGTTACTTGTTGCTAGTAAGGTTGCAGATAGAGTAGGGATAACAAGATCTGTCATTGTAAATGCGCTTAGAAAACTCGAAAGTGCCGGTGTTATAGAATCGCGCTCATTAGGTATGAAAGGTACTTATATCAAAGTGCTGAATGATAAATTCTTAGTAGAGCTCGATAAATTACGCTCTAGATAAATTACTTTATTAAAAACCAAAATTACCTTTTATTTTGATAATTTTGGTGTAAAAACAAAAAAGGCTGATCATTTCATCTGATTAGCCTTTTTATTTTATAAAAATATCAATTTCATACTCATAAAGTATTGAATATGGAGGGTGCTCTTAATGGTCATAAGAACCTAGTTCAAATGTATCGCGATTAATTTAAATGTATTATAAATGTAATTCAGCAGAAATAATAGTTACATAATTTGACTATTAATCTACTATTTTCGCCTATTATTACCTTTAATGGAATAATATAAATAAGAAATATCATTTCTCTAATCACTTAAGTACGGGTATTTAGACTCATTTTAGTTCGTTAATGAGAATATTGTCATATTATGTTGGACTTTACTCGTATTTTAGACTAAACTCGTAAGGAATGATGTTCAAAAAATGTTCAGTTTAATATGAGTCAACATGACTAAATTATCTAAACTCCCATATTTAATATCGAAAGAAATACATAGTAAAATAGATTACAATTTTATTTCAAAAATATTTCTAAGGGGGGATCTTTGTGAATTTATTTGATGGGACTATACAAACGCTGGAAAAATCACTCGCATATTCAACCGCGAAAAACCGAATAATAGCAGACAATATTGCCAATGTTGATACTCCGAATTACAAGGCGAAAAAGGTAGTATTTAAAAATGTATTAGCAAGTACAATGGATAAAACGATTCAGAATAAGCGCACACATTCCAAACATTTTTCATTTGGAAATATGGTAGACCAATCATATGTAGTCAGAGAAAATACGAACACAATGTATAATCATAATGGTAATAATGTCGATATTGATCAAGAAATGGCAGAATTAGCAAAAAATCAGATTTATTATCAGGCAGTTGTTGATCGTTTAAATGGGAAATTCAGTAATATTGAAAAAGTGATTAGGGGTGGAAGTTGATCATGTCAATCTTTAACGCATTAAATACAAGTGCTAGTGCATTAACTTCACAAAGGCTTCGTATGGACGTTATTTCGTCGAATATAGCGAATGCCCAAACGACACGTGCAACAATTGATGAGAATGGAGAATATGAACCATATAGACGTAAAATGGTTGCGTTAGAACATAATCAAAATCATTTTAAGTCATTTTTACATAAAGCAAAACGATCAAATCAAAATCATACAGCTGGTGTAAAGGTCTCTAGAATCATAAATGACCAGGAACCATTTAAGCTTGAATATAATCCAACTCATCCTGATGCTGATGAATCTGGGTATGTTCAATTGCCAAATGTTGATCCATTAAAAGAGATGGTAGATTTAATGAGTGCTACGAGATCTTACGAGGCTAATATTACTTCATTAAATGCTACTAAGAATATGTTAATGAAGTCATTAGAAATTGGAAAATAGAAGGAGGTAAATGATGAATACGATTATTAATGGTATATCACCATCTGTCCAATCTACTTCTACAATTACTCAGACATCCGGTCAGGCACAGAGTGATTTTGCTAATATATTAAAACAATCAATAGAAAATATGAATAATGTTGAAGCATTATCTGATCAGAAAACGGAAGCATTAGTAAACGGTAACATTGAAGACCTACATGATGTTATGATAGCTGCACAAAAGGCTTCAATAACAGTCGAGGCGACAGTACAGGTACAAAAAAAGGTAATTGACGCATATAACGAAATTATGCGTATGCAAGTATAGGCAGGAAACTAAAAGATACAAATTGATGACAATGATTTAAAAGTTTTTAGTTATTCAATATTTTCATTTGAGTATGGTGGGGAATTTATGAAGGAAAATATAATGAAATTTATAGAGCCAATTCATACATTTTGGACGAAACGTACTAAAGTTCAAAAAGGTGTTTTTATTGGTTCATTTACAATTGTTGTAATGTTAATTATTGGATTATCTTTATTAACTTTTAATAGCAAATTTGTACCGCTTTATTCTAACCTATCTCTGCAAGAATCCGCACAAGTAAAAGGCGAATTAGAGGTGCGTGGAGTCCCTTATGAAATTGAAAATGGGGGAACTACGATTAAGGTCCCTGAAGAAAAAGTTGATACTTTAATTGTAGATCTAGCTGGGCAGGGAATCCCTACTAGTGGTCATACAGACTATTCCTTTTTTAGTGAGAATTCCTCATGGGGAATTACCGATAATGAATTCAACATGATCAAATTAGATGCTATGCAAACAGAACTTGCTAATTTAATTAAAGGTATTGAAGGTATATCTGATGCAAACGTATTAATTACGTTGCCAAAGGAAAGTGTATTTGTTACTGAAAGCTCAGAAGAAGCAAGTGCTGCAATTAGAATTGATACCCAACCAGGTTATCAGTTTAAAGGTAATCAAATTGAAGCTTTATACCACTTGGTATCAAAAGCAATACCTAATTTGCCAAAAGAAAATATCATGATCATTAATCAATACTCAGAGTATTTTGATAGCGTTGCTACAGGAGATCATGGTGATCAAGGTGAATATACATACCAACAAACTGTAAAAAAGGATATAGAACGTGATATACAAAGACGACTTCAACATATGCTAGGATCTATTGTTGGAACTGATAGTGTCATTGTATCTGTTACAGCCGACATAGATTTTACGAAAGAGAATCGTGTAGAAGAACTTGTTGAACCTGTTGATTTAGAAAACATGGAGGGATTACCAGTAAGTATTGAGTCAATCCATGAAACATATACAGGTGGACAGGATGCTGGACAGATTGTTGGCACTGGAGAAGGAGATATTCCCGATTATCCCGCTGTTGATGAAAGTGGAGATGGGGAGTATGAACTAGTTAAAGAAACAATAAACAATGAATTTAATAAAATTCGTAAAGAGATAGTTGAAAGTCCTTTTAAGGTAAGAGATTTAGGTATTCAGGTAGCTGTTGATAGTGTTAGAGAAAATGCTGGCAATGAGATCCAATATTTATCACAACAAGAACAGAATGCAGTTGAATCAGGAATTTCTTCAATCTTGCATTCAATGATCAACACATCGATCGATAAGGAATATGGTGACATCGATCCTGAAGAAAAAATATCCATTGTTTTCCAGGAGTTTAGTAGTACACCAACATTACCAATTACATCTGGTCCTGTCATTCCTCTATGGCTCTACATTGTAGGTGGATTTTTATTAACGATTATTATTATATTATTATTTATGCTATTAAGAAGAAAGAATGTAGAGGAACATGATCCAATAGGAGAGGAATATACTTCTGACCTAGAATTAGATATTTCTCAACTTACAGAGAGTCCAGAAACTGAAACGGAACTACAGAAAAAGCAATTGGAAAAAATGGCTGAAGAAAAACCGGAAGATTTTGCAAAGTTATTAAGAAGTTGGATTGCAGATGATTAGGGGGTATGAACATGGCGAGAAGTCGACGTGGATTAACAGGTAAACAAAAGGCTGCTATCCTTTTAATTTCCTTAGGTCCTGATGTGTCTGCACAAGTATACAAGCATTTATCAGAAGAAGAGATTGAAAGATTAAGTTTGGAAATTTCATCGGTTCAAAAAGTTGATTCAGATTTAAAAGAGGAAGTTTTGGATCAATTTCATCAAATAGCACTTGCCCAGGATTATATATCTCAAGGTGGGGTAGGGTATGCAAAAACAGTACTTGAAAAAGCTTTTGGAAAACAAGAGGCAGCAAATATAATTAATCGACTTACTTCGTCATTACAAGTGAGACCGTTTGATTTTGCTAGAAAGGCAGATTCACATCAAGTATTGAATTTTATTCAGAGTGAGCATCCACAAACAATCGCCTTAATATTGTCATATTTAGATCCAGAACAGGCTGGGCAAATCTTATCTGAATTACAAGAAGATTTACAGGCTGATGTCGCTAAGCGAATTGCAACAATGGATTCTACATCGCCTGATATTATTAGCCAGGTAGAGCAAGTATTAGAACGAAATTTATCGTCCTCATTAACGGAGGATTATACGCAAACTGGTGGAATTGAATCTGTAGTTGAAGTGTTAAATAGTGTTGATAGAAGTACAGAAAGAACCATTTTAGATACTTTAGAGATACAAGACCCTGAGCTTGCTGATGAAATAAGAAAGAGAATGTTTGTGTTTGAAGATATTGTTATTCTGGACAATCGTGCTATTCAGCGTGTTATTCGCGAGGTCGATAATGACGATTTACGATTATCACTTAAAGTTGCTAGTGAAGAAGTTAAGGACGTTGTCTTCAAAAACATGTCTCAGAGGATGGCGGAAACATTTAAAGAGGAAATGGAATTCATGGGTCCTGTTCGATTACGTGATGTTGAAGAGGCTCAAATGCGAATTGTTAGTTCGATTCGCCGCTTAGAAGAAATTGGAGAAATTATAATTGCCCGAGGTGGGAGTGATGATATCATTGTCTAGTTTAAAACAATACCATGAACATCATCACAAGGAAAGATTGATTGAAGTTAGACCAATAGAATTAAAAAAGGTAGAAAACACTTATGACGACCATTCCTTAGCTACCGATAACGAAAAAAGCATCATTGAAAAAGAGATTCAAAATCTACGTGAAAATTTGGAAAAATTAAAGCAAGAAAAAGAAAATATGCTTCAATCAACAAAAGAAGAAATAAAGTTGGAAAAAGATAATTGGGAGCAAGAGAAACAATTGTTAATTAAACAAGGGTATCAAGAAGGCTATGATCTAGGTTTTGCAGAAGGGAAAAAAGCTGCCGAAAAACATTATGAAACCCTAATCAATCAAGTTAATGAATTAGAAAATACTGCGATAAAGGATTATCATAGGAAACTTGAAAAAAGTGACCATGATATCGTTGACCTCTCAGTTAAAATAGCGGAAAAAATTATCAAAGAAGAATTAGCAACTGATCCAACATTATTGTTAAATATCGTAATGGCCGCAATTTCAGAGATTAAGGATCAATCACAAATATCTATCTATGTTCACCCAAATAACTATCAGTCACTTATGAAGCAAAAAAGTGAATTAATGAACACACTTGATGGGGATACGAAATTATCCATTTTTGTAAATAAAAAAATGACAGAAAACGAATGTTTAATCGAACATCCTTTTGGACAAATTGATGCAAGTATTGATACTCAGTTGCAACAAATACGTGATATTTTGCATCAAGTGACGATGGAGAAACAGTCATCATGATCGACGCATATTTAACAGCAATTGAACAAGCAGATACTTATAAAAGATATGGAAGGGTCCTGCAAGTTGTTGGCTTAATGATAGAATCACAGGGCCCAGCTGCGAATATTGGGGAAGTTTGCTATATATATGCCTCTACAAATGGCGAACAACCAATACTTTCAGAAGTGGTTGGATTTAATAATGAAAAGATTATTTTAATGCCATATTCTGAAGTGACGGAAATTGGACCAGGGTGTTTGGTAGAAGCGACCGGAAAACCTTTAACTATTAAAGTTGGACAAGGGTTAATTGGAAATGTGATCGATTCTTTAGGAATGAAATTAGATCAATCACAATTACCAAATGGCTTAACTGAGTATATAACCGAGCGTACACCTCCAAATCCAATGGATCGACCACCTATTGAAAAACCGATACAAGTGGGGGTTAAAGCAATTGATTCACTTTTAACAGTCGGTAGGGGTCAAAGAGTTGGTATCTTTGCTGGAAGTGGTGTGGGAAAAAGTACATTACTTGGTATGATTGCTCGTAATAGTGGTGCTGATATTAATGTAATTGCATTAATAGGTGAACGGGGTAGGGAAGTCAGGGAATTCATTGAACGCGATCTCGGTGAAGAAGGATTGAAAAAATCAATTGTTGTAGTTGCAACGTCAGATCAACCAGCCTTAATGCGAATTAAAGGAGCATATACAGCAACTGCTATCAGTGAATATTTTAGGGATTTAGGTTACCATGTCAATTTAATGATGGACTCTGTAACCCGTGTAGCTATGGCACAAAGGGAAATAGGACTTGCTACTGGCGAACCACCAACAACTAAAGGATATACACCATCTGTTTTTGCTATATTACCAAAACTTTTGGAAAGAACTGGAGCAAGTAATCTAGGTACAATTACTGCTTTTTACACAGTGTTAGTTGATGGTGATGATATGAATGAGCCAATAGCTGATACGGTTAGGGGAATTTTAGATGGTCATTTCATTCTAGATCGAAAATTAGCAGAGCAAGGACAATTTCCTGCCATTAATATTTTAAAATCAATCAGTAGGGTAATGAATCAAATTGTGGATGAGCAACATATAGAGGCAGCCCAGCAACTTCGTACTTTAATGGCAATCTATGAGGAAAATAGTGAACTGATTCAAATTGGTGCATACAAGCATGGTACAGATAGAAATATTGATAAAGCAATTCTATTTCATCCAAAAATCCAATCATATTTAAAACAAGCTATTTTTGAATATGAGCCATTGGAAAATTCGATTGAACAAATGAAGGTATTACTTAATGGAGGTATCGATTGATTATGCATCCAACCCAAACATTAGCTAAAATCTTAAACATTCGGGAAAAAGAAAAAAAAGATGCCCAGCTAGCCCATTATGAGTCTACTGTTCATTTTGAAGAAGTTGCAACGAAACTACATTCGTTGTTAGTAGAAAAAGAAAATGTTGAAAAATCATATGAAAAAGATTTCGGAAAGATAACCTCAATCGATAAGATAAGGGAGCAAATGGCATATATAGACTATCTGACCCAACAGATCGTTAGGTTACAAGAACAAGTAAATGAAGCCCGTAATACCATGGAAGTGAAACAGGTGAAATTAACAGATGCACATGTTGAAGTGAAAAAGTATGAAAAAATTATTGAATTTCGTAAACATGAGCAATTAAAGTCTGAACTCAGGAAAGAACAAATCATGATGGATGAAGTTTCAACACAACAGTATGTAAGCCGAAAATAGGTGATTAACATGGCCAAAGATATGTCGAATAAACAAAAGAAAACCAACCCGGTTTTGTGGTTTTTATTTGCAATTGTTTTACCCATCATTATTGCATTCATATTAACATTAATCATTCTAACAGCCGCAGGGGCAGATGTCTCAGGTTGGGCAAAACAAACGGGAAGTAAAATCCCAGTCATATCATCGTTTATAACTACCGAGGAAGAAAAGGGCTATAAAATAGAAATTGAAAAAGCTGAAAGAAAAATTAGTGATCAACAAATTGAAATTGAAACATTAACAAATGAAATTAATAATCTCGAATTGATCATTGAACAGCTCAAGCAAGATATCGTAAAAATTGAGAATAAGACAAGCAATGACGAAAAAATGAATGAAGAAAATAATAGTGTCTTGGAACAACAAAAAAGTCAATTAAAAAATCTATCCGCCTCATTTAAAAAAATGAATAAAAAACAAGCAGCATTAATCTTTCAAGATTTGGATAAAGACGTTGCAATTTCTGTATTAGAAGAATTACCGAATGATGTCCGTGGTGGAATTTTAGAGGCAATGGATTCGAAACTAGCGGCAGAATTAGCAGAGTTATTTTTAATACAAAATAATTAAAATGTATTATTGAAAGGGGGTGAGAGAATGGAAATGATAAATATGCTTTTAAATCAGTCAATACCAACAACTTATCCTGATCGTAATCCGAATGAAACCCGGGTTCATGGTCAAAATGGAGAATCATTTTTTCAGCAGCTTTTGTCAAATAAATGGGTTTCCAATGTCGGTATAACATCTGGTAAAGATGGAGCATCAGAAGATGGTCTTGCAGTGGAAGAAGAACAGATATTAGAAGAAATTCTCGTAAATATTCAACTAAACGATTCTGACCTTGTTAATATTACAGAATTATCTGCTAAACTTAATGAGTTACCATTTGATCAAGTAAAAGAATTGTATAGTTTACTTGTTGGTGATAAAGAGTTAGCGGATGAGATCAGTGAAGAAGAAGTGAACAGAAATATAGTTAGTTTAATTCAAAATTTAATAGATGATCAAAATAAAATAGGGATTCCTTCATGGCCCATTTTACCGGAAGAATTTCGACATAACGAACAATCTGATCATCACTCAGTAAGTTTTTTAGTCAATCCTAGTTTGGAAGTAGTTCAACAAAGTGAAGAAGCAACGAACAGGCAATTTGGAGAACTTTTTAAACAAGTTGAATTATTAATTGCGGGAGTAACTGATGATCAGGATCTAATTAGGATTTCACCAAAGATATTAGAACTATTAGAAAAATGGGTAGCCTTGGCAAATAAGTATAGTACTGAAACAAATCACAGCTACACACTGCCAACCGAGTCCACATCTGAAAATAAAGCACAAACTATGTGGAAGGAACTGTTAAATACTTTTCAAAAAAGAAATGAGTTAGCAACAAATCAGCATTATCAAACAAACGCCAAGGTAACAAGTAAAGATATTGGTAAATGGATGCAAGGTATTCTTAGTGAACAGTTTACTATTGAAGAAAATCGGGGTATCCAATCTATCAATTTAACAAATCAACCATTGTCGAAAATAGAGCAATATGTAATCTATCTAAACCAAAATGGAACGAATCATTCAATAGATAAGCAGTTGATTGATCAATTTCAGCAAGTGATAGGGACAAGTAGGTTTTTATCATTGAATAATGGTGTAAACCAATTATCAATAGCCATACGTCCAGATAACTTAGGTGAAATGATGGTGAGATTTACCGAAATAAATGGAGAAATGACCTTAAAAATCATTGTTTCATCACAAGCAACAAGACAAATATTAGAATCTAATATCCATCAATTGAAAAATATGTTTTCACCGCATCAAGTAGTCATTGAAGAACGAGAAGTAACGATTGAGAATGTGAATAGTCAACCTGAGGAACAACAATTTGAAGATGAAGAAAATCAATCACATCATTCAAATCAGGATGAGTCAAAAAATGCTGATCAGGAATTTGAAACGGAATTTCATGATTTATTAATGAATGCGAAAGTGTAGGTGAATCAGATGTCAAAAATAGATCCATCCTTATATTTACACAATCAACCAAAGGATCGGGTGCCTAGTAGTGAATTAGGAAAAGATGAGTTTATGAAAATTCTCATGACTCAATTACAGCATCAAGATCCACTAAGTCCAATGGATGATCGTGAGTTCATTTCACAAATGGCGACATTTTCTTCATTGGAGCAAATGATGAATATGACAAGTTCAATTGATATGCTTGTTCAGAGCCAATTAGTCTCACCGGTTATTCAATATAGTCATATGATTGGGAAAGAAGTTTCTTATCAGGCTTATGATCAAGAAACAGGCGAAAAGTTAGATGTTGAAAAGAGTAGTGTTATAGCAGTAAGTCAACAAGACGGTTGGGCAATTTTAGAATTAGCAAATGGAGAAAAAATTTATGCTGACTCTGTAATTCAAGTGAGTGATTCAAATGCTAATGTAGAAGGAAATAAAGATGAGCCATAGAATTCAGCAATTACATCAACATTATCAAATTCCGTCGGTCAAGAATTTAAATAAGCCAACAAGCAAAGATTTCAAAAATATATTAAATAATATACAAGAAGTAAAAATTAGTAAACATGCTCAGCAACGATTAAAAGAAAGAAATATTCACATTGATCAAAATCAATGGCAAGCAATTGGTGAAAAAATGAATGAAGCGAAGCAAAAAGGGGTAACAGATTCCTTAGTAGTAATGAATGATGCAGCACTACTTGTTAGCACCAAAAATCATACAGTAGTGACAGCAATGGGACGTGAAGAAGCTACATCAAGGGTTTTCACAAATATTAATGGAACGATTTTAATGAACGAATAGGCTGGACCCTTATGGGAAGCCAAAAGCTGTTGACTGATCGATACAGCTTAAATCAAATATACCGTTAAAGGGGAAAATAATATGTTACGTTCAATGTATGCAGGAATCTCAGGAATGAAAAACTTTCAAACGAAATTAGATGTGATTGGTAATAATATTGCTAACGTAAATACAGCTGGTTTTAAAAAAGGGAGAGTCACTTTCCAGGATATGATGAGTCAGACGACTGCGGGTGGCCAAGGAGCAACCGGTGGACGTGGTGGAATTAACCCTATCCAAGTGGGCTTAGGATCACAACTTGGTTCTATCGACAATGTACACACACAAGGATTTAGAGAAACGACCAACATTCCATTAGACCTACAATTAGAAG
>Ga0209487_1003950_pt1 | contig 11539 bp, 8 predicted proteins | sample Poulit2012_FD_187524 | JGI IMG/M metagenome (GOLD analysis project Ga0209487, IMG submission 187524) | Agricultural soil microbial communities from Georgia to study Nitrogen management - Poultry litter 2012 (SPAdes) (version 2) | ecosystem: Environmental > Terrestrial > Soil > Agricultural land... | reverse complement strand
ATCCCCAGCGGTGGGAGGAACGGTTAAAATCAACGTCGTCATAGATAAACACCGCCGACCGGATGTGTAGTAGGCGACAGCGGGGAAATGCACCCTCGTAGGGGCGATGCATCCGTCGGGCGAAGCAGAATCAAACCGGGGTGACTGGGCCGCGGCAGAGGCGAGCCGACCCGTTCAAGGGAGGCATCGCCCATTGTGAACGTGTCGCCTCGGCGAATGGATGTGCATCGCCCATCGTGAACGTGTCGCCTTGGTCAAGGCGCGGGCGCAACGAACCAGGCGTAGGGGCGATGCATCCGTCGGACGAAGCAGAATCAAACCGGAATGGCTGGGCCGCGGCCGAGGTGGGCCGACCCGTTCAAGGGAGGCATCGCCCATTGTAAACGTATCGCCTCGGCCAACGCGCGGGCGCAACGAACCAAGCGTAGGGGCGATGCATCCGTCGGGCGTAGCAAATTCATTCGGAGTGGCTGGGCCACGGCAGAGGCGGGCCGTCCGGTTTAAGGGAGGCATCGCCCGTTGTGAACGTGTTGCCCCGGCGAATGGACGTGCATCGCCCATCGTGAACGTGACGCCTCGGCCAACGCGCGGGCGCAACGAATCAGGCGTAGGGGCGATGCATCCGTCGGACGAAGCGAATTCGTCCGACGGATGACAGGACCGCGGCAGAGGCGGGCCGTCCGGTTTAAGGGAGGCATCGCCCATTGTGAACGTATCGCCTCGGCGAAAGGATGTACATCGCCCATTGTGAACGCATTGCCTCGGTGAACGGATGTGCATCGCCCATTGTGAACGTGTCGCCTCGGCGAATGGATGTGCATCGCCCATCGTAAACGTATTGCCTCGGCGAAAGGATGTACATCGCCCATCGTGAACGTGACGCCTCGGCCAACGCGCGGGCGCAACGAATTAGGCGTAGGGGCGATGCATCCGTCGGGCGAAGTGAATTCATTTGGAATGGCCGGGCCGCGGCAGAGGCGGGCCGTCCGGTTTAAGGGAGGCATCGCCCATAGTGAACGCATTGCCTCGGCGAACGGATGTGCATCGCCCATCGTAAATGTATCGCCTCGGCCAACGCGCGGGCGCAACGAATCAGGCGTAGGGGCGATGCATCCGTCGGGCGAAGCGAATTCGTCCGGGATGACTGGGCCGCGGCAGAGGCGGGCCGTCCGGTTTAAGGGAGGCATCGCCAATTGTGAACGTATCGCCTCGGCCAACGGGCGGGCATCGCCCATTGTGAACGTATCGCCTCGGCCAACGGACGGGCGTAGCCTCCCGCGACTCCATCGACGAACCGTTACCAATCCATCCCTGCCGGCTAATCCGCCTCACGCTGCCCGACGGATGCTACGCCCCTACGGGTGATGTGAATGACTGCCTTGCTTATTGCGAACGTGTCGTCTGAGCCAACGGACGGGTGATGTGTGTGATGATATACGCCCCTGCGGGTCATCCTTATCGACTTTCGACGACCTATGCACCCACGACTCAACGCCGATACCTCCCCGTCGCGGCAACAACTGGATTGTTACGGACTGAGGCACGGCAATTGTATACTATTCAAGAGGATACAGGGTTAGTACGCCCTTGTATACGCGCGTCGTGACAGGGCGCATAGATACGAAGACCGAACTTGACATACAGGTGCATACCGTGAACCATACATCCACACATACCCAGATCCGGCGGAGCCGAGACAGCGGCGCCGCTCGTCAGGACGCATTGCATGCCATGACGGATGAGGACCTGATGTCCAACTTCCAGGCCGGATCAATAGAAGCATTCAATATTCTCGTCGATCGATACTCGGAGAGGCTGACGCACTACCTGTACGGCTTCCTGGGCGACATGAAGCGTTGTGAGGACCTCTTGCAGGAGACGTTTCTCCGCGTCTATCGCAACCGCCACTCGTACCGTCGCATCGCCAAGTTCTCTACCTGGCTCTACACGATTGCGGGTAACCTCGCGCGGTCGGAGTACCGCAAGCGCAAGCGCCGCCGGCTCTACTCGATCCAATCGGTAAACCGCGAGAATGAAGAGTATGAGATGCAGATCCCGGACGAATCGTTTTCGCCCGACCGTCATGCGGAGAGCATGATCCAGGACGAGTACATCCAGCAGGCGCTGAAGGAGATCCCACAGTCGTTCCGCGAAGTGGTCGTGCTACGGGATATCCAGCAGCTCGCGTACGAAGAGATCGCCGATATCACCGGTCTGCCGATGGGCACCGTCAAAAGCCGCATCAACCGGGGGCGCTCGAAGCTGCAAACGCTGTTGAAGGACATCTATCCGTTCGAAAACCAGACGGCCTGACGATCGGACGTCACATGTCAGAGCTCCGCGCCAACCCAGACCTCCGAGGTTTCCAAAACCTCGGTGGTCTTTTCGTATTAAGACGACGGCCGATTGACGATAGACGATGAGGCGCCGGTGGTTGAGTATAGCGTATTTCACGCGGCTTCCGACGCTATCAACGACCTGGCAGGTCTGACCGGTTTATCACGATAGCCGTTCGACGATGGTCGATAGACGGCAAACCAGACGAGGCAGCCATTTCCGGGCATCGTACATCGTCCGTCCAACCGACCTTCGCGCCTTTGCGTCTTAAGCGCGAGCCCCCACATCGCGACGATACCACGCCCGAACATTGCCGCGCGTCAATCGTCATCCATCGAGAACAGACAGTTGAAGACCGACACCCCTCCATGCACCCCCATCGCATTACCGTCGAACGAGACCCCCAGACACTGACGCTCGACTGGTCCGACGGCCACCGCACCGTCTACCCGCTCGACGGACTCCGCCGCGCGTGCCCGTGCGCCACCTGCCGCGGCCACGAGAATATGCACGAACTGCCGGATCCCGAGATTTTCGACGTGCCGTCGCTGATGGAATGGCGGGATGTGGAGCTCGAAGCGGTGGGCTCTTATGCGCTGCGCATCAAATGGGACGACGGCCACGACACCGGCATCTACACGTGGCAGCGGCTGCGTGCGATGTGCCCGTGCGAGGCGTGCCGACGCGCGTACGACGAGTAGGGCCCGGCGCTCGACGCGCCGTCAAACATCGCCCTGACCAAGTGATCCAATGTTCACCGGCGCCTCGTCAAAACGGTCAATAATCTCAGTCAGCCGCCGCCACTCTTCGGCGTAGCGCGTCAGATGCGGCTTCGCACCACCGGCGGTCTCCCTCTCAAGCAACTCGTGAACGCGCCGGATCTCCTCAGCGTACTCACCCTCAGTGAACTTGCCACCGAAAAATGCCAGTCTAAGCCAGACGAGGTACGTCGTGACGGCATCGCACTCGTTGTAGTCGACGATCTTCTGGTGATCGCCATTCAGCCAACTCTCTGCTACCGCGTGGCCGTCCATATCAAACTTACCCGGCACGCCGCATAACGTCGCCAACTCATGGAGCGACGGCGTCCCCTTCCCCCAACCACTCACGACGTACTTGATGTCGATGTGGCAGTCGGTGCCGCGGGCATAATAGTCCTTGCCGTCCCAGGGTTTATTCGGACGTTCATTAAATCCTGCCGCCTGCACGTTGTTGACCAACGCTCGCTGGATGAGCACCTTCAGGTCAGAGTCATAGGAGTTAAACCCGACGAGCTGCGGCTTACGAAACCCTACCGCATCCAGAAATGTCGAGACGATATGACGCTCCGACGACTCCACCGGGTCATTGACATCACGCGGGAGCGATAACAACCGCAGCTTGACACCGTCCGGGGATTTCCACCGTTCAAGCACCGCGATCGAAACCACGCGGCACGCGACCATCTTGAGAAACGGCATCGGATCCTCTTCCGTCGCGCCCCCCTCCTTCCACATCCGCTCTATAATCTCCCGCTCGGTGGCAGCTTCATCATCCACATCGTATAACAAGCGGCCGGCAAGTTGGTCGGGCACCCATTCGGCATCAAAGGCCCAGACCCGGTCGAACATTTCTTTGAACATGAAGGGGAAGCTTTGAGCGGTGAGCAATGGGCAGTGAGCAGTCACGGTGAACTTAGAGCTGCCGACTTAAAATCGAAATAGTGTCCCGACGCAAAGCCTATGTGCATCGTCTATACCTGCAAGCCCATCGCTCAAAGCTCATCGCTCATAGCTCGATCGGCATTCTCCCCTCCGCCTGCCGCTTACCGGCGAGCCAGTCGACGACGGCCGCGAGCGCTGCGGATCGGAATCCATACGTGATGATCGCCGGCGCCGGCACGTCTTGCACCGTGTAGGGATTCCATAGTGCGATGTGGAGACTGGGCTTGATGTGCTCAATGAGCAGCCTGAGCTCGGTATCCGGGCGGCGACGACTGGTGCTGACGAAGATGATGGATGTGTCCTGGCGGTCAATCGTGTCGATTACCTGTGCCGCCTGCATCGGGTGCGCATGGTCGAAGATGATGGGTCGGACGTCGTAAACACGATTTAGCGCGCGCACGACCTCCTCACCAGTGACGCCCTGATCCGACGCCGCGCCTCCACTTGCGCGGTCGGCAACGACGACGGCGACCCGGGCGCCCGGCGGCGGCGGACCAGGATCGCCGTGAGCGGTGAGTCCGATAGCCCACGCGCCGGCCATGAGCCGCTCGTCCTGTAACCGGGCATCCTCCGGATAGTCGGCGGCCCTGCTCGGATACTCCCTCGCAAACTCATCGAGGCGGCGATGCTTCTGGGCCAGCTCACCGGCATCGATCGTTCCTTCATGGATGGCCCTGGACAGCGCGGAGGCGGTCCGCTCGACGTCACCCGCCGAACCCAGCGCCATCACCATATCAGCGCCCGCGGCAAGCGACTTCACCGCCGCCTCTTCCACCCCATAACGCCTCGAGATGGCATGCATGGCCATGGAATCCGTGATGATGACGCCATCATAGCCCCACTCGGAGCGCAGAAGATCCGTGAGGATGCGGCGCGAGAGCGTGGCCGGATGTACGTGGTCAAGTGCAGGATAAAGGATGTGGGCCGTCATAAGACACGGCGTGCGGTCCTGCACGGCTCGGCGAAACGGACGCAGTTCGAGCGCTTCCAATTCTTCGCGAGATCGATCGACGACCGGCAGGCCGAGATGCGAATCGACATGCGTGTCTCCGTGCCCCGGGAAGTGCTTCACACATGTGGCCACCCCCGCCGCCCGGCATCCTCGCGCCCACGCCAGGGCGTGCTCAGCGACGTCGTCCGGATCGCTGCCGAACGAACGATCGGCAATCACGGGGTTCTCCGGATTGCTGTTCACATCCAGCACCGGCGCGAAATCCCAATTTATACCCAGCGACGCCAGCGCCCGTCCCGTTGCCCCGCCGACGTCCTCCGAGAGTTCCAGGTCACCCGCCGCGCCCAGACACATGGCACTCGGCGGGAACGGGAGATCCGATGTGCGCACCACCCCCCCGCCCTCCTGGTCGATCGCGATGAGCGCGCCACGGCCGATCACCGAACGGAGGTCGGACACGAGCTCCCGAGTCTGCTCCGACGACACAATGTTGCGCTGAAACAGCACCACGCCGCGGATACGGTGCCGCCGGATGAGCGAACGAGACGCATCGTCGAGCACCGGCCCCGGCAGCTCGATCATCATAAAGGGGCCCGCTTCCGAATAGGAGGTGTCCATATCAGACACAGTTGGCATGATGTAAAACGATCGGTTTGTACTGACGGGTAACGACCCGGTCCACTTTGCGCCTTCGCGTCTCTGCTCCTTTGCGACTATACGTACCCTCCGCGCCTCCGAGCGAGATGCCAACCGGCAATTTATTCTGAGGAATTGTACCAGGCGCGTTACGGTTTTACATCATCGAATCGATCATCCTGGTTCAACGCGACTTCGTAAAGGGCCGCCACGCGCCGGATAATGGGTGCGGCGGGATATGTGTGGTTCAGGCGCAGGATTTGAGTGGTCTTGGGTGCTTGAACACCCGAAGATACATTTTGCTATGACCGCTATGTTTCGAATCGCCAACACGCGGAACGTCCTCCACCTCGGCACCCTCGCCGCATTATTCCTGTTTGTCTTCCCGCTTGCCGCTTCTGCGCAGTACACCCAATCGCAGGAGATTGAACTCAGGCGCGGCTGGAATGAGATCACGCTACAGGTGCAGCCTGAGGACCTTCGGTTCGACGCGATTCTGGCCGATGTGCTGGAGCACGTCGTCATCGTAGAGAACGAAGACGGCGAAAAGTACGTCCCCTCGGACGACATCAACCAGATTACCGAATGGGATCTGGATGCGGCATATCGCATCCACGTCGAGGAGAACGTCACGCTTTCGGTCGAGGGCGAGCCGTACGTCTCCACGGCACAGCTCAACCTCACCACGGGGTGGAACCTGCTTCCATTTTACCTGAACAGTCCCGTTGCGGCGAAAACGGTGATGGACCAGATGGGAGGTGGCGTAACCGCGCTCCGCGAGGGTGTTGACGGGCGAATGTACAACCCGGGCGATAACCAGACCGACCTCGAGGTGCTCGAACCCGGCCACGGCTACTATGTGCTCGCCGAGCGCAACGCGCGGGTCCGGCCCATCAACGACCTGCCTGCACCGGGACAGCCGCAGGACCCGGGCACGCCCGGCGACCCGAGTGATCCCGACGATCCACAGGATCCTGGTGAGGATGCACCCGGCGATGACGACGGCGGCGAAAATGACGAGGAGAATCCCGGCGAGCCTGCGGTACCCTCAGAGCCCGAGATCCCCGCCGACGCCGACTACGTCTTCGACACGATGGAGCAGATGCTGGCCCACCGCGGCTTTGAAGTCGGACAGGTCGTCGCGGTCCGCGGCTACTACGAACCCGGCGACAACGGCGGCGGCGTCTTCGACGTAACCGACGACGGCTGCGCGCCGGACGGCGCGACGTGTTATGTGCCGGAAGAGCACCAGGCGGAGGCGGTGCCGAGCAGGATTTCGGGAAGAAGCCACAACCTCGCGTACGACAACATCATCCCCGGTTCGGTACGGCTCTATTATAACGATGACAATTACCTGACCGACCTGCATCTGCATGGTCATCGGATGCACACCGACTCGGCTCCGAGGCCGATGATCAATTATGCAGCAGGGCAGCTGTCATTTCATGGACACATTACTCAATTGCCCGAGGACCGTGGAGATGGGCGCTGGAGGCTAGAGTACCGATACGCAACGGCCGATGTCCGGATGACACGACGGGACGTTGAATACATTCATATTCGCTGGCTCGGCGCGCGGCCATCGCCCGACTTCGATGCAAGTGAGCACATTGCGTGGGCAATCAACCTTGCTGCTGATCGCTATGCCCGGTCCAACCAACTTGAAGATGTCGTCGTTGACGACATGTACTACTACGCCGGCCTGATCGTGCACAGGGATGGTGTACGACTCCGGGGGGAACGTGAAGGCGTGCGAGACGGACAGGGTTTCAAGGTTCTTGCTGGCGAGGCATCACGGTACTTCCGGCAGAGGCTCGACACTTCGCACGACTTGTACCTACCTAAATCTGAACGCGGATACTACCAGAACGAGTTGACGATCTGGCTCCGGCCTCAACCTGACGCTTCGACCGTCAGCGTTAAGGACTTCGAACTTGACGGCAACGTGGGTGGAAACATGGATGTTTTCGAGCATGCGGATGATCTTGGAGAAGCGGGCGACCCCCGCTTCGGGACACTTGTTCATGACCGGCTTCAGAATAGCCAGTACTGGAACGCCTATTCAACAGGATTTGGTGCAAGTCGCGATCTGCACATCCTGCTCGACAATGTCCACTTCCACGATTACGGCGGCAACATTATCAACACCCAGGGAGAGCCCTATTTCGATGGTTCACGTAGAATCAAGGTCGGAAACAGTGCCCGCAATCATATTTTCTATGACGTCGGCACTCGCGACGGGTGGATCGAAGAGATTGAGGTGTATGGTTATGCCTGGGGCGCTCCGTTCACGGTATACAACGGAAACTACCGAAACCTCAAGGTAGCGAATCTCGTCGCTACGACTCCGATTGGCTGGGATATGGACTATCCGATCCACATTAGACGGCAGGGCGGCGGCCATAGCTCCGGCCAGCCTAACCGCGTCTTCATCGAAGACTACGAAGTGGACGCATCCGGTCTTCTTGTCGGCGGCATTGTGTATCTCGAGGGAAGTCACCTGAGCCTCAAGCGCGGCGTAGTCCGAACAGCCGAACGCGGAGCAACGGGTCTCTTCTACTTTCGAGGAACGCCGAATCCTCGGGCTGACGTGAACGTGGAGGACTTGTATGTTGAGAAACGGGGGCAAGGCGTCGGTTTTGGCCTGATGTCTCACGCATCGGCATTCGCTTCCTTGCGATACAAAAACGTTCTGATAGATGCTCCTACGGGCAGTAATATGTGGAATGACTTTGCGACCATTAATCCTGAGGATCATCCGCAGGAGTTCGTGTTCGACAATGTCACCTACAACGGCCCGATGGAGAAGGTCTTCACTATTAATAAGGAGGCGGTCAGACCACTGGACGTTTACGTTAAGGGGGATTTCCAGAACCGCCGCGAGCTAATTAGGCGGGTCGCAAACGGAAAGGGGCTCGTGCGCTTCTTGTTTGAAGATTGTACTTTCAACGCTTCATACCTCAACGCGGCGCAGCTAGAAGTGAGCTACTTCAGGAACTGCACGGACCGCTCGACAGGCAAGCCGGTTGAAGAAGTTGTGAAGGGAGCGAAGCCCTGGCCAGCTGACGTGAGTTCTCCTTAATTCATGTTGGTTAAGCCAGAAGCGACCTGTGTCAACTAACCCTTGCCAGGGTGCTTCTGGTAAAGCAAGCTGTATCAAGTGCATGCTCCTGCAAGTGACAAGATAATCTTGTCATCGCCCCGCCAGCAAAGTCTGCCGGCGGGGTGCGGCGTGAGTCAACTTTTACTTGAGACCTGCCCTGACTAGCTGAGCCCCCAATTGTGCCGTGAATGGCCCTGGCATGGATTGCGTCGTCGCTGTGCTCCTCGCGATGACAAACACCGTTGTCATCACGAGCCGGCGTCGTTTGCCGGCGTGGCGATCCATGCAACGCCCATGATGGAGCAGGTCGTGCGGTCAGTTAGTCTCGGCACGATCCCCCAGTCGCCCATCCCGGTAGAAACACCGACCGATCCCCCGGTTGAAGAGCGGCGACGCTGCGAATGGTCGTAGCATGGATTGCCTCGTCGAAAACTCCTCGCAATGACAAAAACCCTAGTCATCGCGAGCCAGTGCAGTTTACCGGCGTGGCGATCCATGCGGCAGTTGCTGACTGCCCCCGACAACCGCTTAAAGTGCTTCGGCGGTGGCGCCACGCATATAGCTTTGTCATCGCGAGCCGGTGCAGTTCACCGGCGTGGCGATCCATGCTGAGTCACGTAGCGGCGGGTCGCCTGGCCAATCTGTTTCGGACCATCTGCCAACAGACGATATCGCTGCGACTCGTTGCATGGATTGCTTCGTCGCAAGCTCCTCGCAATGACAGAAACGGTAGGGACGCGTGTCCCCACGCGTCCGGGCGTACCTCCAGCATTTAAATGCGGGTGGCCAGGGACAGCCGTCCCTGGCCACCAATTGTCATCGCGAGCCGGTGCAGTTCACCGGCGTGGCGATCCATCCAACTGCAGAGCAAGCACGCGTAAAGAAACTGTCGTGCGGCCACCCCGCCGGGCGTGGAGCTGGATTTCTTGGTCCAAGCTCCTCGCAATGGCGATGGGGTTACGATGAGGCGTGGTGTCGGTCTTCTAAAGAAAACCGATCGGTATGCGCCGCCAGTACTACGTCTATATGATGGCTAACAAGCCCTACGGGACCATCTATATTGGTGTCACTAACGACATCGTCCGGCGCGTACTCCAGCACAAGAACGCGAAAGCCGACAGCTTCACCGGGCGATACAAACTCGCTCGTCTCGTCTATTACGAAGTATTCGACTGGGTGCAGGATGCTATCGAGCGAGAGAAGCAACTGAAGAGCGGTTCTCGTAGGAGAAAGACCAATTTGATTCGAGCGTTCAATCCGACCTGGCGAGATCTGTTCGACGAGATCGTAGACTAACATACAAGGATGGGAGTCGGCGCGGTCTCGTTGCGGTCATCGATAATCATCGTGAGTGGGGTGGTGAGACAGCGCAGGGTCCGATCGGCAGTTGCTGACTGCCCCGACAACCCGTTAAAGTGCTTCATAGGTGGCGCCACGCAAAGAGCTTTGTCATCGCGAGCCGGTGCAGTTCACCGGCGTGGCGATCCATACAGCGTGTAGTCGTGCTGCCGACCTTCAGGCCAATCAGCTACCACAGGCTTGCCCCATCTAAGCAATCGATCGGATGTAAGGAATCCTGCCGCTGCATGGATTGCTTCGTCGTAAACTCCTCGCAATGACATACACCGTTGTCATCGCGAGCCGGTGCAGTTTACCGGCGCGGCGATCCATGCAACGTCCAGTAACACCAAGGCGCGTTGTCGATCGGCCAACAGACGATATCGCTGCGACAAGTCGTTGCATGGATTGCTTCGTCGCTGCGCTCCTCGCAATGACAAAAAACCGCTAGCCGGTGCAGTTTACCGGCGCGGCGATCCATATTGCGTCACGCAGCAGCAGGTCGTCTGGCCCATCTGTTTCGGCCCATCTGCCGACTGACGGTGTCGCTGCGACAGGTCGTTGCATGGATTGCTTCGTCGCAAGCTCCTCGCAATGACAAAAAAACGCGAGCCAGTGCAGTTTACCGGCGCTGCGATCCATGCTGAGTCACGTAGCGGCGGGTCGTCTGGCGAATCTGTTCCGACCCATCTGTCGACACACGGTATCGCTGCGACTCGTTGCATGGATTGCTTCGTCGCAAGCTCCTCGCAATGACAAATTAATGCGAAACCACCGAGCTTTGTACCTGCTCCTGGATCCACTCGTACGTCCGCTCGAGACCCTTCTTCAGCGGCTCTGACGGCGCCCAGCCCAGCTTCTCGCGGATGAGTGCGTTGTCGGAGTTCCGTCCGCGAACGCCCTGCGGCTTCGTCAGATCATGCTGCTTGACGAGTGTCTTGCCGGCGATGTCGCTCACCATGTCGACGAGCTGGTTGATCGAGACCATCTCTTCGGAGCCGATGTTGACCGGGCCGAGGAAGTCGGATTCCATGAGGCGCCGCACGGCTTCAATGCACTCATCGATGTAAAGGAAGGACCGGGTCTGCTTGCCGTCGCCCCAGATCTCGATCGTCCCGCCGTCTTCGGCCTCAGCGACCTTGCGGGATATTGCGGCCGGCGCCTTCTCCTTGCCACCCGTCCAGGTGCCCTGCGGACCGAAGATGTTGTGGAAACGCGCAACACGCACGTCCATCCCGTAGTTGCGGTGGTACGCCAGGTACAGCCGCTCGCTAAAAAGCTTCTCCCAGCCGTACTCACTGTCCGGCATGGCGGGGTACGCGGAGTCTTCCGAACATTTGGGATTGTCAGGGTCGGTCTGATTGTACTCCGGATACATGCAGGCTGACGACGAGTAGAAGATCTTCTTCACGCCCGCGATGCGGCTCGCCTCGACCATATTCAGGTTGATCGTCGCCGAGTTGTGCATGA
>Ga0209487_1003949_pt1 | contig 11540 bp, 14 predicted proteins | sample Poulit2012_FD_187524 | JGI IMG/M metagenome (GOLD analysis project Ga0209487, IMG submission 187524) | Agricultural soil microbial communities from Georgia to study Nitrogen management - Poultry litter 2012 (SPAdes) (version 2) | ecosystem: Environmental > Terrestrial > Soil > Agricultural land... | reverse complement strand
TAAAAGATGATAATAAAAATAAAGAATAATTCATACATACCTCAAATTTTACTCCTTAATATTTGAGGTATGTATTCAAATTGATTTATTTTGTTTCTTTAATTAGTGATAGGTAAAGAGCTCTTGCGACGTGCCATCCTAAAATAGGAGGTACTGCATTTCCTATTTGTTTATATGCAGATGACGCTGATGTAGGAAAATTGAAACTATCAGGAAAGCTTTGTATTCTTGCACATTCACGTACAGATAATCTTCGCCAATTCAAAACATCTGTTTCAATCCCAAAAGTTCTATAATGTCCTTCTATATTTCCATGATGCTCTGCTCTTATTGTAGGAGAAACCTTATTTGCTAATATTCTACGGTTTCCTTGGGTTTTTCTTCCATCACCATAAAACTTAGCCCTTGATATATCTTTTGATGTATGATTATAAATACTTGGATCGTCTACCTTACCCCATAAATCATCAATAGCTTCTTTAGCCGTCATCCAAGATTCAGATGAGTTAGTAGCTTGAGGAAGATAAGGGACTATATTAATATCTTCTCGGACTCCGTAAATAAATACCCTTTCTCTATTTTGAGGAACTCCATAGTCACCCGAATGAAATAAGTGAAAATATAATTCGTATCCACTAGACTTAAAATCTTCAATAATAGTCTTTAGTACAATCCCTTTTTCCATAACTAATAAATTTTTCACATTCTCTGCTATAAAAACTTTTGGTTTTATAGCATCGATAACTCTTTTCATTTGTAAGTATAATTTTCCTCTTTTTACTGTGAAACCTTGTAATTTTCCAGCTATACTAAAATCTTGACAAGGAAAACCTCCTATAACAACATCTGCATAAGGTAAAGAATCATTATCTATGTTATTTACGTCTTCACATACAATGTGATCTCCAAAATAATTTTGATAGGTTTTAACTGCATTTTTTTCAATCTCATTTGCCCATATTATATCAAAATTATTTTTCGAATATTCATGTCCAAAAGATGAAAAACCTCCTTGAAATCCTAAATCTAATCCTCCACAACCTGCAAATAATGATAGTACAGTATACCTCTTAGAAGATTGCACTAATGTATTAACTGTATCTATTGTTTCAGTTAATTCGTGCTCTTCATTAAACTTTTTAACATCATGTGTATCTTCGTTATCAATAAATCCCAATTGCTCGTTCAATGTTAGTTGTTTCACTTTATTAGCTCCTTCTAGTTCAACCGTGTTTATTTTTAGTATACTATATTTAACTATAGTAGTCCATCGTTTAAATTTAACTTATAATCAGTATTCATTCCTGCCTTTAATGTTATTGTCAATATTCTTTTATTTTCTAATTCTTTTAAAGCTCTTCTAATAGTACTTATAGACATTCCGGATCTCTTTTCTAAATCTGTTAAAGATGTTGACACATTACCATTATCATCTGAAATTCCAAACATCAACAACAGTATTTTACAAGACTTTGGCTCAAGAATTTCTCCTACTTTATAAAAAACCTCTTTAAATTTATTATGTTTCATAACATTAACCCCATTTGATTTAATTCTATTTATTAAACTTTAATTTATAAATACCTAAAAACATTGTATAATTTCTTATAAGATGAATTTCTTCATTATACATTTCAATTATATCAAAATTTTAAATTTATGTATTTATTTGAAATTACTCGATATTATTTTTATAACTTAAATGTCAAAAAAATATGTGCTAAATGTTGTATAAATCAAGCGAGGTGTAAAACTATATGCAAAACTTATATGTGCGTCAATTAAAACAAGAGTTACAAATTAAAATAAAAGATCAATTGATTATTTTTTTTAAAGAAGATCTTGATTTAAATGATGACGAGTTAAAAAATGTATTAGAATTAGCTATGAATAGTCGAATAAATGATTTAGAAGATACAATCGATATTAAAAAAATACTGAGCTAAATTATATAGTTCAGTATTTTATATTACTTAAAGATTGAGTTCTTTTTTTAAATATTCTTCAAAATTTTCATTTATATATTTTTTTATAAAATTGTCTCGCTCGTCTTTATCTTCTTTTACACGAAACCATCCCACACTTTTCATACGTTCGTTTGCAGGTTTACTCTTCCATAAATCTAGAGCTTCTTCTTCTAATTTGTATTTTACTTTATGCTCAGTCATGATCTGATTAAAATAATCTTTATTTTGAGTTTCTGGTGACATGAGATGCTTTTCTTGTTCAATTTTTTCGTTTTGATTTTCTATTAATTTATTTATGTATTTCTGTTGCTCATGAAGCAGATTTAATAATTGTTTATTAAAACTTTCTTGATTTTCTTGAAATTCATCTAGTTTGCCAGATATATCATAAGCTGGCGGTTCAGTGGTAGGGTTGTTTCCTTTCTCGTCATCCACTACAAAAGAGTATTCATCTGCTAATATCTTTTTTATTTCTACTGTTTCACGATCCTCACTATAAAGCATGGCGATTCGTTGTAATAACTCTATCGATTCAGGATGATACTTCTTCCCTCTACCAATTCGTTCTGAACGAAAATATTCCTTTAAATTATTTAAATATCTACGCACTGTGGTTTCTGGTATTTCCGAAACCTTGCTTAATTGAGCGACTGATAACCAATTCTCCATACTCACACCACCTTTGTTATTCACCAACCAACCACCAACCTCCGACTCTCCACCACCACTGATTATAAGTATAATATAAGTTTCGTAATAATGATATTTGTTTAATAAATATCTTCATATTTATCTAAAATATTTTTTAAGTCCCACCAATCATCATCATCAAAAAAGTTATTTATATTTAACATTTTAAACTTCATACGTTCAGCAAATATATATATTTCATCTGCAAATTTAATTAGATCATCTTCATCTAAATCAAAAAATACTCCGTCAAAAAAATATTCATAAACATAATCAGAAATACCTTCTTCTTGTTCAGGAGAATTTTCAATTAAGGTAGATATATATAAAATATTATTTTGTATTTGTTCGTAAATTTCATTAAATAAAAGTTCTTTAGGTACTTTTATTTTTTTATTTTTTAACTCTTTAATCAATCGTTCTTTATCTTTTAAATTCATATTACTTTCATTGTATTTTTTTTCTAATTTTAATAGATAGTCGTACTCTTTATCTATTCTTTTATAGGTTTCCTCTTGAAGACGTTTAATCTCTTTTAAATCATAATCTGTATAATAATTTGTTGCAAAAATATGATGAACAAGATTATTAATATTTTGTCCGATATAATTTATTTCTTTAGCAACTTCTCTAAAATGAGAAATATCCAAATCAATTTTAAAGAAGTCTTCGGCACTACTCATTAAGAATGCAGTTACAGATTTAAAACCAACTTCATTGGCTTTTTTCTTGATAAACTTCTTTTCTTCTTTAGTAACTCGTAACTCAATTTTTTCTGTTTTACTTCCCAATAAAAGCACCTCTTTTGTATGTTTAAATTCGAGCGTAGCGACAACTAATATTCAACAATTTTTCGGAGAAAATTGTTGTTATTATTAGTAAAGGTATTAGGATTTATCCTAACAAGACAAAACCTCGTTTTTGGGGTTTGTCATGACAAACCCGTAGCTTGCCTTACTAATTATTTATTAATTATGTTTATTCTTCATTGTCTTCTAACCAATTGAAATAAATTGAAGTGTCTCGTTTTTTTCCATCTTGTTTAAGTAAGTTTTCCAATTGTATATAATACTGTTTTGCTTCTTTAATTGCATCACTTGCTTCTGTAGATGACAACCCTTTACTCACTTTATTATTAATTTCTTTCATAGCAATAATATAACGTCTTGCTTGGTCGAGATCTTGAACATCTTTAAGAGATAAATAATCAAACATATTTTTCTCTATTTCATTATGAATTTCACGCAACAAAGTTAATTGCTTTTCAGTTGCAGCACTTACTTTTTTTCCGGTAGACCAATGAAGAATAAAGCCAGTAATTTTATTACCTACTTTCTTTTCTGTGTACCATACTTCTAACTCCGTATATTTGTTAATTTCTGCGATTGCTGTATCAAGAACAGTTCTTTTAAGTTGAGCTGTACTTTTTTGATAAGTAACTCTATTTTCTACACTGAAAAGCTTCATAAGTGCTTCTTTCGATAATTCTTTGAACCAATTCCCATAATGAGCTTTTAAATATTCATATAACGTCCAACTAAAGCTACTTTTAAAATTAGATGTAACTGCTAAATCAGTTAAAACATACTTCTCTTTTATTTCAAGAATATGGGGTATAAATTCTTCATTCCATTTAAAAGTAAATTTTCCGTTTTTGTACCTAATTGCCTTAAATACATTCCAAAACTCAAAATAATCATTTTCTAAATCTTCTACACTAAATTGAACGGTTGAAACTTTTTGAGAATCTTCTTTTGCATGCTTTGTTTTATAATCTATATTAAATTTTTTTTCTAAATCATGTTTATTAAATTCTGTTTTCCCGTCTTGTTGTGTGGAAAAAATAGCATATGCTAGTAGCTGCATTTGATTTAATGACAATCCCTCGTTTAGTTTAGCCATTGATAATTCATTGCTTTTTTTTATTTCATTTTGTGACGATGTGAATTGTTCTTTGTTATTTTTTCTGAACATGACATAACTCCCTTACCACATCTTTCAAAAGATGTGTTTTATATTATTATAACACACTTATTTGTGTTATTTCAATAAAGCAAAACACACTAAAAAAGGGAAAAAAAACATAGTAAAAGAGGAAAAAAAACACAGTAGAAGGAGAAAAAAAACACAGTAGATTTCTGTAACCCTTGATATAAGTTCCTTAAAAACGCTTATAAAGATATAAAGATATAAAGTATTTAAAAGATAATTAATATATAGCGCATGCGCACGTAAAAATAACTACAAAATAATAAAAGATTAAATATTTATAATTCTATAAGAAAGAGTATAATCAATAGCTCTTTTATTAAACACCTCACACTTCATTTATTTTGATTTAAGATAAGTGTGAGATGTTTAATAAGTATTAAGTATTATTCTTATGTGGAGATTGATAAAGCTCTTTAAAAAGCATTTTAAGAGGTTTTAGGGGATGAATTAATAAAAGGATTAATATTACTTCTTTTAATTCACTGCATTATTTATATTTTCATTGCCTGTATCTGATGTATCTAAATCTTTATGATAAACCTCGTTAGTGATAGATCTCTTATCTGTTCCTTTTGGACAGTCCGTTTTGGACTGTTCGAAAGGAACATTGGAAAAAATGTTGTCGTTATAACTATGTAATATAATTTATTATCCGTTTATTAAATGATTTAACTTTAATAATAATATTATTAATTGCAACCTACATTTGTTTTTTAGGTGCTTTTTCAATTAGCTTAATTACTTGTTTACGCACTTGTTTCTTTTCTGGATCTTCTTCTCTGAAGATATCCATTACAAGTACGGGTCTATAACCCCTATTAGTTTTAGCAAGTACAATATCTCCTTTCTCTATAGGGGTCTTTCTTAACCATTTAGGAATATGCCAGTGATAGACTTTGGTTGTATTTAACTGGAGAATTCCATTTTCAGTTCCTATTACATGAAATCCTGTCATTGTATTATTTCTCATTCTAAATTCAATCTCCTTATTAACGATATATTTTTCGGAAGTATGAAACAACTTGCATATAGTTAAGCATAAGGTAAACCCTAATATTTAGGTGTCGCTTTGCTCGATTAATGCTGTCTTGAATATCTTTAATTCTATCCAATATATTCTCCACCTCTAAAATGATACTTATAGTCTGTCGACTTATAGTATACATATTAGCAAAATTAAAGTATGAAAACTAATGAAAATGATAAAAAAACACTTTTGATAATTGGCGATAACATAAGAAAGTATCGAATGAAGAAAGGATGGTCTCAAGAAGATCTTGCACATGAATGTGATTTACATCGAACATATATTGGATCAATCGAAAGAGGGGAGCGAAATATAACAATTTTAAACTTGCTTAAAGTTAAGGAAGAATTGGATGTAAGATTAGTTGATTTATATCCTGAGGAATAGAACAGATTTACATTGAAGAAAAATAGGGGTTTTAATAAATAATTTCCGGTAAAATACCGGCAATTATTTATAGAATTTAAGTAGAGTAACGATAATTTACCGACAAAATACCGGTAGTATGTCTTTCGTTTTTTTAAAACATCGGCAAAATACCGATAAATTAAAATCAATCATTATAGGGTGAAAAGGATGAGAATTTATTTGTTTATCCTAATCTAAAATCATTCAATGAAGCATTAATTTCATCTTGACGTATCCCAATATATCGTTTCGTAATGCTCGGTGACGCATGATTAAATATCTCTTGGAGAATCGCGACATCTTTAAATTGCTTGTAGTGGTGATAACCAAATGTCTTGCGCATCGTATGGGTGCCAATATCACCACGTCCTAAATAATCAGCTGCATCTGTTAAAATCCGATAGACTTGTGTTGTAGAAATAGCTTTATCTCTTTTTTGACTGGTAAATAGATAGTCATCAGGTTGTTTATTCTCAATATACGCTTGAATTTCTTTCTGTAACATCCTCACATTGATATCACGTTGCTTATTCGTTTTGCCTTCACGAATTGTCAAAACATCTTTGTTTTTCACATCAGCTACTTTTAAGCGTACTAGATCATTAACACGCAATCCCGTATTAATTCCAATTAAAAAAATTAACACGTCTCTATGAGCTAATTTTGGACGTTTTGGCGTCCCTTTGTTACCTCTTTTGATTGCTAATTTCATTTCGTTAATTTCTTCAGCCGTTCTTAATGGTTCAACATGATAAATCCCTGTTTGTTGTGTCATTTTATCACCCTCAATAAATGTATTATTATATATAATTTTAACGTGAAATCGTACATATTAAAATAAAAAAAGAGATGAAAGCTGTCATCTCAATAAATAAAATGTACGATTATAACTAAAATCGTACATTTTATTAAAACAAGGAGCTACAGAAGTATCACTAACTTTAAGAATCGAATTATACTTCATTTCAAACTAAAGTCTGTTTCTTCAATATTTCAAACGATACAAAATAAAAACACTCCAAAGTAGCATAAAGCTAATTTAGAGTGCAATAAATTAAATAATAATCAACTAAAAATTCACTACCAACGTCATTTGACAAAGAACTTTTTTTTCTTAACATTGATTAATTTAGCAAGTATTAACGAACCGACTCCTAAACCGATAATTGTATTAGTTTTTTTATTAAATACTTGTTTTACAAGTAAGTTTATATTTTGTGGACGTTCTGCAAGTCGTCTCATAAAGTAACCATACCAGTCCTCGCCAAATGGAACGTACATACAACATGAGTAACCCTCTTCTTTAAGAGATAAAAGTAAATCTTCACGGAATCCAAAAAGCATTTGAAATTCAAATGTATCTTTTGAAATATCGTGTTGTTTTACAAAATCTTTCACATGATTAATAATGTGATGATCGTGTGTTCCTATTGATGTGTATTTACCATTTAATAAATTCCACTCAATCAATTTAATATAATTAGCATCAATTTTTGCTTGTTCTTGAAAAGCAACTTCTGGTGCTTCTTTATATGCCCCCTTAACGAGACGTAAGCGCAAGTCTGTATGTTCTGCTAGATCTTCTTCAGCTCTATAAAAATATGATTGAATAACTGTACCGATATTTTTATATTTCTTGTGTAAATCATCTAAGAGATTAAATGACGGTTGCAATTGTCTATGACTTTCCATATCTATATTTATAAATATATTATATTTAGCTGCTAAAGCAATAATTTCTTCCACGTTATCATAAGTAAAGTCATAATCAATATCTAAACCTAATTGCGATGGTTTTAATGATATATGAGCATCTACATCACTTTTATGAATTGCTTGAACAACTTGTAATATTTGGTTTTTAGCCGCAATTGCTTCAGTTTTTTCAAATACAAATTCACCTAAATTATCGATTGTACAATTAATACCTTGTTTATTTAATTTCTTTATTGTGTTTATCGTATCATCAATTGTAACACCAGCAACAACACGCTGGGCACCCAGTTTCAGTCCCCAACGTTTAGCTGCTGAATTTAACATTTGGTTTTCAGATAAAGTAATAAATAAATCTCTCACAGGATTATCCATAGCTAATCCCTCCATATCTTTAATTTACTAAAACATTTCTGAAGTCGATTTTCCTTGCATATGATGAACTAAATAGTCTGGTCCGCCTGCTTTTGAGTCAGTTCCTGACATGTTAAATCCACCAAATGGATGATAACCAACAATAGCTGCAGTACATCCTCTATTGAAGTATAGGTTTCCAACAAAGAAATCTCTACGTGCTTGTTCCATATGTTCACGGTTGTTAGTAATGATTGAACCTGTTAAACCGTAATCTGTATTGTTAGCTACGTCAATTGCTTCATCAAATGACTTTACTTTTGAAAGTGCAACAACAGGTCCAAAGATTTCTTCTTGCATAATACGCGCATCTGGACATCGTGGCATGCCAAATGGTATTTGTGACGGCGTTGAGGAGGTTCGTAAAAAAACACGTGAAATGCTGCGCGCCGGTGCGGAAGTTATTAAAGTACATGCGACAGGTGGTGTTTTAAGTGCTACTGATCATCCAGAATTCACACAATTCTCTCTTGATGAATTAAAAGTTATCGTTGAAGAAGGTCATTTCCGTAAAGGCACTAGAGTTATGGCGCATGCACAAGGTTCAGAGGGAATTAAGAATGCAATTAAAGCAGGGGTTCATTCCATTGAGCATGGTATTTTTCTTGATGACGAAGCCATCGACTTAATGCTTAAAAATAATACATTTTTAGTGCCAACACTTCTTGCGCCAGTCGCTGTTTTAGAAACAGCAGATGAAAAAGGTATGCCAAAAACAGCTATACAAAAATCTCGCGAAGTAATTGAGGCTCATAAAGCAAGTATTGCAAAGGCTTATAAGGCAGGGGTAAAAATTGCCATGGGTACTGACGCTGGTGTCATGGAGCATGGGACAAACTTGCGTGAATTGGAGCTCTTAACCAATATTGGGATGTCTCCTATGGAAACTATCGTTGCTTCGACCAAAACGGCTGCTGAATGCTTAGATTGGGGTGAACAAGTAGGCACATTGGAGCCTGGTAAACTTGCTGATGTATTAATCGTAAACGGCAACCCACTTAATGATATTCAATCTCTTGCCAATCATGATACTATTCAAGTTGTTATGAAAGATGGTAAAATTGAAAAAAACATCCTGAACTAACAGCAACGCAAATCTTGCAAAAAGAAGTGTGAGAACGTTATTCAGATACTTAAAAAACTAACACAATCATAAAACATTAAATACTACGATATAAATAAAGAAGCAGAGAATATACATGATGTATAAAATAATCAATAAAAAGTTCCTGATTTAGGTTTTAAGGCCAAATCAGGAACTCTTTATTTGTATGTAAGATTATAAACATAAACATACATTTATAAAAATATGCCAGTTATTTAATTGTTTCTTTGGTTTTATGTATTTATTGTGTTTGATACTTACATTGGATAATATATAATTCATATAGTATTTTCAAAATAAATTTTTGAAGAGGAAGGTGATTTAAATAGTTGAAGAAAAAAGATCAATTACAAACAGAAAAAGATAAAGCAATTTTTGATATTGAATACTCTTTAATGGTTTTAGTCATGATTGTTTTAGGATTTATTTTGTTTTTAAAAGGAGATTATATTCTAATTGAATTCGAAGATTTAAATAAACCTATAAAAGAAGAAACACTTGGCCTTAACACCTTTCAATTATTCGGTGTAATTCTCCTTCTTTTAGGATCTGTTTTTTATGTAGGAAAACTTTGCTGTGATAGAAGATTTCCTCAAAAAAACTGGAGAAAATATAATGTATTTTTAACTTCTTTTATAATTATATCATTTAGTTATTGGATTATAACTTTATTCATATTAGCGATAAAACCAGAAGATTATTCTATAACTCTAAATTTATGGGGTAAAACTTTTTTTTATTCTGGACTTTTCTCTATTTTAATATTAATAATTTTTATCGTTTTACATATTGTTAAAATAATCAGAGAATCATTTGAACAATCTATACCTGAACACAAAGGAACACAAATTCTTTCTATATTTGCTTTAATTATCTCTCTTCTTTCTTTTTTAGTTAATTAATAATTTAATATGTTTTTTAATATAATCGTACATCTGATTCATATTAACTCACTTATATAACAAAATTACAAGTTTAATAAATAGAATGTATTATTAGATTTTGAATAAACACTTTAATTTAAATAAAAGATATGACACAAGAAGAAGTTCAAAGAGAAATTGAAGAAATGTTTGGAAATTAACAAAACTTAAACTAATCAATTTAATTTAAGTTTTTGTCTCATGCTAATGATTATATTTAGACTATTTACTATTAGAATTAGATAGCAAAAAGAAAGGAAGGGAAAAATGCACCAAGAAATATCTTTTCATCAAAAAGTTGAATACTTTATGTATCCATTTATGTATGAATTAGAAAATGAACTATCAAAAAAAGAAAATGAGTTAAGAAAAATTAGTTATCATGCAGATGAAGCTAATACTGACAGAGAGTTAAAAGAATATCTTAAAATATTAATAAGCAAAAATCTTAAAACATTACCAAATTTAAATAAAGAAATACATATAAACTATGTAGATTCAAAAGATGAACCAATGAAATATAATTATTCATTTTTTAATAATCTTTATATAAGAAATGTCGTGTTACCTGAAGAAATTACAGAAGAAATAAGAAATTTGGTTAAAAGGGACAATGTCGTCTATACAAACCCTGATATCTTACTTGAAATAACTAATGATAATGAAACTCATTACGTCCCTGTAGAATTAAAATCAACAAAAGATAATGCAATACCTGGATCAAGCGTGCAACAGATAAACCCTTCTGAATGGGTCGTTTTTATAAAACATAGTAAAAAGAATATATCTATTACAACAGGGCAATATATAAATTCAATTAATTCAACGATGCAATTCCCTGACCGAAGTCCTAGACCTTCTGTATCTTTTAAAACATTAGAAGATTGGAATAATTTATATAGACAAACTTTCGAACCTAATAAAGGATTAGGAAAAAAAATACTTTCTATAGATATTTCCGAAGATTTATTAAATAACAAATTAGAGATTGTAAACGATTGGCAAGGTATTTTAGTAAAAAGATGGATGGATGTAATTATTAACAGTCAAGTAAAGAATAATGAACCATGGTTTAATTATACAATTAGAAGGTTTACTTCAGAATTACTTAATTATTATGATTCTTTGTCAAATACAGAAAGAAAAAAACTTAAAACAAAAATAATTAAAGACATAAAAGATGATAATAAAAATAAAGAATAATTCATACATACCTCAAATTTTACTCCTTAATATTTGAGGTATGTATTCAAATTGATTTATTTTGTTTCTTTAATTAGTGATAGGTAAAGAGCTCTTGC
>Ga0209487_1003948_pt1 | contig 11542 bp, 9 predicted proteins | sample Poulit2012_FD_187524 | JGI IMG/M metagenome (GOLD analysis project Ga0209487, IMG submission 187524) | Agricultural soil microbial communities from Georgia to study Nitrogen management - Poultry litter 2012 (SPAdes) (version 2) | ecosystem: Environmental > Terrestrial > Soil > Agricultural land... | reverse complement strand
CCGGCTTCAACCTCGCCAACTGCGTCGACACCCTGCTGCACAACATCCTCCAACTCACCGCCTGACAGCACCGTCTACTTGCTGAAGCCCGCCGTGAGCCCGCTGATCAGCTGGCGGCGTCCGGCGATGTACAGCGCCAGGATCGGCAGCGCCGAGAGCATCACCGCAGCCAGCACGGCCGGGATGTTCACGGTGAACTCGCCCTGGTAGGCCCACAGCGACAGCGGCAGCACGCGCATCTCGGAGCTCTGGGTGAGCACCAGCGGGAACAGGAACCCGTTCCACACCTGCAGGGCGTCGTAGATGCCGACGGTCACGACCGCGGGTTTGGCCAGCGGCAGCACCAGGGAGCGGAACATCTGCCAGTCGCTCGCACCGTCGACGGTCATCGACTCGTACAGCTCCTTGGGCACGTCGCGCAGGAAGTTGGTCAGGATCAGCACGGTGATCGGGATGGCGAAGGCGATCGAGGGCAAGATCAGCGCCCACAGGGTGTCGTACAGGCCCATCTCCACGATCAGGTAGTACACGGGGATGATGGTGGCCTGGATCGGGATCGCGATGCCCATCAGGAACAGCTTCTGGCTGAACCGTGCCAGCCGGGTCCGCGAGCGCACGATCACGTAGCTGGCCAGCAGCGAGGCTGCCACCACGGCGACGACCGTCAGCACGGTGACGAACACGGAGTTGGCGAAGTAGCGCAGGAACTCGTTCTCGAGCACGTAGCGGAACGGTTCGAGCGTGAACTCGCTGGGCAGCGACAGCGGGTTGGAGGAGTAGTAGTCCTCACGGGGCCGGACGCTGGTGATGACGATGTAGTAGATCGGCACCAGGATCACCAGCAGCCAGGCGAAGCCCAGCAGACCGCCGACGACATTGGGGGAGCGGTGGGTGGTCGTGCTCATCTCAGGCGCCCTCCATCTGGCTCTCCATGCGGTCCGCTCCCGAGATCCGGTTCAGCAGCAGCGCGAGCGTCAGCCCCACCACCACCAGGATCACGGCGATCACGCTGGCCGGGCCCATCTCGTAGGACCGGAAGCCGGTCAGGTACATGTCCAGCGGCAGGATCCTGGTGGCGTTCCCGGGGCCACCGCCGGTCAGGATGAACACCAGATCGAAGTAGGTCAGCGACCCGACCAGCATCAGCGTGGAGCTGGTGACGATGGTGTACTTCAGCTGCGGCAGGGTGACGTTGAAGAACTGCCGCACCCGTCCGGCCCCGTCGAGGGTCGCCGCCTCGTACATCGAGACCGGGATCTGCCGCACGCCCGCCTGGTAGAGCAGCGAGTGGAATGGCACGAACGACCATGAGATCACCATGATCACGGTGTAGAACGCCAGGTTCGGCGAGCCCAGCCAGTCCTGCCGCAGGAAGTCCAGCCCGAAGGCGCGCGACATCCCGAAGTTCGGATCCAGCAGGGCCTTGAAGGTGATCCCCACGGCGGCCGCGGAGAACAGCAGCGGCAGGAAGTACAGCACCGAGAAGACCTCGCGGTAGCGCTGATGCCCGGCCATGAAGGCGCCCAGCAGCAGGCTCAGCGGGAACTGCACCACATAGCTGAGCACCGTCAGCAGCAGCGTCAGCTTCATGGCGTTCATGGTCACCGGTTCCTGGAACACCTGGATCCAGGCCGACAAGCCGGCGAACTGCGGGGTGCCCAGCCCGTCCCAGGCGAAGAAGGACAGCACCACCACGCCCAGCAGCGGCAGCAGTGCGAACACGCCGAAGAAGCTCAGGGCCGGGGCCAGCAGCCAGTTGCTCGGCCCGGTCCGTAAGCGCTTGTACGAGGACCGGCCCGAACCAGCCGTGCGGGCGGCGGGCCCGCCCTGGTCGGCAGGGATGTCCTGCCGGGGCGGGCCCGTCCCCGCCCCGGTGCCGGCGGGGGCGGAAGCGGGGGACTGCGCTGGCGTCATGAGTCGAGCGTCGCGTTCATGTTGGTGACGAAGTCAGCCGGTTCGATCTCCTGCAGGAAGATCTGGGACAGATTCGTCAGCAGCTCCTGTGCCGGGGCCGGGGCGAGCGCCTGGTCCCAGGACAGCTGGAAGTGCGGGGCTTCGAGCACCATGTCGTAGGCGAAGGACAGGAACTCCTCGTCGTCCAGCCCGGCGAACTTCTCCTCGAGCCCCTCGACGGCCGGGATGGCACCCATCTCCAGGAAGCTGTCGACCATCTCGTCGTTGAGGTTGTACTCATTGAGGTACTGGATGGCCAGTTCCTGGACCTCCTCGTCAGCATCGGCCGAGACCGACCAGTAGTTGGCGGGGTTGCCGACCACATTGGCCGGATCGCCCTCGCCGCCGTCGGTTGCCGGGAAGTTCAGGAAACCGAGGTTCCCGTCGGCGACGAAGTCAGGGGCATCCTGCTTGAAGGTCCCGTAGACCCAGCTGCCCTGCAGCAGCATCGCGGCCTGGCCGGTGTGGACGAGGGCGGCGTCGGCGCCCGCATCGGCGCTCACGGAGCCGAAGCCGGAACCGAAGGCGCCGGCGTCGATCAGCTCGATGATCTTCTCCAGGGCCGAGGTGATCGCTGGATCGGACCAGGCATCGGGCTCGCCGTCCATGATCTTCTGGAACACGCCCTCCCCGCCGATGCGGTCGGTGAGGTACTGGATGTACATCAGCTCGGGCCACACGCTCTGCCCGGCCAGGGAGAGCGGGGTGATGCCGGCCTCGGAGAAGGTCTCGATCGCGGTCATCAACTCGTCCCACGTGGTGGGCGGGGTGACCGAGTGCTCCTCGAACAGGGCGGTGTTGTAGTACAGGACCACCGGCTGGGTGTCGTTGTTGGGCACGCCGTACTGGGCGCCGTCGACCTGGCCGACAGCGCCGATCGACTCGATGGTGCGCGAGAGGATGTCGTCGACCTTGCCGGTCAGGTCCACTACGGCGTCGCTGGCCACGTAGTCGGCCAGGGTGCCTCCGGCCCAGTTGAACACCAAGGTGGGGGCGTTGCCGGAGCCGATCGAGGTGCGGATCTTCTCCTTGTAGGAGTCGTTGGCGAAGAACTCCACGGCGAAGGGGTCGTCGGGGTGGTCCTCGTCCCAGGAATCGAAGGAGAGCTGGTAGGTGTCCTGCTTGGCTCCGGTCAGGGCCCAGACGGACAGGCTCGAGGCCGAGCCTGCACCGCCGGTGGGCTGGGCGCCCCCACCGCAGGCGCTGAGAGTGGCCAGGGTGGGGATCGACAGGCCGAGGCCGGCGAGGGTGGTGCGGCGGGTGGGTTGCATCATTGCTGCCTCCATGATCAGGGTCCGAACACAAGCCCGAAATGTTTCGGAAACTAAGGTCGGTGCATGTAAGTAAATCTCACTGACTTGCCCAGGTCAAGACGGATGGGCCTCGTTTGGGTCACGACCCAGGTCATGAGGCCAGATAGACCGCTTCAGCGGGGCTTTCCGGGGATCCCAAAGACCAGAAAAGGTTTCGTCCGTTCTGCAGGAGGCTGCCGGGATGGGCGAGGTGCACGAATTCCCGCGCATGGGTGCATGCGCACCCGCGCCGCGGCGCACGCCAGGGTGCGGCCCGGGGTCCTGTACACAGCGACGGGCCCGACGACCATCGTGGTCGTCGGGCCCGTCGGAGGGGGCGTGGGCTTCGGTCCGGGGCGCCGGCCGCCGTGCCGCGGTCAGCCCTGTCGGCCGGTGAGTTCCCGCGCCTGCTCCTGCGCGGCGATCGCCAGCTCCACGGCCTTGAAGGCGTGGGCCTGGGTCATGGCGTTCTCGGTGCGGTTCAGCACGTCCAGGATGAGGTCGCCGAAGAAGGGGTAGCCGACCTCGCCGGTGGCGTTGATGCGGTGCTCGCCCTGGTCGTCGACCAGCAGCACCTGGCCGCCGCCGTTGTCGGTCGTGACGTCGATGTACTTGCGCAGCTCGATGTAGCCCTCGGTGCCCAGGATGAAGGTGCGGCCGTCGCCCCAGGTGCGCAGACCGTCGGGGGTGAACCAGTCCACCCGCACGAAGCCGGTCGCGCCGCTGGACAGGGCGATGTGGGCATCGCCGTAGTCGTCGAGCTCGGGGTGGTCGGGGTTGCCGAAGTTGCCGATCGAGGAGGAGAGGACCTCGGCGTCCTCGGAGCCGGTGAAGGTGAGCATCTGCTCGAAGTTGTGGCTGCCGATGTCGGTGAGGATGCCGCCGTAGCGGGCCCGCTCGAAGAACCAGTCCGGGCGGGTAGAGGGGTCGCCGATGCGATGGGGGCCCATGCCCTGGACCTGGATGACCTTCCCGATGGCGCCGCGGTCGATCAGCTGACCGGCCAGCACCGCGGCCTCCACGTGGATCCGCTCGGAGTAGTAGACGGCGTACTTCTTGCCGGTGCGCTCCGTGGCCTCCTTCGCGGCGGCCAGCTGTTCGCGGGTCAGCAGAGGGGTCTTGTCGGTGAAGTAGTCCTTGCCGGCCTCCATCACGCGGATGCCCAGCGGCGCACGGTCGGAGGGGATCGCAGCGGCGGCGACCAGCTGCACCTGCTCGTCGCCCAGCACCTGCTCCTCGCTCGAGGCGATCTGGACCTGCGGGAACTTCTCCTGGAAGGCCGCGGCGCGCTCGGGCTGGGGGTCGTAGACCCACTTGCAGGTGCCACCGGCGTCGATCAGGCCCTGGGTCATGCCGCCGATGTGGCCGTGGTCGAGATGCATGGCGGCGAAGACGAACTCGCCGGGCTCGACCACCGGCTTCGGCATCGGGGCCGGGGCGTAGTTGGCTCCTTCGGAGGTGCTCATGGGTGATCCTTTCGATCGAGGTGCAGGGTGTGAGTCAGGGGGAGGGGGCGGAGCCGGCGCCGGCGCCGGTCACCGATGGGTGGGGCCGACGATGATCTCGCCGTCCTGAGAGTCGACCGAGGTGGTCTTGGCGAAGAAGCGTGGGGCCCGCTCGACCAGGGTGCCGGAGCGGTACCAGGGATCCTCGGGCGGGATCGGCAGATCGATGGTCCGGCGCTCGATCGTGGCCGCGTAGATCGCGGTGACCAGTTCGATCGCGCGCTTGCCGTCTTCGCCGTCGACCAGCGGGGTTCGTCCGTCACGGATCGCGGCGATCACATCGCCCAGCTGCCCGGCGTGGCCGGTGTGCTCGAGCCGGGGCTGTTGCTCGGCCAGGGCGTCGAGCTCGGCGACCAGCTGGGTGTTCCCGCCGCTCTCGGGGAAGCCGTTGGGACGGGCGATCTCGGCGACCGCCCGCCAGGGCTGGGAGATGCGGGCGTGCTCGCCCTGGATCACGATCTCCTGCTGCTCACCGTGGTGGACCACCGAGCTGGTCAGCTCCGCCAGGCCCCGCTCGTACTGCAGGATCGCCACGGACAGGTCCTCGACCTCGGCATTGTCGTGGCCGGCGTTGGTCATCATCGCCGCCACCGCCCGGGGCCGGCCCAGCAGCCACAACGAGATGTCGATGTGGTGGATGGCGTGGTTCAGCGTGCAGCCACCACCCTCGGAAGCCCAGGTCCCCCGCCACCACAGGTCATAGTAGGAGTGGCCGCGCCACCATTCGGAGGCGATCCGGGCGTGGGCGATCCGGCCTACTTTGCCCGAGTCCAGCACGGCCTTCAGCTGGGCCATGTCATCGCGGAAGCGGTTCTGCGCGATCACCGACAGGAGCGCGCCGGAGCGGGACTGCGCCTCCAGCATCCGGTCGCACTCCTCGACGGAGGGGGCCATCGGCTTCTCCACGATCACATGCACCCCCGCCTCCAGGGCCTGGATCGTCAGCTCGCAATGGGTGCCCGGGGGAGTGGCGATCGAGACCAGGTCCAGGTCCTCGGCGGCGAGCATGGCGCCCGCGTCGTCGTAGACGCGGGCCGCGGTCAGGTCGTGCTCGGAGCGCTTGGCCTCGGCCTTGGCGGGGACGATGTCCGCCAAGCCCACGATCCGCACCTCGTCGGGGAAGGTGAGGTAGGCGGCGATGTGCGCACCGGAGATGTTCCCGGTGCCGATGATGCCGACGTTCAACATGGGGGTATGACGCCTTTCCGGCTGGTCAGCGGATAGTGGCCAGGACGTGGGGCCGGGCGGCTCCCGCGCCGACGGCGGGACCGCGTCGTCGCGGAGGGAGGCCCAGGTGGTCGCTTCGGCCGCCCCTGCAGTGTCCTGCACCACTACCGTAGCGGCCCGCGGGTGCCGACTGTTGCCATGGCCATGGCCGCGCGCCCGGTGGTGGCCGTCATACTCCCACGGCCTGCGTGAGCAGTCTCGTCTGCTGGGTGAACAGCTCGGCGCCGTGGGGCTCGAACTGCGGCCCCCACTGCGTGAACAGCTCGGCGTTGACGGCGCCGACGGTGCCGCTGAAGAAGGTCGCGGTGGCGATCAGCTGCGCACTGGTCGCCTCGGGGTGGCCGAGCTCCGCGGCCGTCTGTCCCAGCAGTTCCGTGAGCTCGGTGGCGTGCCTGCTGGCGGGCGCTGAGGTGCCGGCCTCGGAGGTGGCGCCGGTGGCGGCCACGGCGCCGGCGGCGACCACGATCTCCAGGATGCGTCCGATCACCCGCGTGCCCGGGGTGATGGTGGCTTCTGCGGGCGCGTGGTACTCCGCCACCGGCGTGCCGTACAGCAGCGTCCACTGTGCCCGGTGGGCAAGGGCCCATGAGCGCATCGCCTGGGCCAGGTCCAGCAGTCGCCGCCGCGCCGGAGGGGCGGCGGTGGCGGGGTCGGTCCCGTCGGCGGCTTCGTCCCCGCGCTGCGGCGCCGGGGCCGCATGGCCGAGTGCGGTGTCCACGGTGTCCGCGAGGTCGTCGAAGGCGTCCACGAGCAGCAGGGTCAGCAGCTCGTCGCGGCCGGAGACGTAGCGATAGAGCGCCGAGGAGACCATCCCCAGCTCCCGGGTGACCTCGCGCAGCGACAGTCCGGCCACGCCCTGCGCCTCGAGCTGGGAGCGGGCGATCTCGAGGATGCGCTGCATGGTCTGCTCCCGCGCCTGCTGGCGGGGCGTCGGTCGGGGCTGAGTGGTCATGCCCCCATCCTCGCACGAACAGAGAGCACTGCTCTTGCAATCCCTCCGAGAGCAGTGTTCACTGTAGCGAGAGCAGTGCTCTCAAGGCGGTGCTCGTGCCGTCGCATCCCACGCACCTCGACCACGGACCGGAGTCAGGAGACGCCATGCACCATCTGCTCATCGGAGAAGGCCAGATCGGCCAGGAGATCGCCCATCACGCCGCCGCCCGGGGCGATACGCTCACGATCCTGCGGCGCAGCACGGTCACCACCGACCAGAAGTGGGCGCGTTACGGCGATGCCGCCCCCGCCATCACCCATGTCGCCGGCGACGTCCTGGACCGGCAGGCTCTGCGGCGTGCCGCGGCCGGTGCGGAGTCGATCCTCGCCTGCTTCCACGCCCCCTACGACGCCCGGATCTGGCAGACCGTCCTGCCGCCGCGGGAGCAGGCCGTGCTCGACCTCGCCGAGACCCTGGGCATCCCGGTGGTGTTCCCCGAGTCGATGTACGCCTTCCTGGGCGGGGCCGCGCGCCTGGCCGAGGGAGCAAGACCCACCCCGGGGGACCCCAAGGGGAGGATCCGGACCGAGCTGATGGAGGCACGCAGGCGCCACCCGGCCACCACCGTGAGCGTCGTCGCCTCCGACGTCGTCGGCCCCACCAGCCGAGGCACCGGCACGGCGGTCGCCACCGCCCTGGTGATCGAGCCGCTGCTGGCTGGCCGGCCCGTGGTCGTCCTCGCCGACCCGGACGCGCCGCACTCCCTGACCCACCTGCCGGACCTGGCGCAGGCGATGGTCTACTGCGCACGCACGGCGACGACGCTCACGGCCGAAGCCCCGGGCCGCAGCGTGGTCCTGCATGCCCCGACCGACACCGCGCACTCGATGCGCGCGCTCGCCGCCCGCACCGCGGAGCACGCCGGGGTGCGGGAGCGTCGGGTGATCGCGGTCCCTCGGCGCCTGACCGCGCTGCTGGGCCGGGTCAACACCCTGATGCGGGAGCTCAGCGGCATCGCCGACCTGTGGTACGGCCCCTGCGTGCTGGAGCCGGGCGTGCTCACCACCGTCCACGGGCTCCAGGCCACTCCCTGGGCCGAGGCCATCGCCTCGACCATCGCCCCGCCGCCCCGGGCCGCTCATGGATCCGCCGCTGCCGAGCCCCGGGACGCCCGCGGCTGAGCATGGCGGAGGGGCCGGGGGAGCAGCCGTCCTGGACCGCTCGTGACCTCGGACAACTCCCTGCCTCGCGGTGGCCGGCTGCGGCTATCGTGGACGCCGACCCCACACTGCGGTGCCCGTGCCGAGCGCCCCGTCCGGATGCGCGGACGCGGGCCCAGGAAGGCTCCACGTGATCGACGTCCTGGAAGGAAGCCCCCTCCTCACGCTGTTCCTGGTCGTCGCCTCGGGAACCGTGCTGGGGGCGATCCCCTTCGGCCGGGTCCGCTTCGGTGCCGCCGGAGCGTTGTTCACCGGTCTGGCGCTGTCCGCGGCCGCACCGCATCTGGGCAGCGGCATGCAGATCGTGCAGTCCCTGGGGCTGGCCCTGTTCGTGTACACGATCGGGATCTCGGCCGGGGCAGCGTTCTTCGGCTCCCTGAACCGTCAGATGCCGCTGCTGGCGGCCGCCACCGTGAGCGCGGTGATCGGCGCGGCCGCCACCGTCCTGCTCGGACACACCCTGGGCTTGGCCCGGGACCTCTCGCTGGGCCTGTTCACCGGCGCCCTCACCGCCGCTCCGGCCCTGGATGCCGCGGACCGGCTCACCGGCACCTCGGCCCCGTCCGTGGGCTACGCCTTCGGCTACCCGATCGGTGTGATCGTCGGCATCGTGCTGGTCTCGACCGTGGTCACTCGCAGCTGGCCCGGCCGCCAGGACTCACCGGCGCTGGCCGGCACCACCCTGCACTCGACCACGGTGCGCGTCGACCAGCCCGTGAACCTGCGTGACCTGCCCCAGTGGCACGAGCAGCAGGTGCGCATCTCCTATCTGCGCCGTGCGGGCAGGACCCGGGTGATCGTGCCGGGGGAGGACCTCCTGGCCGGGGACGAGGTGGTCGTCGTGGGGATGCCCGAGGTGGTGGACACCGTGGCGGAGACGCTCGGCGAGGTCAGCGACGAGCACCTCGCCCACGACCGCTCCTTGGTGGAGTTCACCCAGCTGACCGTCTCCAACCCGGACCTGGCCTCGCGGTCGATCGCCGACCTGAACCTCGCGGTGCGCTTCGGGGCGGTCGTCACGCGGGTGCGGCGCGGTGACCTCGAGCTGCTCGCTCGCGATGACCTGGTGCTGGAGCCGGGGGACCGCCTCGCCGTGGTCGTGGACCGCAGGGAGCTGGACGCCGTCCACGCCTTCCTCGGCGACTCCGACCGCAAGGCGGGCGAGCTCGACGTGCTCTCCCTCGGCCTCGGCCTCGTCCTGGGCTTCGCCCTGGGGCTGGTGACGCTCCCGATGCCGGGTGGCGGCAGCTTCTCCCTGGGCCCGGCGGCCGGGCCGCTGCTGGTGGGCATGATCCTGGGTGCCCTGCGCCGCACCGGTCCGGTGGTGTGGGCACTGCCGGGCAGTGCCAACCTCACCCTGCGGCAGCTGGGCCTGCTGCTGTTCCTCGCCGGGCTCGGACTGACCGCCGGGCCCGACGTGGCCGCGGTGCTCGGCTCGCCCACCGCCTGGCGCGCGACGGTGCTCTCGGTGGTGGTGGCCGCGCTCAGCTGCGTGGTCATGCTGCTGGTCGTCCGCTGGGTGCTCGACCTCTCCGCGCCCCGCGCCGCGGGCGCCGTGGCCGGCTTCCTCGGCCAGCCCGCCGTGCTGGAGGCCGCGAACTCCAAGCGGGCCGATGAGCGCATCGAGAACGCCTACGCCACTCTGTTCGCCTTCTCGATCGTGGTGAAGATCCTGCTGGTCCCGGTCATCGCCAACCTCTGAGCAGAGCGGCCGGGCGGCTGCTCAGGTTGGCAGGCGCACATCCTGCCGACCCACCGCCTCGGGCCGGGCCACGGTGCTGGTGATCTCCACGCGGGAGCCGCTGTGGGCGGAGTCCAGCACCGCGTTCATCACCTCGAGCGCGTGCTGGCCGAGCTCGCCGGCGGCGCGCAGAGCCGCGCCCCGCCGGGCCATGTCCTGCAGGCCGATGCCGCGGGAGGCGCCCTCGTAGCCGGCCGAGACCGGCAGCACCTCCCACCCCTGGCCGTCCAGGCGGTGGAGTGACACGTCGCCGTCGAAACGGTTGGGGTCCGGGACCGCCAGGGTGCCCCGGCTGCCGTGGATCTCGATCGGGTGGACCCCGGTGGCGACCGCATCGAAGCTCATCACCAGCGTGGACAGGACCCCGGCCTCGTGGACGAGCACGCCGGTGACGTGGGTGTCGGTGCGGACGGGGATGGTCTCCCCGGCCCGGGGGCCGGTGGCGATGGTGCGCTCGTCGCGGGTCCGGCTGGCGGCGCCGATCACGGCCTGGACCGGCCCCAGGAGGGTGACCAGGGCATGGATGTAGTACGGCCCCATGTCCAGCAGCGGGCCGCCGCCGGGCAGGTAGTAGAAGTCCGGTTGAGGGTGCCAGCGCTCATGGCCGGGGGTGACCATCGTCGCGGTGGCGGCGATCGGGGAGCCGATCAGGCCCTCGTCGATCGCGGCGCGTGCGGTCTGGGTGCCGGTGCCCAGCACCGTGTCGGGCGCGGAGCCGACCAGCACGCCCGCCTCCTCGGCCGCCCGCAGCACCGTCTGCCCCTCCTCGCTGGTGACGGCGAAGGGCTTCTCGGAGTAGACGTGCTTGCCTGCCGCGATCGCCTTCAGATCGATGTCGGCGTGCGCGGCGGGGATGGTCAGGTTCAGCACCGTGTCCACATCCGCAGCGGCGAGCAGCTCCTCGACCGTGAGGGCGCGCACGCCCTCGCGGTCGTCGGCGACCGCCTGGGCGCGGGAAGGGTCGAGGTCCGCGACCGCCACCAGCTCCACGTCCGGCAGCGCATCGAAGGTCGCCAGGTACTGCGCCACGATCACGCCGCAGCCGACGATGCCGACCCTCATCGCGTGCCCTCCCCTCCGCCTCGACCGGCGGCCGCGGCGGAGGGGCCGTGGTCGCCGTAGGGCAGCTCGGAGCCGCGAGCGGCCCAGACCATGCCGCGCTCGATGAGGGTGCGCACGTTCTCGTCCTCGAGCACCTCGACCCGATGGCCGGGGGTGGCCACGAAGATGCGGCCCTTGCCCCACTGGCGGGTCCAGACCGCGGGGGAGGTGACCTCGCGGTGCCACGGGTCCCACTCGCGGACCTTCTGCGTGGTGGTGGCCAGCACATCGATGTAGTCGTCGGCGAGCACCCAGTACTGCTCGGTGACCAGGTCGAAGTCGGAGATCCCGGCCGTGATGGGGTGCTCGGCGGCCTCGGGCAGCATGTTCACGGTGTGGGGCACGTAGTTGTCGGACTGCTCGCCGGTGCGCTCATCGGGGTGCTTGCCCGGGTGGCAGCCGAACTGCCCGCCGATCAGGGTGAGGTAGTCGGACTCGTTCCGGTAGCTGTCGGCGATGCCGCCGTGCCAGCCCGCCATGCCGGTGCCGGCCTCGATGGCCGCGCGCAGGCCCTCGAACTGGGGCCGCTCGATGGTGGACATGGTGGTGCACTGGACGATCAGGTCGAC
>Ga0209487_1003947_pt1 | contig 11545 bp, 10 predicted proteins | sample Poulit2012_FD_187524 | JGI IMG/M metagenome (GOLD analysis project Ga0209487, IMG submission 187524) | Agricultural soil microbial communities from Georgia to study Nitrogen management - Poultry litter 2012 (SPAdes) (version 2) | ecosystem: Environmental > Terrestrial > Soil > Agricultural land... | reverse complement strand
TGTTGCATGCCACCAGATAATTCGTTCGGAAAACTTCGTTCATATCCTTTTAAGCCGACGAACGATATTGCATGAGATGCTTTTTGCTCTGTCACTTTTTTCGATCCTGAAAGACCGAGTTGGACATTATCTAAGACGTTACGCCATGGCAATAAATTGTTATGTTGAAAAAGCATGACACATTCACGAGTCGGCTTTGTTACTTTCATCCTGTTAATAAAAACGTCCCCAACTGTCGGTTGCAGAAAACCACCAATAATATTTAATAGTGTACTTTTCCCACAACCACTCTCACCTAAAAGTGTAACAAGTTCACCTTTTCTTACATGAAATTGTATGTTTTCTAATACGACGTGTTCGACATCGTTATGTGGAAACGTTTTACGTACATTTTTTAACGTAATCATTTTCTCACCTTTTAATTATTTTTATAATTCATATCAACTTACTTCGTTTTAAATAATATTATACTTACTTTTATAATTATTGCAAGGTGTTTTATAAAATGTTCAAATGTACTTGTTGCAATTTTCACCTGTTAAAAAGAAAAGTAAGTATTAGCCTAAAACAGTTTATACTCGATGAAGAAAAAAGTGGGAAGAGTTTTTTATATCGTAAAATGATGAGGCAGTTTTCACTTTAAATGGTGAATTTACAAACTGAAAAAGGCGGCATAAGCCGCCCGTTTTTGCAGTTCTTTTTACGGATAATAAATCGGAGAACCTGGTCCTAAATCGATACCGAGGAATATCCAAACGATTAACATAATCGTCCAGATAATTAAAAAGACCAAGGAGTATGGAAGCATAACAGAAATAAGCGTTCCGATTCCCATTCTTTTGTCGTATTTCTGTGCAAAGGCGATAATAAGAGCGAAATACGTCATGAGTGGTGTAATAATGTTCGTCGTCGAGTCAGCAATACGATACGCCATTTGCGTTACTTCCGGTGAATACCCTAATTGCATCATGATCGGCACGAAAATCGGTGCCATCATCGCCCACTTTGCTGAGGCACTCCCGATAAATAAATTAATAAACGCACAAATAATAATGAATACGATTAGAAGTGGAATTCCCGTTAACTTTATACTTTCCAAAAACTGTGCCCCGTACACACCTAGCACAAGTCCCATATTACTTTCCGCAAAGTAAGCTACGAACTGACCTGCAGTAAATGCTAAAACGATAAACATTCCCATCATTCCCATCGTTTTAGCTAGCTTGTCCGCTACGTCTTTATCATTTTTTATTTCTTTCGTTACATAACCGTACACGAGTCCAGGCACGAAAAATAAAATCGCAATGATCGGAACGAGAGAATCCATAAATGGTGATTGAATAATACCTCCGTCATCCGCACGTAATGGACCATTAGACGGTAAAACGAGTAATGCCGTTGCAATAAGTGCGATTGCTACGGAAATAACTGCCCACAATAATCCTTTTTTCTCTGCCGGTTCTAATCCTTTTAAGTCCTCTTTATACTCACCAGAATATGCTCCAAGTCGTGGTTCAACAATTTTTTCTGTCACGAACGAACCTGCAATCGTTAAGACAAACACAGACACGACGATAAAATAATAGTTCATCGCGACGTTCATCGTATCGGCGTACGCTGGGTCAATCATTTTCGCTGCATCAATCGTCATTCCTGCTAACAGTGGATCGAGCGATGTTATAATTAAGTTCGCACTAAAACCTCCGGAAACACCCGCAAAAGCAGCCGTAAGTCCTGCAAGTGGATGTCGTCCAAGTCCAGCGAAAATAACAGCACCAAGTGGTGGTAAAACGACATAACCAGCATCTGAAGCAACACTCGACATAATTCCTGCGAATACGAGCCCTGCTGTAATGAGCGACTTCGGGATAAATAATACGAATCCTCTTAAAACCGCACTAATAAGTCCGGTGCTTTCCGCGATACCAATACCGAGCATCGTCACTAAAACGATACCTAGTGGTGCAAATAAAATGAAATTGTCCGTCATCGATGTAAAAATATAACGAATTCCTTCTTTGTTCAATAAGTTCGTCACTTCAACGAACGTTCCCGCTTCACCAGGATGTTCTACACGTATATTAAACTGCGAAATAAATGCAGATAAAATGAGCACAAGCACGGCTAAAATCGCAAACAGCGTCACTGGATGGGGAAGCTTGTTTCCGATGTGCTCAATTCTATCTAAAGACCGTTGTAATAGGCCACTTTTTTTCATCACGAAACCCTCCATGTTGTTATATAATTTTACGCCGTCTAATATTATATTCACTTTAATATACCTATTTCAAACCTTTTTTCCTAATTGATACATTTATCCTATTTTAAGTAACATTATCTTGTACAATTGTTGTACAAATTAGTCACTAGTTCAATTATTTTGTAGCAATCGTATAATGGTTATTTTATTTATGATAAAATAAATATGAAGATTCGATTTATGTTGAAATAACAGCGAAAGGATGTTTTACAAAATGGAAAGAACAGTAGCTGAACGCGGAATCGAATTCGATGAAAAGCGATTTACGAAGATAGACGTCATCAAAACGAGAAACACGAACGTGTTTGTCTTGAATTTTCTCCCGAAACAAGAAATGAAACAGCATGCTCATCCAGAAAAAGATTTATCCCTACACGTTCTCGAAGGATCGGGCACGTTATTCATTGATGATGAACAATTTACAATACAAAAAGGTGATATTATATATTGTGAAGCGCATGAGGAAGTTGGCTTTTTAAATGGAGAAAATGGGAAAACTTCAATATACGGAGTGTTAAGCAAAATCCCATCTGAATAAATAATGGCAAATAAGTGGCCGAACCTATCGTACGTAAAAGAAAATGTGACACAAAACGATGTACATCATGCTATCATGACAAATAATAACGTATGCCAGCATTTCTATTTAGTAGATGAACGACTTCAAACATTTTTACTGCGTTTTGCGTTCTATTTAGAACGCAATTTACAGCATATATACGATCATCCATCTAAAGCTACGTATTATTCTGATTGTTTTTCTCGACTCATTCAAACGTTTTTCGTTTTAACACAAATCATTAATACGATGAAGCAACGAAACTTTTTACTTGAACAACTTATGCGTAAAATCTTTTTACGGTACAATGTTTTCTTGCAAATGACGACATATTCACTTACTGGAAAAAATGCACACTTTATGACGCAACATTAAAAGAACAAGGTGAAAATTTATTAAAATTAATTTATCCGAAACGATTTATAAGGGAAGGTAAAAAGTGTACTTTAGGAGTAATTTGGGAAAGTGATCAGCAAGAAATTTACTTTGAACAGCTGTCCTTTACTCGCACTGTTTGAAATGAGAGTATTCTATAACTGATTTATCGCTTTGAGCATAATAAAAATCCTTTATATTGGATTATTGGATAGAGTCTATCCAAATCAAATATAAAGGATAATTAAATTTCTTTTCAATGATCCATTTATTTTCTTAAATCATATACTTTCATTTAACAAAGTTCTTTTTTAATAATATTGACCGTCCGATCAACGATATCTTTCACCATCAATTCCCCAAGTTCCGCTGATCCTTTTGTCGGATTACTGAGCGCACCTGATGGATCGATTCGTTCAGGATCCTCTGGATACGTATCGTAGGACGGGTATGTTAAGTCCGCTACTTCTTTCGCTTTATCCATTTTTACTAATTCCGGTCGTAAATATAACATCAATGATGTTTCTAATAAACCCGCATGTTCTAACTCCATACTTTTCATTCCATGTTCACGCAGTTTTTCTACTACATTCTCGCTCATATCTCCAGGACTTACTTTAATTATTTTTACCGAAGATGTCGTCTCCTGTAATACTAAATCAATCGCCTCATGTAAAAACATCGAGTTTTCATAGTGACCATCGAAAAGAACGATTTTATCCGCTCCATGGCGAATAAGTTCCTTTAAAATATCCTTGACAAGTAAAATTAGCGTATTCGCACTTAAACTTGTCGTTCCTGGAAAACTTTGACCACCTCCGGAACGTTGCATCGATTTATATCCATAAGTGATTGGTGGTGCCACAATCCCGTCTACTTTTTCAGCAATCAATTTACATTTGTAAAAGGCTTGATACGTATCCGTTCCGAGTGGCATATGATAGGCATGTTGTTCCAAGGAGCCAACCGGTAAAATCACTACCGAGCCTTGCTCTAATTTTTTGACATATTCTGGCCAAGTCATTTCCGACATGAGCACCGTCATAAAACCCCTCCTAATCTATATAATAATATTTCAGCAACATTTATCACTATTCATTCTTTCATGATGAACTAGTGAACGAATTTAGTTGCGAAACGATTATTTGTATTTCTTGTTCCTTCCGTTTCATTTTCGCTTTCTAAACGATAAGGGAGGGGAAGGGGCAACCTTCATTTTCCCTCTCCTTTTTAACAACTAAGAAAATACTATTCTACACGTGCACAACATGTTGCTTACAAATGAAACTCCCTAGGAACGTTCATCAAAGGTGTCGTTCCTGGATGTTTATATGAATACTTTTTACTTGGCCGTAAACGAAGACTAATTAGCGACTCCAACAGTTTCATTCCTGCCGCAACAGGATTAATGACAGGAACATTTACTTCTCGCTCGACTATCTTTTCAATTCCTGTCATGACGCCACAGCCTAAAATAATTACTTCAGCATAGTCTTCCTTGACAGCACGTAACGACTCCTCAATGACTAAATCCGTTACGTTCTTTCGATTATAGAAAGCTTCCTCCGATTGTATGGGCGGTGATTTTAAAGAAGCTAGTTTGCTCTCGGCACCACAACGGTGAACTGCGTCTTTATAGACCCATCTAGACTCGGGGCCTACTGTAATAATGGAAAAGCTCTCTCCAATCAATTTAGCTATATGGATCGATGCTTCCCCTATACCAACAACAGGCTTATTCGTAATTTCCTTTGCAGCATGAATTGCTGGGTCAGCGAAACAACCAATTACATATCCGTCATACTTCCCTTTCTTCTCCGATGCAATTATTTCTTTTAAAATATATGAGCTAGCAATTTCTTTCGTATAAGCATTGTTAATCGACACAGGGCCACCATCTGGACTTTTGCATGTTATATTTGTTTCTGGGGCTGTATATTTCCGTATGTTTTCCAACATAAGAGTAGAAATATCATCGTTTACATCTGGATTGATAACATAAATGTCCATCTTCTCCCTCCTTTATTCACTTACCATCTGGACACTATCCGGATAAGTTGGAGATAACCAATATTTAGCTAAAACAAAATAGATTAGCCCAGAAACGAGCATTCCAATTAATAACATAAAATCCCAAGCAAAAAATGAAGCGATGACTCCTATAATATAAGCGACGAAAGCTACAGGATTAAATCCTTTGAAATAAGCATATCTTCCTTCGGACCAGTATAAATGATCCAAATCAATATAACGATTTCTTATAAGATAATAATCGACAATTATAATACCAGCTATCGGGGATATGAGACTACTCATAATTCCCATTGCATTCTCAATCGACTCACCAACTTTCCATGGTTGAGCAACTAAGGCAATACAAACGATCAAAATTGCCGATATTCTTAAATTTATCTTTTTATTAAAAATACTCGTCAAAATGTATGCCGAACCTAACACGTTTGCACCAGAGTTCGTCGAAAGTAGTGCGAGCACGAGAAACAACTGACAGAGGATCGCAATAAAGATAGAGTTTTGACCAACTGTTGCCGTTATGACTTCAACCGGATTACCATTTCCAGTTAAAACAGCCGATACCGCCCCGATAAAACCGAAGAGCAATGATGCTGGAACGAGCCCAATTAATTGGGCAACCGCAAATTTATTGTTCGTCTTTCCCCAAGAAGAAAGATCCGCTTTATCCGAAACTTTACATTCCCTTGCTACATCATTAAAACCGGCGACAACCATAATCCAACCACCTGCAATGACCATCGTTGCAAAAGCAACTTCTTTAAACCCACCTGACGTTTCTCCCATCGGCAGCACTTCTATCAGTGACACTTCATTCATCGTCAACAATAAATATAATAAATAAACTCCGATTATGAGTAAAATTGGTGAAACGAACCAGTTAAAAATGGCGACTAACTTCGCACCGTAAAACACAAGTAAAACTGTAACGATAGCAATAATCCCCATGGCAATAATTAAACTTTGAATACCGAACATTAATTTGAAAATTTCATTTAAAGCCATACCCGCAATCCATGTATTAAAACCGACCCAAAACACAGATGGTATGAGACGTAGTAGAGACCCAAACTGACTTCCTTTATACCCGAAAGATACCATTATACTAGAGGCGAAAGCAATTCCATATTTAATACCGATATCACTAACTAAAATAGATACACCCCAACAAAGCATTAGCCCTAAAAATAACGCAAGTAATATTTGATTTAACGTCATTATTTGCACAAAAGAGGCGCTTACTAAAAAAATACCTAATTGAACTGACATACCGAACCACGTGACACCCAATGTTATTGGACTTAGTACACGATCCTTTAATGTTAAAGGACGTAAGTCGCTGTTGTATAAATCATGTTTGTCCGATCGTTCAAACTGTTTCATACCTTCTCCCCCCAATAAATTTATAATTTCAATAAAGATTGTATCTTTACGTAAAAAGTAGATTAATTACTTCAGCCAAACGTCATACTTCTCGACTTTTAAAGATAAAACCGATAAACTCTTTAATAATTTGTTGTGCTAAATGACACGTAATACCTGACGGGTCGTAGTCTGGTGCAACTTCGACGAGGTCAAAACCGATGACATCTCCTTGACTTGCAATCACTTCTAAAATCGTTTGCACTTCATGGAAAGTAAAACCACCTGCAGATGGAGTACCTGTTCCCGGAGCAACGGACGGATCTAAACCATCGATATCAATCGTTACATAATATCTATCCGCCTTTGGAATTAATAGATCCACTTTATCTATCCCCAACTCCCTAATTTGTTTCGTTGATCTTATTATACTTCCGTAAGCCCTGGCATCATCAAAATCGCTTTTTAAACTACTTCCAACCCCCCGAATTCCTAATTGGGACATTCCCGAAACATAACTCATCTCCGAAAGACGTCGCATCGGGCTCCCTTGACCATACTTTTGACCGCCAGGGGCATCTGACCAGTCGAGGTGTGCATCGATTTGCACGACATAAAAATCACCTACTTGATCTAGCCCTTTACCAATAGCTGTTGTGATAGAGTGATCTCCACCGATCACTACTGGCAGTGCACCACGTTCTGTAATAGTTCGAACATCCTTTTCAATATTTTTGAAACTATAATGCAAATCACCATGTAAAATATCGACATCACCGCAGTCAACAATAGAAACGTCTTGTAAAAACGTATCATCCCGTTCATGATCATAAAAACCGGATTCATTATTCCCTAAAGTCGAGGCTTCACGGATCCTTCTCGGAGCAAGACGAGCGCCAGAGCGATAAGCAGTACCCATATCATAAGGCACACCTAATATAGCCACATCTGCCTGTAATGAATTTAAATCTTGCTGAACATTATGTTTTCCAAAGCTACTAATACCTACAATTGGTATATTTACTCTGTTATCCGACATGAATTATCCCTCCAAAATTAATATGCTATTGTATGTGTACATACTATTTTATAAGATATGTAAGCCCTTTTATATATAATTTTGCATCAAATACCTGTTATTGTTTTACAGTATGTATTATAATACTCTCGATTAATATAAATGTGTTAAAGTACCACAAAATGGGTCTAACTTTATAAAATAACGGAGGACCTTTATCGATACTATTTTTCACGTTAAATATGAATATTTGGAGGGATAAAAGTGGATGAGATCGACATTCAAATTATAGAGATTTTACAGTTGGAGGGAAGAATTTCAATTAGTGATCTATCAAAACGAATTGCATTGAGCAGACCGAGTGTAAATGAACGAGTGCAACGATTACAGGAAAAGGGGGTAATCAGAGGCTATAAGGCGATTGTCCATCCGGAATCGGTTGGTAGAAACTTGTTAGTTATGATCGAGTTAATTAATTTGCGTGTTCCAATGAATAAGTTTGAAGAACATATAAAAAATAATGTTCCGCAAGTAATCGAATGTCATCGAGCGACGGGACATGTACACTACTATATAAAAGCCGCTTTAAAAGGAACTGACGAGCTGACGGATTTAATAAAGGATCTTTTGCCCTTTGGAGATACGAGGAGTTCGATCTTGCTCGGCACTCCCGTAGAAAACAACATCATTTTACCTTAATGTGTAGAGCAAGGAACAGTTTTCATTCCGAATAAACTTTGAGGATCGGAAAATATCATATCACGGCTAAATTATTTTATTCTGTGATCAGCAAGTCCGGCAACAATCGTTCCTTTAGCCGTAGACTATTACGATTTTAAATAATAAAATTTAAAATAATTGCTTAAATGTACAGAAATATTTATGGACAATTGGAAAGTGGAAGTTTTCAATATAGATTGGGAAAGTGTAAAGGAAGTCGTCATTTAATATTTTGTTCCGAACACGTTAGCAACTTTCACGTTAAGGTCGATTACTAACTTTAGCGCAAGAAATTACTGTGTATATACTAGACTATTAACTTTAACGTGAGAAAATATTTTTGCGCTATATTTTTAAAAAATATAGCGCAAAAATGTGGATGAGATCTACACCGAACAAAAATGGGCGGATATATTGGCGTCATATTGTCCCTACTTATTTTACCGGTTTACATTTTTGTTCAAAGTTCTTATTTTTCTCTTTTAATTTTTCATGCGCGGGTCCATTGCATCACGCAGGCCATCACCCATTAAGTTAAATCCGAGTACTGTTAACATAATTGCTAATCCAGGGAAAATCATCGTCCATGGTGCTGATTGTAAATAGTTTTTCGAGTCCGCTAACATTTTCCCCCACTCAGGTGCAGGTGGTTGCGCTCCTAACCCTAAGAAACCGAGTGCCGCTGCTTCTAAAATGGCTGTCGCAATTGCCAACGTACCTTGGACGACGACCGGCGCCATCGAGTTCGGTAAAATGTGCGAGAACAATATGCGCACATCCTTCATCCCGATCGAGCGAGCAGCCATAATATACTCGTCTTCCTTTATACTTAGTACGCGTGAGCGGATTAATCTACCGAAATTCGGCACGTTAATGATCGCAATTGCAATTAACGCGTTACGTAACGATGGTCCTAAAACTGCCACGATCGCGATTGCAAGTAAAATAGACGGAAACGCGAGCATAATATCAAAAAAACGAGAAATAATGACATCTACCCAACGTCCGTAATACCCTGCAATAATTCCTAACAAACTACCGACGATGACAGAACCGACAACAGATGAAAATCCTACCCAAAGAGATATTCTTGCACCATAGACAATCCGTGAGAAAATATCTCGCCCGAAGTCATCCGTTCCTAGCCAATATTGTGCAGATGGTGGTTGTAATCGATCCGCCATCACTTGTTCATTGATTCCCTCTTTCGCAATGAACGGGGCAAAAATGGCAAGTAAAATAAAAAATAAAACGATAATCGTTCCAACAACAGCTACTTTGTTTTTTCGAAATTCTCGCCATGCTTCGCGCCATGGTCCCGCACTAGTCGTATCTTTTACTTCTATCTCTTCTATTTGTTCAACTTGCTTTGACATATGCTCACCTCCTAGTCATATTTAATCCGAGGATCAATTAACGTATATAATATATCGACGATTAAGTTGATCATGACGAAGAAAAATGCAACGATTAATATTCCTGATTGAATGACGGGGTAATCACGATATCCGATTGCATCGTAAATATACCGGCCAACTCCAGGCCAAGCGAATATTGTCTCTGTTAAAATTGCCCCACCTAGTAACATTCCCGTCTGTAGTCCGATTACTGTTAAGACAGGTATGATTGCATTTTTAAACGCATGTTTATAGACGACTAAAAACATTTTTTGTCCTTTCGCTCGAGCTGTCTGGATATAGTCCGTACGCATTACTTCTAACATACTTGACCGTGTCATCCGAGCAATAATAGCCATCGGGATCGTCGCTAAGGCAACTCCAGGTAATATTAAATGGCGAATTACTTCTTTTAACTGATCGAATCTACCTTGTATAATCGTATCAATAATATAAAAATGCGTAATCGGATCGACCGGATCACGACTCAGTGCTCGGCCAGTCGTCGGCAACCAACCTAACTCAAGTGCAAAACCCCACTGACCTAATAAACCTAACCAAAAAATCGGCATAGATACACCGATGAGCGCTAAAACCATCGCCGCATAGTCAAACCATGAATTTTGAAACCATGCCGAAATAATTCCTGCATTCACTCCAATAATAACCGCAATAATAATCGCAAAAAAAGCTAATTCCATTGTAGCGGCTAAATAAGGCCAAATTTCTTCTGCGACAGGCGCTCTCGTTCTTAACGATTCTCCAAGATCTCCTGAAAAAACGCCGACGATATAATCGAAATATTGTACATACCACGGCTTATCTAAACCGAGTTTTTCCGTTAATGCTTGTACAGCTTCAGGTGTTGCCTGCTGGCCGAGAATAACTTGCGCTGGATTTCCAGGAATCGCCCGAATAAGCATCGAGACTATTAATGTCATTCCAAGTAATACTGGAATTAATTGCAACAATCTTTTTCCAATATAACGGAGCATCGTATTCACCCCTTTATGCTATAGTTACATCCATTTGTATTTTCATTCGTTTTCAAAGATGAGAAAGGGGAGTGCTACCTCCCCCCGTCTAGAAAGTATTATTCGTTAAAATATACTTCGGAAAGTAAGTCGGAACCTGTTGGATGAGGTGAAAAACCTTCAAGCGTACTCGTTGCACCTAATAGTGGTGTAGAGTGAGCAATCGGTACCCAAGGAGCCTCTTCATGAACAATTTCCTGTGCCTCTTTGTACAGCTCAATTCGTTTATCTTCATCTATTTCCGTTTGTGCTTCGATGAGTAAGTCATGCATTTTATCGTTACTAAAGTACGTATAGTTGTTACTTCCGATGTTATCTTCATCAAGTAATACATAAATGAAGTTGTCTGGGTCTCCGTTATCACCAGTCCATCCTAACATAAATGCATCCGCTTCCCCTTTTTCAGCGAGCTCTAAATATGTTGCCCACTCATGGGAAACGATTTTCGCTGTTATACCTACATCTTCTAAGTTCTTTTGAATAACTTCTGCTACTTTTTCACCGTCTGGCATGTATGGACGTGGTACAGGCATTGCCCATAACTCCATTTCAAATCCATCCGGATATCCAGCTTCAGCTAGTAATTCTTTCGCTTTCTCTGGATCATAAGGATACCCTTCGATGCCATCATGATAACCAGATACAGACGGTGGTATTGGACCAACTGCCACATCAGCGCGCCCTTCGAAAAATGCTTCAATAATCGCTTCTTTATCGATTGCGTAGTTCATCGCCTGACGAACTAACTTGTCACCGAACGGCTCACGTGTAACTGTTAAACCGAGGTAA
>Ga0209487_1003946_pt1 | contig 11546 bp, 9 predicted proteins | sample Poulit2012_FD_187524 | JGI IMG/M metagenome (GOLD analysis project Ga0209487, IMG submission 187524) | Agricultural soil microbial communities from Georgia to study Nitrogen management - Poultry litter 2012 (SPAdes) (version 2) | ecosystem: Environmental > Terrestrial > Soil > Agricultural land... | reverse complement strand
CCTAATACTTTTTCTTCCTGCTCCCGGGACTCTAAAGCATCTAGCACTCCCCCCGCAATGTCCGGGGACTGCTCATCAATTGCCGTTAAAACCGCACATGTATCACCATCAAATCCATACTTTGCTCGCGTATAACCAATGTTTTTAATCGTCTCTCGAGTAATGGATGAAATGTCTACGTATGCTTTTGTCGTTATTTCACCTGCAACAAGGACTAGACCCGTAGTAACTGTCGTTTCACATGCAACCCGTGCATAAGGGTCTTTTTTTAAAATTTCATCTAAAATGGCATCTGAAATTTGATCACTTATTTTATCAGGATGTCCTTCGGTTACTGATTCTGAAGTAAATAAACGCCTACTATGACTAGCCATTAAGCTAATTCCTCCCTATGTATTATTACGAACGTCTAAATGAGGAAAAGCTACGATAAACAAAAATATCCTTTCTTCATTATTACATGAGGAAAGGATGTGTACATGCCTTTCACTCTTATTGTTCAAGGTTTCCCTTGCATCAGATTAGCACCTTTTCAAAAACTTGATGGTTGCTGGGTTTCATTGGGCCTGTCCCTCCACCGACTCTGAATAAGAGCGTTCGCTTAAGTTGTATGCTAGCTAAATCCAGGAAAGAAGTCAAATAGAAAGAAGTAATTTTTTATAAAATATTGTCACACATATAGTATGGACTAATTAAATAATTATGTTATACTCAAGGTGAGAAATTTATTATTATTTTATAATATGTTTGAAAAGGTAGGTATTGCGTAATGAAAGTTAAAAATCAAATGTTCACCCACAGAAATATGCATAAGAACTTATCCGTACCTTCCCTCATTAAAAAAGCACTCCTTCGAAAAGAAGGCACATTAACGGATACAGGAGCCCTTCGTGTCGAAACGGGAAAATATACTGGACGTTCTCCTAAAGACAGATTTATCGTAAAAGACGACATTAGTGACGAACATGTCGATTGGGGTAAGGTCAATCAACCGTTTGAGGAAGAAAAGTTTAATCAATTGTATGAAAAAATGATTGAATTTCTGTTAAGACAAGATGAAGTTTTTTCTTTTCAAGGGTTTGCGGGAGCTGATGAAGATTTTCGCTTACCGATTAGGGTCATTAACGAATATGCGTGGCACAATTTATTTGCTCATCAAATGTTCATACGCCCGACAGAGAAAGAACTAAAAAATCATAATGAACAATTTACCGTTATTTCAGCGCCATCCTTTTTAGCTGATCCTAATGAAGATGGGACATATTCGGAAACATTTATTGTTCTTTCATTAAAACAGCGTATCATTTTAATCGGGGGAACAGAGTACGCAGGAGAAATTAAAAAGTCGATATTCTCTGTCATGAATTACTTACTTCCACAGCAAGATATTTTATCCATGCACTGTTCAGCGAATGTTGGTGAAGATGGAGATGTAGCATTATTTTTCGGTCTGTCAGGGACTGGAAAAACGACGCTCTCAACGGATCCTCATCGTAAACTTATCGGTGATGATGAACATGGGTGGAGTGAAAATGGGGTCTTTAATATCGAAGGTGGTTGTTATGCAAAAACCGTCGATTTAACCCGAGAAGAAGAACCACAAATTTATGATGCGATTCGATTTGGTTCTGTATTAGAAAATGTTATCGTCGATGATACAACAGGTGAACCGGATTATACTGATGTTTCATTAACAGAAAACACGCGAGTGGCTTATCCACTACAACATATTGACAATATCGTAACACCAAGCACGGCGGGTCATCCAAAAGCAATTATCTTTTTAACAGCCGATGCATCGGGAACATTACCACCAATAAGTAAACTAACAAAAGAACAAGCAATGTATCATTTTCTAAGTGGATATACGAGCAAGCTTGCTGGAACAGAAAGAGGCGTTACAGAACCTGAACCTACCTTTTCAACTTGTTTTGGCGCACCCTTTCTACCACTAGCTCCTGCAGTTTATGCAGAAATGCTCGGAGAAAAAATCGTTGAGTACGACGTGAATGTATATTTAGTTAATACCGGATGGACGGGTGGACCATATGGTGTCGGTAATCGGATAAAACTCGCTTACACCCGTGCAATGATTCATGCCGCCTTAAACGGTGAATTAGATAAAGTGAAAACAGTAACCGATGATATTTTCGGTCTGCATGTCCCAACCGAGATTTCTAACGTTCCAAAAGAAGTATTACTCCCAAAACAAACATGGGGTGATAAAGAAGCTTATAATAAAGAAGCGAAAAAGTTAGCCCTTGCCTTCCATGAAAATTTCAATCATTTTGATGTGAGTGAAGACATTAAAAGTGCAGGGCCAACTTATCGCAAGTAAATTTTGTTATCCTCATCCCAAAAGGATTATTTATATACGAACACGAAAGAGACACGAAGGGAATTCATTCACCCTAAGTGTCTCTTTTGTTATATGATAAACGAAACTTTTCTTCAATATACTCTAGACTTCTCTTTGTAACACCATCCTTCATAATAAAACTATACTCATGATGGGTGTCTATGTCTTTTGGAAGTCTATCAATAAGGACCGGACCTTCTGTTTCATAATATGTCGGTTGCTCTTCTATTCGCTCAATATAAGCAAAATAAACGTTTTTAATAATTTGCTCTCTTTTTCCGTCTACAAAATATTGACCGATGTAATGGATGTCTTCTATCATGCCACCGGTTTCTTCAAGAACTTCTCGAACCGCCGCTTCCCGGGCCGTCTCACCTTTTTCTACATTTCCACCGGGAAACTCAAGTCCCCTACTTTTATGTTTCGTTAACAACCATTTTCCACGATAGTTACAAATCGTAAGAACGTGTTTTGGCTTTTTTGAAAATGGATGATCGGCAAAAGATAATGTTACATCGTTTTGATAATAGTCCGTAAAATGATACTGTTCTTTCATCAATGAATTTTGCACCCCAACATAAAAAGTCATTATTAGTTTATTGTATCATATTCAAAAGCTTTCTAAAATAAGAGAGCTAAAAACAAATTTTGTCTTTAGCTCTCTTGTGTTATTCTTGTAAAACACCCATCGACTCAATATGTTGTTTTGTTTCATCAGTCCCTAAATCGTAAATCATTTTTAGCGCTTTTGAAAATTGCTCATCATAATCATCATTTGCTGAATCTTTATGATACGGAACAATTGGGACGTGGGAGCGAATAAAAGACATGTTATCAGCATCCGTAATATTATCCATGATACTTCGAAGTTGTTCAATATCTTTTTCTGTTGCATGAATCGTTAAGTAATTACTATTACCGTAAGGTGTTTTAGAAATTTCTCGTGATTGCATATGAATATAATATTTATCATCCACGCACTTGCCACCTCCTAAAATTAGTGTGGCTTAGGAAAAAGAAAACATGTATTTTTTCATAAAAATATCCTCTTCCGAACTTCAGAAGAGGATATTAAGGGACGCATCTTTAATTGTTTTCGTCATCCGACTTAACAGATGTTTCATCAATTGTATGTTCAAATTTCTTCAAATATTTACTTGCAAAGTCTTTTCCACCTAAACCAAAGGCTAAACCGAACGCTAACGCAACACCACCTAAAATTAAGACGAAGGCAGATGTGACGATGGCTGTTGCAATTCCAAGTTGGTTTAATGCCATTAACCCAGCAAGAGCAAGAATCGCATACTTCGCAACTCCCGCTAATAAATTAGCGGCTGGACCTACAAGTAAGTTGGAAAGAACTTTTTGCACAACATTACCAACAACTAAAGCAACTCCGATAATTAATACAGCTGCTAAAACATGTGGTAAATATGCTGTGATACCCATCGCAATATTCACGAGGAAATCGAACTTAATTAAATACAACGCTTGTACGACTAAGAAAAAGACGATTAATGTTTGAACGACATATCCAACAACAGCTGATGGTGTTAACTTACCTTCTGATAAATTAACATTTCCGACAGACATCTTACCTGTTAAACGGTCAAAACCAAGGTTTTCTAAGTAAGTATGAACAAATTCACCGACAACTTTCCCTAACCAAATACCGACGAGTACGAGCCCGATCGCAATTAAGATGTTTGGAATCATCACCATTATTTCAGATAACATACTGATAGCAGGATCGGTTATTCCTCGTAATGCAAGTTGTTCTAAAGCTGCAATCGTTACCGGAATTAAAATAACAACAAAAACAATATTTCCGACAAAGTTTCCAAAGGTCGTTCCTTCAAAAACCCTCTCTAAACGAAGTTTTTCAATAACTTTATCTGCTTGCAATGCATCGAGTAAATTTGAAACAATACGACGGACGATTGTCGCTGCAAACCAACCAATAGCTAGTATTAAAGCTGCCGCTAAAAGTTTTGGAATAAAAGCTAACATTGAATCGAGCATACCTGTAAATGGCTGAGTCATACCCGTAATGTTAAGCGCATCTAAAATGGCTGGAATAAAAAGTAAAAAGGTAAAGTAAAAGACAACTGTCCCTAACGTATCGAAGAATGCTTTTACTTCAGCTTCTGTTTCGGCTAATTTTACCTTTGTCAAAGCTTGCTGGGCTTTCGCCTTTTCAGAACCCTTTACAATTAACCAGCGTAAAACAGTCGCGAGTAAGTATGCGATAAGTAATAAAATACCTGCTTTTAATAATGCAGGAATAAATCCTAAGATTGTATCTATTACATTCGATAAAGGTGTGGATAACACATTTAAGTTGATCTTACTGAAGAACATGGAAAATACGACGATTAATAATAAGTAATAAACAACTTTACCACCGATTTCTGCGGTATCAACCGGCTCTTTATCGTCTCCCCTGTCCATAAATTTTCCAAACACTTTTTCATCTAACTCTGTTTTTCGCAAACCACTCTCAACTAAATTACCGATTAATTTGGCAATAATCCAACCGACAATTAAGTATAGTAATGCGAAAAGGAAATTAGTTAATCCTGCATAAAATTCAGCAGTAAAAATGTCTTGGAATAAATTTCCCATTCCACCATTAAACAAGTCTTCCATATAAAATCTCCCTCTCTCTCTAATAATCTTCCCATAAACTTGGAAAAATCGCTATTGGATATATATTACAACAAAATTCAAATTTTTTATAAGAGTCAAAAGGTCCATTTTATATAGATTTGCATGACATTTGTTCTACGTAAAAAAGCTTAGGAATCCTTATCACGACAACATTTTAACTAATTCCCTCCGCATAAGCTTATTTGATGCCGTACGTGGTAGCTCCTGAACAAATTTTATTTCTTTAGGGACTTTATACCTAGCTAAATGTTTTTCCGCATATTTAAGGATCTCTTCTTTTAACACATTTTTTGTCGAAGGAACGATAAAGGCTACTGGAATCTCGCCCCATTTGTCATCTTTTTTTCCAATAACACCTATATCTTTCACATGTACACAACCTGAAAGAACACTTTCAATTTCTGAAGGATATACATTTTCTCCACCGGAAATAATTAAGTCTGTTCTTCTTTCTACTACATACAAGAATCCTTCTTCATCCACATAACCTAAATCGCCCGTTGCCAGCCAACCATTTTGAAAGGATTCAGTATTTGCTTGCTCATTATGTAAATATCCCTTCGTCACCATCGGCCCTTTCACTAAAATTTCACCAACTCCATCTTCATCTGGTTGATGAATCTTTAATTGCCCGGGAAATAGCGGCTTTCCTGCTGAACCGAGTTTTTTAAGTGCATCCCTTGGGCTTAAGGTTACAATTTGTGATGAGGTTTCAGTTAATCCGTACGATTGAAAAACGGGAATATTTCGCTCAGCACAGGTTTCAAGTAATGGTTTTGGAACTGGGCCACCACCAAGAAGCATACACCGAAAGGTTTCCGGATAAGCTTGGTCTTGCAAATTGTCAGTTAGTTGTTGCAACATAACTGTAACGACCGAAGCAATCGTAATATTTTTAGAAAAAATAGCTTCGTTAACTTCCGCCACATCAAATTTTTCCATCACATACATCGAAATACCATAAATGATACTACGCATACATATGGAAAAACCACCGACATGAAACATCGGCAAAACAGTAAGCCATTTGTCGTTTTGTGATAATCCTAAATTGAGCGCCGAACTAATTGCACTCCACCAATGATTGCCATAAGTATGGACAACCCCTTTAGGATTACCGGTTGTACCTGACGTATAAACGATCGTAAACGGATCATCTAAGGAGATTTCAGTTACTAAGGAAACTTCCTTTTCCTGCTTCGTTTTAATCATTGAAAAACTGAGCACTTCAACAGGTACATTCATTTCAGTCACTTTCTTATACTCACTATCACTAGCTAAAAGATATGACATATTTGAATCCTTTATTTGATAGCTCAGTTCGGTTTCTGTAAGCCGCATATTTAATAAGACACACGTACAACCTAAATAACTAAGTGCATGAATAGCGATGATCATCTGAGGTTCGTTACCGGAAAAAATGCCAACATTTTCTCCTGAGCGAACACCTACACTCGCTAGCTTCCGCGCAAAAGATTTACTTTTTTCTTGTAACTGTAAAAAAGTGAGTACTTCCCCTTCATGAGTTTCTATCGCCACTTGTTCTGGGGACAAATATGCTCGTTTTGTTAACCAGTGTGGCATTACTGTATTCATTTTCTACACCACCTTTTAATCGATAAAAAAACCTTTGCGCTAAAGCAAAGGTTTTTGTCACTTTTTATGGAAAGCGTGGAAACTGATCAAAGTCTGGATCTCGCTTTTCTTTAAAAGCATCGCGCCCTTCTTTTGCCTCATCCGTTGTGTAGTAAAGTAGGGTTGCGTCTCCCCCCATCTGTTGGAGCCCAGCAAGGCCGTCTGTTGCTGCATTAAAGGATGCTTTTAAGAAGCGAAGAGCTGTCGGTGACTTTTGTAAAATTTCCTCACACCACTCGATAGTAACTTCTTCTAATTTATCTAATGGTACAACTTTATTCACTAAACCCATTTCATAGGCTTCTTCCGCATCATACTGACGGCATAAATACCAAATTTCACGAGCTCGTTTTTGTCCGACCATTTCCGCGAGCAAACCAGCACCATACCCAGCATCAAAACTTCCTACTTTCGGTCCAGTTTGTCCAAATCGAGCATTATCTGCGGCAATTGTTAAATCGGACACGATATGTAACACATGCCCACCACCAATCGCATAACCAGCAACCATCGCAATAACTGGCTTTGGAATGGTTCGAATTAATCGTTGTAAATCTAACACGTTTAACCGTGGAATGTGATCATCTCCAACATAGCCACCGTGACCACGGACAGATTGGTCTCCACCAGAACAGAAAGCTTTATCCCCTTGTCCCGTTAAAATAATCACCCCGATGGATGAATCATCTCGGGCATCTGCAAAGGCATCAATCATTTCATTGACGGTAAGAGGTGTAAAGGCGTTTCGCTTTTCCGGACGATTAATTGTTACCTTAGCAATTCCATTATATTTTTCATAAATAATTTCTTCATACTCTTTTGCTTGTTCCCATTTGACTGTCATAAATATTTCCTCCTTTAATTTCTTGCTAAAAATGCTTGAACGATTTGCTGAAACTTTCCCGGTCGTTCGATATGAACGGCATGCCCACAATCTTTGACTACTTCCATTTGGGCTTTAGGCATTAATGCTTTCATTTGGCGGTTTAACTCAACAAATTTCTTATCAAGCTCTCCAACGATTAACAATGTTGATACGCCACATTCACCTAGGCTTTTCCACCAGGATGGCTGAGAGCCTGTTCCCATAAAACGTAATGAATTTGCTAAGCCAATCACATCCTGGGAAAGCCTCTCCTTTCGGATCGACTGGCTAACATTGTCATCTAATGACTTTTGCGTGTGAAATAGTGGGATATTTTCCCAATATTGAACAAAGGATTCAATACCTTCATGGACGATTTTTTCAGCTAGCTGCTTATCACTTTCTTTCCGCGCTTTTCGTTCCGCCTCCATTTCAAGACCTGGCGAAGAACTTTCTAATATTAAAGATTTTACTTGCCGAGAAAAGTTCATCGCAAAGGATAACGCAACTCTACCTCCCATAGAATACCCAATAATGTGTGCTCGTTCAACATTTATCTGCCTGAAAAATTGAGATAAATGTTCTACACATTGCTCCATCGTAACAGGAGTGTTTGAGCTTTCCCCATGTCCTGGTAAATCAATTGTAATGACTTGAAATTGAGGGACTAACTTTTCCTTAAGAGCCTTCCATGTCGCTTTCGTTCCTGTAAAACCGTGTAAAAGTAAAACCGCCTCACCTTCACCAGCGATATCATAACTGTATGTCACATCATCTATCTTATATTTCATGACGAGAACTCACTTTCTGTAAGCACACGCCATAAATCTTGATTGATTCGCCCCCATAATAAACGATGCCAGCGCGCATTTTCCTCTCGATCGGTTTGAACTTCTATCACAGATAAACCCTTTCGAACGTAGGAAGCAATCAACTTTTCTTTCAACTCTTCTTCTGTTCGAGCCCGTTCGTAAATGCTGCCAAACATTTCGACCGCCGGCTGAAAATCTAGACCCGTCGGCGTACCGAAAAGTTCTTCAAAATGTTTTCCATTTTCAGCTTGCGGTAAAAATGAAAAAATACCGCCACCATCATTATTCACTAAAACGATCGTTACATCCAAATTGTAATGCTTCGCAATAAGCAAACTGTTTAAATCATGATAAAAGGATAAATCACCAATAATTAAAGTCACCCGTTCGGCAGCAGTAGAAGCACCTAATGCAGACGACGTAACCCCATCAATTCCATTCACTCCTCGATTAGCAAGGATATGAACAGATTTGTTTGTATTTGTAAAAAAAGTATCTACATCACGAATTGGCATACTATTTCCAACGAATAATGCTGAATTCTCTGGTATCGCTTCCCGGACTGCTCGAACGGCTTCCCCTTCAGTAATATTAGCTTCCGCTTCTGTAAATAAATGTGTATGCACCGTTTCATTCATCTGTTGCCAAAGTTCTAACCAATCCGCTTTTTCTCTCTCCTTATCTACCGTTAACTCCTTAGCTAGCAACTTCGGATCGGCATATAAAAATGTCGTCGCCTCACTTGCTGGTTCCCGAAAGCCCTCACTCGCCTCAACGACAAACTGAGGAACGTCCCCATGCTCCTGTACATAAAATAAATACATTTTCGAAACTGGCATCGCACCAAAACGAAGAATAAAGTCAGGCTTTAGCTTCTTGCGCACCTTTTCATCCCGCAAAATTGCATCATAACTATCGATGACGACATCTTTGGCAAAGGTGCCCGTCCTTAGTTGAGACAACGGATCGGCTAAAACCGGAAGTTTCCAAGTTAGTGCAAACTGTATAATTTCTTCCTGAGCCTGTGCATCTTGCTGAGGGCCGCAAACGATTACCCCACGCTTGTTTTCGGAAAGCATCTTAAACATGTGCGAATGGCCATCTTCAGAAAGCACCTTTGGCCCGTCCTGGACGGATATAAAAGGTTCGTTAACCCCTTCTTCGTTTTCCCATAAGTTTTCGATCGTAAAATCAGGAACGAGGGGTTCGCGAAAGGGGAAATTCAGGTGAACAGGGCCTTTATTTCCTGTATTTGCTTGATGAAAGGCTCGGGCTGCTTGTCTACGGGCGTACGTGAGCATCTCGGTTGAGCTGTCGGGCAGGGCCATTTCATGAAACCATTTAACATGGTCGCCGTATAATTTAGTTTGATCTATCGCTTGGGGTGCTCCAATGTCCCTTAATTCATGCGGACGATCGGTTGTTAAAACGATTAAAGGCTCTCGACTATAAAAGGCTTCAACGATCGCTGGATGGTAATTAACAGCCGCTGTTCCTGACGTACAAATTAATGCCACCGGGCGCTTCTTCTGTTTGGCAATACCGAGGGCGAAAAAGGCTGCTGAACGTTCATCTATGACAATCCAATCCTTTAGTTCATCTCGCTCCTTAACCATCATCGCTAAGGGTGTCGATCGAGAACCTGGCGAAATAACAACGTCCGTAAGTCCATTACGAACAAGTTCATCAATAAAATTTGCGGTATATTTCGTTACATGTTTCGTATGCGTCATTTTAATCCTCCAAAGCTGTTAACATTGGTAAAAATTTAATCGCCGTTTCTTCATATTCTTCTTCTACGTCTGAATCACCCATCACACCACAACCAGCAAAAAGAGACATTTCATCGTTTTGAATAAGTCCGGAACGAATGGCAACAGCAAATTCACCGTTGTGCCGATCATCTAACCAACCGACTGGTGAACCGTACCAACCTCTTTCAAAGGTTTCATGTTCGCGAATAAAGTGCAAGGCTTCTTCCGTCGGGGCTCCGCCTAAAGCTGGTGTTGGATGAAGCTTTTGAATAATGTCAAATACCGAGCTATCCTTTTTTAATTCACCTTCCACTGGTGTGTATAGGTGGTGGACATTTTTTAGTCTAATCACTTCAGGTTCATCAGGAATATGTAACTCCATGCAATGAGCGGAAATCGAATCGCGGATCATCTGCACGACGTGATCATGTTCTAAACGGTTTTTGTCATCTTCAAAAAGCGCCCGTTTCAATCGATCATCTTCTTCTTTTGACTCCCCCCGTGGATATGTTCCTGCTAGGCAAGTTGATAGTAGTTGATGTCCATTTACTTTCACGAGACGCTCGGGGGTCGCACCAATAAAGCAATGGTCGCCTCGTTCATAAGCAAATAAATAACTCGTCCGTTGTAATTTTGCCAGCTTACGTAAAATGGGTAGCAGTTCAACATCTGCATCAAAAGTTAAGCGCAACTCCCGGGCCATGACAATTTTCTCTGCATGTCCACAATTAATGTGATCAATCGCTTGCCCGACCTTTTCTTTCCACAATTCTGGCTCTTTTTCTGTTTGCTCTGTCAATCTTGCTTGCTGAACATCATCTATCTGTTTCGTTAATAATTGTTTTTTAGATTGAGAACTTTTTTCTGCTAACTCTTCTGCCGATGAATCCTTTGTCACCTGGATAATTGTCGTTACATAAGCATGATCATCCTGCTTCGTATATACATATTTTGGCACGATAAATTCACTATGAGGATACTTTTCCCATAGTTTCGTCTTTTCTTCTAGAATGTCAAAAGACATGCCTCCCGAGATAATGAGACCTGTTCCTTCTTGTTCATAAGGATTATATATCATTGCTTCTTTCCGTAAATGATCCCAAGTTTGATAAGTATATTCATAACGAGTTTTATCATGGGCTCGAATATGCATATTTTCACCAACAGTAATCACATAAAAATCTTCCGTTGCACTTTTCCAAAACGTGCGATTTTGTTTTAGAGCACGAGCCCGCTCAAACACAAGAAATGGATCTTCTGTTGTAACCTTTTCTGTATAACTAACGAGCACTTCTTTCACAGTCGTATGAGCTCGCTCAATTCCTCTATTTATCATATCTTGTAAAGACATAACGTCTGTTCTAATCATTTAAAAAGCCTCCGCTTTGTAAAATATCCTAATCTTTATTGTATGCTTTTTCCTAAGCATACTCAAGAAACAAGTTACTCAG
>Ga0209487_1003945_pt1 | contig 11547 bp, 8 predicted proteins | sample Poulit2012_FD_187524 | JGI IMG/M metagenome (GOLD analysis project Ga0209487, IMG submission 187524) | Agricultural soil microbial communities from Georgia to study Nitrogen management - Poultry litter 2012 (SPAdes) (version 2) | ecosystem: Environmental > Terrestrial > Soil > Agricultural land... | reverse complement strand
GCCGAGCGGTCAGAGTCCGAGTTCGCGGGCGATGAGCATGAGCTGGACCTCGGTGGTGCCCTCCCCGATCTCGAGGATCTTCGAGTCGCGGTAGTGGCGGGCGACGAGGAATTCGTTCATGAAGCCGTAGCCGCCGTGGATCTGGGTGGCATCGCGGGCGTTGTCCATCGCTGCCTCGCCGGCGATCATCTTCGCGATCGCGGCCTCCTTCTTGAACGGCATCCCGGCGAGCATCCGGGAGGCTGCGAGGTAGTACGCCGAGCGGGCGGCGACGACGCGCGCCTCCATCCGGGCGATCTTGAACGAGATCCCCTGGAAGTCGGAGATCGGCTTGCCGAAGGCCTGACGCTCCTTCGCGTACTTCACGGATTCGTCGACGCAGCCCTGGGCGGCACCGACGGACAGGGCGCCGACGGCGATGCGGCCTTCGTCGAGGATGCGCAGGAAGTTCGCGTAGCCGCGGCCGCGTTCGCCCAGCAGATTGCCCTCGGGCACTTGGACGTCGTCAAAGGTCAGCGGGTGCGTGTCCGAGGAGTTCCAGCCGACCTTGTCATACGCCGGTTCGGCGGTGAAGCCGGGGGTTCCGGTGGGGATCATGATCGTCGAGATCTCGGGCACTTCCTGGCCGGACGTCGAGGTCCGGGTCCCGGTCACGGCGGTGGCGGTGACCAGTCGGGTGATGTCGGTGCCCGAGTTCGTGATGAAGCACTTGCCGCCGTTGATCGTCCAGGTGCCGTCGCTCAGCGTGGCCTTCGTCTTCGTGCCGCCGGCATCGGATCCGGCCTCGGGCTCCGTCAGGCCGAAGGCGCCGAGTCCGGAGGCGTCGGTGAGTTGGGGCAGCCATTCGCGCTTCTGCTCCTCGGTGCCGAACCGGTAGATCGGCATCGCGCCCAGGGAGACTCCGGCCTCGAGGGTGATCGCCAGCGACTGGTTGACCCGGCCGATCTCCTCGATGGCCAGGCACAGGGCGAAGTAGTCGCCGCCCATGCCGCCGTACTCCTCGTCGAAGGGCAGACCGAACAGCCCCATCTGCCCCATCTTGGCGACGAGGGCGTAGGGGAACTCGTGCTTGGCATCGAGCTCGGCGGACACGGGTGCGACTTCGTCGTCAGCGAACTTCGCCACCCCTTGGCGCAGGTCTTCGTATTCTTCGGGCAGCATGCCCGGGACAAAGGTCTCCATGGTTTCCTCCCCCGCCGGTGGCGTGGTTGTCGTGGTCTCGGTTGTCTCAGCTGTTCCGCGGGTGCCGGTGCCGCCGTCCGGTCCCCGGCTCGTGTCTTCTGCAGGGATCAGTCGGCGGGTTCGCCGATTCCGGCCTCTTCGGCGATGTCCTCGTCGACGACGGTGGCGAGCACCTCGTCGAGTCCGACCTGGGCGCCCTCGACGGCGGTGACGGAGACGATGCCGGCGGCGGGTGCGGTGAGCACGTGCTCCATCTTCATCGCCTCGACGACGACGATCGGATCGCCCTGGTCGACTCTGTCGCCGGTGTCGACCCGAACGGCCACGACGGCCCCGGGCATCGGAGCGAGGACCTCTGCTCCCTCGAGCCCGGGCGTGAGCGAGGAGTCGGCCAGCGGTCGGGTGAAGACGTGGATGCCGCGGTCGGTGCTGACCCAGATGGTGCGCTCACCGGCGTCGGAGAAGATCCGTGCCGTGTGTTGGACGCCTCCCAGGACGACGCGCCAGAGGCCGTCGGCGTCGCTGTCGACGCGGTCGGCGTCGGCCACGACCTCCATGGTCTGCCCGCCGGTGGCCAAGCGAAGCGTCGGGCGGAACTCCGGCCTGGAGGCCCGCCAGGCACTCGGTCCGGCCCACGCCGAGGCGGCCGATCGATTCGCTGTCAGCTCAGCGGCCGTGATCGGGCCGGTGAGCGTGGTTCCGGCCGCTCCCCCGGTGGCCAGGACGGCCGCGGCTGCCAGCTGTGCATGGATCTCGGTGGCGGTGTGGGCGAGCTGCTCCTCGCCGAGGTTGTCGATCAGGGAGGTGTCGAGGTCACCGGCGACCACCTCGGGCAGGGCGAGCAGAGTCCGCAGGAAGTCGATGTTCGTCACGATCCCCGGCACCGCTGAGGCCGCGAGCGCGGCATCGAGTCGCGCGATCGCCGCGGCTCGATCCTCGGCGCGGACGATGAGTTTGGCGATCATCGGATCGTAGTCCGACGCGATCGTCTGTCCGGCCTCGAGCCCGGCATCGACGCGGATGCCCTCACCTTCCGGGAAGACGACGTCGAGGGCCCGGCCGCCGGTGGGCAGGAAGCCTCGCGAGGGATCCTCCGCGTAGATGCGCGCCTCGATCGAATGCCCGGTCAGCGTGATGTCGTCCTGACTCAGCGGCAGCCGTTCTCCGGCGCCGACGAGCAGCTGCAGCTCGACGAGGTCGATGCCGGTGACTTCCTCGGTCACGGGGTGTTCGACCTGCAGACGGGTGTTCATCTCCATGAAGAAGAACTCGTCGGGACGGTCGGCGCCGACGATGAACTCGACGGTGCCGGCTCCGACGTAGCCCACGGACTTCGCGGTCTCGCAGGCGGCCTGGCCGATGCGGGCTCGGGTCGCCTCGTCGAGCAGTGCCGAGGGCGCCTCTTCGATGACCTTCTGGTGGCGCCGCTGCAGCGAGCACTCACGCTCGCCGAGGTGGATGACGTTGCCGTGGGCGTCGGCCATGACCTGGACCTCGATGTGGCGCGGGGTGGCCACGAGTCGTTCGAGGAAGAGAGTGTCGTCGCCGAAGGAGCTCGCGGCCTCACGGCGGGCCGTCTGCAGCGCTTCGGCCAGCTTCTCGGCCTCGAACACCGCGTGCATGCCTTTGCCTCCGCCTCCGGCGGAGGGTTTGATGAGCACGGGGAACCCGATATCGGTCGAGGCCGCGATCAGGGCTTCGTCGCTCATGGCGGCGTCCTTCGTGCCGGGCACGAGCGGGACTCCGCGGGAGGATACGGCCTGTTTGGCGGTGATCTTGTCGCCCATGGTCCGGATGGCGTGCGCGTCGGGGCCGAGGAAGACGATGCCGGCGGACTCGCAGGCCGCGGAGAACTCAGCGTTCTCCGACAGGAATCCGTAGCCGGGGTGGATGGCTTCGGCCCCGGTGGACCGAGCGGCGTCGATGACCTTGTCGATGCGCAGATACGATTCGGAGGCGGCGGCTGGGCCCAGGTGCACGGCGGTGTCGGCGGCCTTGACGTGGGCGGCGTGGGCATCGGCGTCGGAGTAGACGGCGACGGTTCTGATCCCGAGCCGACGGCAGGTGCGGATGACGCGCAGGGCGATCTCTCCGCGGTTGGCGATGAGTACAGTCTTGAACATCGAGGGGCTCACATTCTGAAAACGCCGTAGCCGCTGGCATTCAGCGGGCGTTCCATCGGTCCGAAGCGGGCGAGTTCGAGGGCCAGAGCCAGGACCTGACGGGTGTCACCGGGTTCGATGATCCCGTCGTCCCAGAGCCGGGCCGTCGAGTAGTAAGGGTTGCCCTGGGCTTCGTACTGGTCGCGGATGGGCTGTTTGAAGCTGTCTTCGTCCTCTGCGCTCCAGGACTGGCCGCGGGCTTCGAGCTGATCGCGCTTGACGGTCGAGAGCACGCTGGCGGCCTGCTCGCCGCCCATCACGGAGATGCGGGCATTGGGCCACATCCACAGGAAACGCGGCGAGTAGGCGCGGCCGCACATCGAATAGTTGCCGGCGCCGAAGGAGCCGCCGATGACGACGGTGAACTTCGGCACGCGGGCGGTCGCGACGGCGTTGACCATCTTCGCGCCGTGCTTGGCGATGCCGCCGGCCTCGTAGTCGCGGCCGACCATGAACCCGGAGATGTTCTGCAGGAAGATCAGCGGCACACCACGCTGGTCGCAGAGTTCGATGAAGTGGGCGCCCTTGAGGGCGGATTCGCCGAAGAGGATGCCGTTGTTGGCCACGATCCCCACCGGGTGTCCGTCGAGGTGAGCGAAGCCGGTGATGAGGCTGGTGCCGTATTCGGCTTTGAATTCGTGGAACTCCGAGCCGTCGACCAGACGGGCGATGACCTCGTGGACGTCGTAGGGGGTGCGGGAATCGACGGGCACCACCGAGGTCAGCTCCTCGGGTGGGTGCGCGGGCAGGCGGGATTCGATGACGTCCCAGTTCGGGGTGTTCTTCGGTCCGAGCGTGGAGACGACGTCGCGCATGATCTCCAGGGCGTGGGAGTCGTTGGCGGCGAGGTGATCGGTGACGCCGGAGATGCGGGAGTGCAGGGCACCGCCGCCGAGCTCTTCGGCGGTGACCTCCTCGCCGGTGGCGGCCTTGACCAGGGGCGGGCCGCCGAGGAAGATCGTGCCCTGGTCGGCGACGATGATCGACTCATCGGCCATGGCCGGAACGTAGGCGCCGCCGGCGGTACAGGAGCCGAGGACGGCGGCCAGCTGCGGGATCCCAGCGGCCGAGAGCGTGGCCTGGTTGTAGAAGATGCGGCCGAAGTGCTCACGGTCGGGGAACACATCGTCCTGGTTGGGCAGGTTCGCGCCGCCGGAGTCGACGAGATAGATGCACGGGAGGTCATTCTCCTTCGCGATCTCCTGCGCCCGGAGGTGCTTCTTCACGGTCACGGGATAGTAGGTGCCGCCCTTGACGGTGGCGTCGTTGGCCACGATGACGCATTCGCGGCCGGCGACTCGGCCGATGCCGGTGATGATCCCGGCTCCCGGGCTGGCATCGTCGTACATGCCGTTCGCGGCCAGCGGGGAGAGTTCGAGGAACGGAGTGCCCGGATCGAGGAGGTGCTCGACGCGCTCGCGCGGCAGCAGCTTGCCCCGGTCGATATGACGCTGCCTGGACTTCTCGGACCCGCCTCGGGCGGTGGCCCGAATGCGCTCCCGGAGTTCGGCGATGAGTTCGGCGTGGGCCTCGGCGTTGACCTGCCCCGTCGCCGGACTGACCGCAGTTCCCACTGCTCTCATTCCATCCTCATTTCAGTTAATTCTCCTTAACTGACTGCTATGATACTGCTCACAGGCAGAAGTGACAATGAGCGGATCCCGCAGCGCGCTGGCAACGGGAACCGGATCAACAGCGGGAAGAGGAAGGGGTCCGACCATGTCGACCGAGGAAGCGACCAAGCCGACCTCGCGCGCGGAGGCGAAAGCCGCCCGTCGTGAGCAGCTGCTGAACGTGGCGAAGACGCTGTATGCCCGCCATGGCTTCCATGGCGTCCGCCTCGACGACCTCGGACAGGGCGCGGGCATCTCGGCACCGGCGGTGTACCGGCACTTCTCCTCGAAGGAGGCCGTGCTCGAGGAGCTGCTCGTCGGGATCTCTCAGTACCTGCAATCCGGTGGGGACGAGATCGTCGCCGCGGCCGGGCAGACGAGTGCGTCGGCCGCCTCGGACGAGGCCGATGCCGCAGCCGCGACCCTGCACCGTCTCATCGACTTCCATGTCGACTTCGCGATGAGCGAGCCCGAGCTCATCCGCATCCAGGATCGCGATCTCGCAGCGCTTCCCGAGGATTCGCGCCGGACTGTGCGTCGTCTGCAGCGCGCCTACGTCAGTCGTTGGGCAGAGGTCGTTGCAACAGCTCATCCGGACTGGTCGCTCGATGCCGCGACGGTGCGGGTGCACGCGGTGTTCGGAATGATGAATTCGACCCCGTACCAGGCACGACGCTCCAGCGCCGAGGTGGTCGGGGTCGAACTGCGCGCGGCCGCGGCCGCCGCGCTGGGAATCGGATGAGGCCGCGACTCAGGGGACGATGACGAGCTTGCCCCGGACGTGTCCGGCGGCACTGTCCTTGAAGGCCTGCGGGACCTCGTCGAGACCGTAGGTCCCGGCGACGTCGACGGTCAGTTGTCCTTCATCGGCGAGGAGTCCCAGGCGGGCCGTCTCGGCTCCGTCGGGGCGCACCCAGATGTAGCGTCCACCGTGTTCGGCGACCGAGGGGTCGGCGACGGAGGCATGCGTGCCGCCCTCGGCCAGCACGGCCAGAGTGTCGTCGAGCACGCCCCCGACGAAGTCGGCGACACCGTCGACGGGTCCGCCGGCGGCCTCGAGCACGCGATCGGCCAGACCCGGGCCATACGTGACGGGTTCGGCACCGAGGCCGCGCAGATAGTCGTGGTTCCTCTCCGAGGCCGTGCCGATGACACGCGCGCCGGCCCACGCGGCGATCTGCACGGCGAAGCTGCCCACTCCCCCGGACGCGCCGTGGACGAGGACGGTTCTGCCGTCGAGGGCGCCGAGGGACTCGAGAGTGCGCAGGGCAGTGCCTCCGGCCAGGGGCAGACCGCCCGCCTGCTCCCAGCTCAGGCTCTTGGGCTTGGCGGCGACCGCACGCACGGGAACCGCGACCTTCTCCGCGAAGGTCCCGGAGCTCAGCACGTCCTTGCGCGCATAGGCGATCACCTCATCGCCGATGGAGAACTCGGGGGTGTCGAACCCGAGCCCGATGACGACGCCGGCGACGTCCCAGCCCGGTGTGACCGGGAATTGGGTCGGCATGAACGCGTCGAGGTGGCCGCCGACGAGCTTCCAGTCGACCGGGTTGACGCCAGCGGCCTTGACCTCGATGAGCACCGAGGCCGGTGGGAGCTTCGGGTCGGGCAGATCGCGGACCGTGATGTCGTCGAAGTTCTCTGTGTAGGCGTCGTAGACGGCAGCGCGCATAGCAATGGCCTTCCGGTAGCTGTCAGGGTGACTGACCTGTGAGTCAGTCTGGCTGAACAACACCGGAAGGCCATCAGGCTATTCCTGCGAAGGGCGCGGTCTCCTACTCGTAGGTCTGACCGGACTTCGCCCGCTCGACCAGTGAGGCCGGTGGGGTGAAGTGCTCGCCGTACTTCGCCGCGAGCTCTTCGGCACGCTTGACGAAGCCGGTCAGGCCGCCCTCGTACTGGTTGACGTACTGGAGGACACCGCCCGTCCACGCCGGGAATCCGATGCCGAAGATCGAGCCGATATTGGCATCCGGCACCGAGGTGAGCACTCCCTCGTCGAGGCATTTGATCGTCTCGATCGCCTCAGCGAAGAGCATCCGCTCCTGCAGGTCGGCGAAGGGCTGATCGGTCGAACCCGAATCGTACTGCTCGCGGACCCCGGACCACAGTGCGGTGCGCTTGCCGTCCTCGTCGTAGTCGTAGAAGCCCGCCTTGTCCTTGCGGCCGGTGCGGCCGGCTTCGACCATCCAGTCGATGACCGCCTCGGACGGGTGCGCGACCCACGTGCCTCCGGCCGCCTCGGTGGCGGTCTTGGTCTCCTGGCGGATCTTCTGCGACAGGGTCAGCGTCAGTTCGTCGAGCAGCTGCAGGGCACCGGTCGGGTAGCCGGCCTGCAGTGCCGCCTGCTCCACCGTTGCCGGTTCCACGCCCTCGCCGACGGCCGCGACCGCCTCGGCGATGTAGGTCCCGATGACACGGGAGGTGTAGAAGCCGCGGGAGTCGGTGACGACGATCGGGGTCTTCTTGATCTGCTGGACGAGGTCGAAGGTGCGGGCCAGAGTCTCATCGGAGGTGTTCTCCCCACGGATGATCTCGACCAGGGGCATCTTGTCCGCCGGGGAGAAGAAGTGGACGCCGATGAAGTCCTTGTCGCGGTCGACCCCGGTGGCCAGTTCGGTGATCGGCAGGGTCGAGGTGTTCGACCCCAGGACGGCATCGGGTTCGACGATGTTCTGGATCTCACCGAACACCTGCTGCTTGACCGGCACGGACTCGAAGACGGCTTCGATGACGAAGTCGACTCCGGCGAAGTCCTCGACCGCCGCACTCGGGGTGATCCGGTCGAGCACGGCCTTGGACTTCTCCTCGGTGGTCTTGCCCTTGGCCAGAGCCGACTCCTCGCGCTTGACCGCATAGGCCTTGCCCTTCTCGGCGGCGGCGAGCTCGACGTCCTTGAGGACGACCTCGATGCCGGCCTTCGCTGCGGTGTAGGCGATGGCAGCACCCATCATTCCGGCTCCGAGGACCCCGAGCTTCCTGACCTGCCGGGGCTCGTACCCGTCCGGTCGGGAACCGCCGGAGTTGATGTGGCCGAGGTCGAAGAAGAACGCCTGGATCATGTTCTTCGCCACCGGAGTGTGGGTGAGGTGGACGAAGTACCGGGACTCGACCGACAGCGCGGTGTCGATATCGACGCTCGCACCTTCGACGGCCGCGGCGAGGACCGCGCGCGGGGCCGGCATCGGCGCGCCCTTGGTCTGACGGCGCAGCATCGCCGGCAGTCCCGGGAGCATCGCGGCGAGCTTGGGCGAGGACGGCGAGCCGCCCGGGATCTTGAAGCCCTTGACGTCCCAGGGCTGAGCCGCTTCGGGGTTGTCCTTGATCCAGGCCTTCGCCCGCGCCTCGAGTTCGGCCGTGGGGGCGAGTTCGTCGATGAGTCCGAGCGCCTTGGCGTCGGCGGCCTTGAACTTCGTCGAGGGCAGGATCACCTTCTGCAGGGCGTCCTGGATGCCGATCATGCGCACTGTGCGCGCGATGCCCCCGCCGCCGGGCAGCAGACCGAGGGAGACCTCGGGGAACCCGAAGCGGGCGCTGGGGTTGTCCTCGGCAGCGATCCGGTGATGCGCGGCGAGCGCGATCTCGAGTCCGCCGCCCAGTGCCGCTCCGTTCAAGGCCGCGACGACGGGCTTGCCGAAGGTCTCGAGCCGACGCAGCACGGACTTCACGCTCTCGACCTGTGCGAACTCTGCCTCGGCGGTCTCGGGGCTCGCCTGGCGGATCTGGTTGAGGTTGCCTCCGGCGAAGAAGGTCTTCTTCGGCGAGGTCAGCACGACGCCGGTGATGTCGTCGACGTTGGCCTCGAGCCACTCCACGGTCGCCTGCATGGCGGCGGAGTAGTAGTCGTTCATGGTGTTGACTTTGGCGCCCGGTTCGTCGATGACGACGGTGACGATGCCGTCGGCGTCGGTGGTGCGCTCGTAGTCGATGGTGGTCGTTGTCGTCATGTCAGACCCTTTCGATGATCGTCGCGATGCCCATTCCGCCACCGATGCACAGGGTGACGAGTCCGCGCTTGAGGTCGCGGCGTTCGAGTTCGTCGAGGACGGTGCCCAGAATCATGGCACCGGTGGCGCCGAGCGGGTGGCCCATGGCGATGGCTCCGCCGTTGACGTTGACCTTCTCATGCGGAATGCTCAGGTCCCTCATCCACTTGAGCACGACGGCGGCGAAGGCCTCGTTGAGTTCGAACAGGTCGATGTCGTCGACGGTGAGGCCGGCTTTGTCGAGGGCCTTGCGCGTCGCCGGAGTCGGACCGGTGAGCATGATCGTCGGTTCGGAACCGGTGACTGCGGTGGAGACGATGCGGGCACGCGGTTTCATGCCCATCGTCTGGCCCACCTCGGCGTCGCCGAGGATGACCAGGCTGGCGCCGTCGACGATGCCCGAGGAGTTCGCGGCGGTGTGGACGTGGTCGATCTCTTCGATCCAGTGGTACTTCTGGAGGGCCACCTCGTCGAATCCGGCCTGGGCGGCGAGCTTCGCAAACGCCGGGTTGAGCTTCGACAGCGATTCCACGGTGGAGCCGGGACGCATGTGCTCGTCCCGGTCGAGCAGGGTGATGCCGTTGATGTCCTTGACGGGCACGATCGACTTCTCGAAGTACCCGTTCTCCCAGGCGTTGGCCGCCCGCTTCTGCGATTCTGCCGCGAAGGTGTCGACGTCGTTGCGGGTGAAGCCCTCGGTGGTGGCGATGAGGTCGGCGCCGATGCCCTGGGGCACGAAGTAGGTGTCGAAGTTCGTCGTCGGGTCCTGTGCCCAGGCGCCGCCGTCGGATCCCAGCGGCACGCGCGACATGGACTCGACGCCGCCGGCGAGGACGAGGTTCTCGAATCCGCTGCCGACCTTCTGTGCCGCGAGGTTGACGGCCTCGAGACCCGAAGCGCAGAACCGGTTGACCTGGACGCCAGCGACCGACTCGTCGAGGCCGGCCACGAGGGCGGCCGTGCGGGCGATGTCGCCGCCCTGCTCACCGACAGGTGACACGACACCGAGCACGAGGTCGTCGATGGCTTTGTCATCGAGTTCGGGGTTGCGCTCGCGCACGGCGTCGATGAGCCCGGTCACGAGGTCGATGGGTTTGACGCTGTGGAGCGCACCGTCGCGGTTCTTGCCGCGTGGGGTGCGCACCGCGTCATAGATGAACGCTTCGCTCATGTGTTCCTCACAGTCTTCGTGGAAGACCGACCAGCAAATCTGATCGATCGTTCAGTAACATTCGCATGTTCCATTGTGTACCAGTTTTCAGTGACGATCAACACACCGCTGACGCGGCGCTTTCGAGACCCCGACACATGGCCCGTGAACCTGACCGCAGGCGGCCGCTGCCGCTGTCAGGTGCGGGACGAAGCGGCAGCAGTCGCACGGGAATCCGACCGCGCTGCTGCGGCTTCGAAACTCTCCGGCGGCTCTCTCCATTCGCGGATCGCCGTCGCGAGGTTCTTCGTCAGCACAGCGCGAGGCAGCCCAGTGATCCGTCCGGCGGCTTTGACGAGCCCATCGGATCCGGTGTACCCGACGGAGCGCGCCGCCGACGGCGTCGTCGCCCCTGCGCGGATCCGCATCAGTGCGCGGTTGAGCCTCCTGCGTGTGCGCCATTGCACGAACGACATTCCGAGATCGTCCTTGAACAGCCGCTCGAGATGCCGCGTGCTCACCGCGTGCCGATCCGCCAGGGTCGGCAGCGAAGTCAGCAGGCTCAGCGGATCGTCTGCCACGGAGACGACGATCGGGTGAGTGGGCGTCGGGATGTAGAAGTCATCAGCGATGAGCGCCATCAGCTCGGCGTCCAGGGCAGCGCGAAACGGACGACGGTCCGCCTCGCACGCCGGAGGCGAAGCGAGGATGAGCAGAGCAATCTCTCGGATCGCAGAGGAATGCCTGAGATGGAGGAGTCCGTCAGGCGGCTCGGTTCGCGGCGAGAGCCTCGGCCCGAGCATAATGCAGTCCCGACTCGCGGTCACCGCGTGCTCAACACCGGATGCCAACCACAGACTCGACCCGGCCGAAAGACCCAAGTGCTCGGCGGCGGCGCTGCCCGACCTCGGCTCGACACAGCCTGCCGCCCCGACGAGGACACCCGACCCAGAATCGGCCGAACATCGCCGAACATGCATTTCGACCGAGCCACTGACGACGTGGATCAGCAGCGGATAGTCGTGGGAATGGAAGTCGTGTCCGGTCAGCACCACAGGATGATCATCGCTCGAGGCCCGACGGGCCGGCCGGAGCAGATCGTGTCATATTGGTCGAATGAGGATGTCGCCTTTGTCGAAGGAATCGCACAATCAGTAGTTAGGTTAGGCTATGTTATCCGATTCCAGCTGCTCGCTCATACGTCGCAGTTTCTGCGCAGTCCCGGGGGTGCCCATGTCCAGTCTCCGCTCACTTGCTTCAATCGTTTCGGCCGCCGCGCTGCTCCTCGTTGCCGGCTGTTCGCAAGCGGCACCTTCCGGATCCGAAACGGCCGAGACTGAGACCCGTGTCGTGGGGACTGAGCAGGGTGAGATCGAGGTCCCGAGCGATCCGGAGCGCATCGTTGTGCTCAACTATGCCCTGGCCGGTTACCTGTTCAACCTCGATGAACCGGT
>Ga0209487_1003944_pt1 | contig 11548 bp, 7 predicted proteins | sample Poulit2012_FD_187524 | JGI IMG/M metagenome (GOLD analysis project Ga0209487, IMG submission 187524) | Agricultural soil microbial communities from Georgia to study Nitrogen management - Poultry litter 2012 (SPAdes) (version 2) | ecosystem: Environmental > Terrestrial > Soil > Agricultural land... | reverse complement strand
ATTTTCTGTTGTTGCCCGGTACCCGTTGTCTAACATGGTCTGGAGTTCTGCATCTGGGATATCTTCGACATGTGATGTCCCTGAGTTCAGATTATCTACAACGTTCTGGTTGACCTCCAGGCCAGTTACTTCAAAGCCAACGTTCGTAGCTGCACGAGACAAAGGCAGACCAACATATCCTTGGCCAATGACAACGAGATTTTTCACGTGGTTTACTCCAAACCAATTATTTTGAAACGATACATGTTTGCACCGGATGGGCTGAGTCCAAATATGACGGCCAATCAGATCGATTGGGCACAATAAAGTAGGTAGCTTTTTTGAAACTCCAGCATTGATTATAAGGGCTCTATTTCAGATACTTGTCGAAGCCTTTCGGCAAGTTAAGCTGCGAGGGGTCGAAATTCTGGGGATCAGCTCCTGCGCCGAAAGCAGAGCCGAGGTCTTGTGTGGCCTTCTTAGCTTGGCGTTCTTGCTCTTTGCGGGCTTCTGCTTCCGCACGAGCAGGGTTACCGAAACGCTGTTGTTTCTTGTTTTTTCCTTTGCCTTTGCGCTGCTTGCGGCGCCCTCCTCCGGCTCCGCCACCAGGCATTCCGGGCATGCCTGGCATTCCGGGCATACCCCCGCCTGCTGCCATACGTTTCATCATCTTTTGGACTTCACGGAAGCGCTCTAACAACGTATTGACTTCAGAAACGTGAACACCTGAGCCAGCAGCGATACGGGCCCGACGCGAACCATTAATTATTTTGGGCACGTTGCGCTCATAAGGAGTCATCGATTGGATGATTGCTTCAATACGACCAACCTGCGAGTCATCAAATTGATCCAGCTGCTGACGCATGCCCTGCGCACCGGGCATCATCATCAGCATCTTTTTCATAGAGCCCATCTTTTTGAGCTGCTGCATTTGAGATAGGAAGTCTTCAAGCGTGAAGTCTTCCTGGTCCGCAAATTTCTGAGCCATACGCTCAGCTTGCGACTTATCCATGGTTCGCTCAGCCTGTTCAATGAGCGACATAACATCGCCCATGTCGAGGATGCGCGAAGCCATCCGGTCTGGGTGGAAGACCTCAAAATCTTTAAGGCTTTCACCTGTGGAAGCAAACATGATGGGTTTGCCTGTGATGTATTTGACGGACAATGCTGCACCACCGCGAGCATCACCATCCATCTTCGACAGAACCACGCCGGTAAAGCCAACGCCTTCGTTAAATGCCTGGGCTGTGGCAACTGCGTCTTGCCCAATCATGGCGTCGATGACAAATAGGACTTCATCTGGATTAGTTGCGGCACGAATGTCAGATGCCTGCTGCATCAGTTCTTGGTCTACACCCAAACGACCCGCAGTATCAATAATGACAATGTCATGCTGGCGGTTCTTGGCTTCTACCAGGCCATCTGTTGCAACTTGAACTGGGTCTCCGGTGGGGTCTTCATTTTCAGATGACACACCAGGATGCGGAGCAAATACTGGTACACCCGCCCGCTCGCCATTGACCTCAAGCTGTTTGACCGCATTTGGGCGTTGCAAGTCGGCGGCGACCAACATGGGAGTGTGGCCTTCTTGCTTCAGGTGCTTGGAAAGCTTCCCAGCCAAGGTCGTTTTACCGGCACCTTGGAGACCAACCAGCATGATAACTGTCGGCGGATTTTTCGCAAGATTGATTTGGCGAGTTTCGCCACCAAGGATCTCTTCTAACTCGCTCTGAACAATCTTGACTACTTGTTGCCCAGGGTTCAGTGCTTCTGAGACCTCTTGGCCTAGTGCACGCTCTTTGATCTGTTTGATGAACTCACGTACTGCGGGAACGGCAACGTCTGCGTCTAATAGGGCACGACGAATTTCGCGCGCTGTCGCGTCGATATCCGCCTCTGTGAGCCTGCCTTTACCGCGAAGGTTTTTAAAGGTCGAGGACAAACGTTCCGTCAGAGTATTGAACACGCGATAAAATCCTTGTTGTCGACTCAGCCCGAATCAGAACGCTCGGGCATAGAAAATGGTACCTGGCCCTCACTTTATCAAGTCAAGGTCCAGGCACACAGTTGCTGCGCGGCATTTATCTTGCAGCAAATGATTATTAGCTTGCTAGCAGAGCATCCACGAAGGTTTCAGCCTCGAAGGGCGCCAAATCATCTGCGCCTTCTCCTAGGCCGATAAGTTTGACCGGTACGCCTAGCTGACGCTGGATTGCAACCACGATACCGCCTTTAGCCGTCCCGTCCATCTTGGTCAAAACAATGCCTGTTACATTAACGGCTTCGGTAAATACCTTTGCTTGTGCAAGCCCGTTTTGGCCAGTAGTGGCATCGATAACCAGGAGCACTTCGCCTACTTCGGCCTGCTTCTCTGTCACACGCTTAACCTTGCCAAGTTCTTCCATAAGGTTGGCTTTTGAATGCAAACGACCGGCTGTATCGATGAGGACAACATCTGATTCTTGTGCGATTCCTGATTCGACAGCCGAAAAAGCTACCGATGCAGGGTCAGCACCTTCTTGTTCAGAACGCACCGTTTCGACGCCTACTCGTTCACCCCAGGTGGTGAGTTGTTCCGCAGCTGCAGCACGGAAGGTATCTGCGGCTCCAAGGATCACTTCACGTTCTTCTGCGACAAGAACGCGTGCAAGCTTGCCGACGGTAGTAGTTTTGCCAACACCGTTAACACCGACCACCATCATCACTGCTGGTTTACCCTCTTTGCGTGTTGCCGCTAAGCGACGATCCATCGCTGGGTCGACCATGGCAATAAGCTCTTCACGCAACATATCGCGTACTGTCTCGGTGTCGCGTGTGCCCTCAACCGTAACCCGCTCTTGCAGTCGTTCCACTAATTCCATAGTGGGGTCGGCCCCTAGATCAGATATTAATAGTGTCTCTTCGATCTCATCCCAGACATCATCATCGATGTCATCTTGCGCAAGGAGGGCAAGAAGGCCTTTGGAAAAAACATTATTCGATTTAGCCAGCCGGGCACGCAACCGGGCTAGCCGTCCAGCAGCCGGGGCCGGTTTTTCAATAACAGTTTCCGGCTCTTCAACGACTTCCGGCTCGGGTTCTGGCTCGGGAGCTGGCTCTGGTTCAGGCTCCGGAGCGGGCTCGGGTTCAGGCTCCGGTTCCGGTTCAGCAACAGGTTCTTGAACCTCGACGGGTTCCTCAGCAGGAACAGTCGCAAGCTCAGGTTCCGGAGCAGCCGGTGCCTCAATCGTTTTGGGTTCTTCGATAGGACGGTCGAGTGCGACAACCGAACCTACACCCACGATAACTGGTACAAGTACAGCAAAAATGATCAGAAGTTCCACACGATATAGTTTTGCACACTTTTGGGAGCCTGCCACGTTTTTGTTTTGCGACGAGCACAGCCAACCCAAGGCGAATTTATTTTTAGCGTGAGATAATGTCCCGTATGACTGCGTCGTTAGAAAAGATCAAAATTCCTGGTGAAATTCGCATCCTTATTGCTGCGGCGTTCATCATTGCTATCGGTTTTGGGATTATTACTCCCGTATTGCCTCAATATGCCAAGTCATTTGGGGTCGGCGCGTTTGGCGTATCAGCTGTAGTCTCGATATTTGGGTTGGCACGGCTATTACTTGCTCCACTGTCGGGACGGGCAACTATGCGTTTTGGTGAATCCGGTGTCTATATGACCGGGGTGACCATTGTTGGTCTCTCAATGTTTTTTGTAGCCTTTGCCCAGACCTATCCGCAACTGCTTATCTTTCGCGGCATGGGCGGGTTCGGTTCTACCCTGTTCACTGTCTCTGCCATGTCATTTCTAGCCGCCAAGTCACCTCCTGCGATACGCGGAAGGGTCTCAGGTGCCTACGCCTCGGCATTTCTTGTCGGTAATATTTCAGGCCCGATTGTCGGAGGTCTACTTGTGGGGTTGGGTCCTAGAGCACCATTTCTTATTTATGGTAGCTCGCTACTCATTGCTTCATTAGTCGTCTACCTAGGGTTGCACCGGCGGCGCCGCGCTGAACGACACGAAGTCGTTGATGAGCGGGTTCCTTGGACATTCGGCGAAGCGATCAAAGAACAGTCGTACAGAGCTGCCCTAACATCATTTTTCGCCAATGGTTGGGCTACGTTTGGTGTTCGCAACGCTATAATGCCGTTATTTGCCGCTTCAGCTTTTGCAGGCACCGGATTTTTCCTCGATGGAGCTCAGACAGCGGCTGTGGCACTGTCTATTTTCGCAGTGGGAAATGTACTAGCGGTGACGTTCTTGTCTCGGCTGTCAGATAAATTTGGCAGAAAGCCACTGATTGTCGGAGGTCTCGCCGTGGCCGCACTTGGCACCGGAGTGTTAGGTTTCATGACTGACCCATGGCTATTTTTCCTTGCCTCGTTAATTGCCGGAGCTGGAACAGGCATGCTTAATGCTCCGCAACAAGCAGCGATTGCTGATTTAGTCGGACAAGAACGCAAGGCGGGGACAGTTATGTCGTCAGCACAAATGGCGTCTGATATCGGTTCTATTACTGGCCCACTGTTTATTGGCTGGCTCGTTGACGTCTACGGTTTCTCTTGGGGCTTCGGGATAACGGGGCTAATTCTTGCGGCTGCAGGGATCGTTTGGCTCTTTTCGCCAGAAACCAATGCCCGAATTAATCCTGAAGGGCCAGGAACAGGACAACTTCGACAAGCTTCACCGGCAATGTGCGATTCCGAGACTCATTCAGATGAAACGTGATGAAGTTTTTGGCTGACCACCTGAGAGACTCCATCGCCGCGCATTGATACCCCATATAGGGCATCAGATATTTCCATTGTGCGCTTCTGATGGGTAATGATGATTAGCTGAGAATCTTCTTGTAGCTCTTTAAAAATGGTGAGCAATCGCGACAGGTTGGTGTCATCAAGTGCCGCTTCCACTTCATCCATCACGTAGAAGGGCGAAGGGCGAGCTTTAAAAATTGATACCAGCATTGCAATAGCGGCCAAGGATCGTTCTCCACCTGACAATAACGATAGCCGTTTGACTTTTTTACCGGCCGGACGTGCTTCTACTTCAATTCCGGTTTCCAACATATTGTCTGGTTCTGTTAGAGACAGTTTTCCCTCTCCACCTGGAAATACTGTGGCAAAAACGTGTTTGAATTGTTCTGCGGTGTCTTCGTAAGCTGCGGTAAATACTTTCAGGACCGTAGCGTCAACATCTTCGATAATTCTAATTAAGTCTTTACGAGATTCCTCAAGGTCACTGAGCTGTTGGTTTAGGTACTCATGACGTTCCTGAACCGCGGCGAATTCTTCTAATGCCAGCGGGTTTATCTTTCCAAGCGCGCTTAGGTTTCGCTTTGCAGACCGCAAGCGTTTTTGTTGTTCTTTTCGGTTGAAAGCAACAGCTTCAGCACTTTCCTCATCGCCCAGGTAGATTGGCTGATTTGGCCCAAAATTCGCGACCAAGTATTCGTGAGAATAGCCCAGCTCAGTTATTGAGCGTTCGTGGAGTTGTTCGAGCTTAATTTCGCGTTCTTGTCGAACCAGGCGGCGTTCGTGGAGGTGTTCCTTGACTTTATTGAGCGCTGCACGCGCCTCTGTCGTGGCCTGGTCTGCAGCATCTAACCGTGTTTGGATATCCGTTCGTTGTGCCTCCAGGTCATGGTAGTCGCTATCAGCACGTTGGACACTTGCTTCAATTTTGCCGATTGCCGTATCAACAGCAGAAAGCAGAGTAGACAGACGTCTGACGGTACGCTGCTGTCTTATAAGTGCACGTTGGTATTCTTGTTGTGCAATTTTTGCTGAGGATAGTCGCCGCCGTGATTGGTCAAGACGTTGTTCCGCCTGCTGAGCCACGTTCTCTGCTGTTCGTAGCGCTAGCCGCGCCTCCGTTTCAGCTGCTCGAGCAGCGCTAGCTTCTTGTTCTGCTATCTGTTGTGCTTCGGTCGCGGCCTGCACGCCGGTTGAGTCTTCATCAGCCAGGTGAGATGCTGCGTGGGTAGCGTCGTAGCGCTCACTTGCTTCATCTAGTGCTGCGCTCGCTTTACTAACCTCTTCCTCCAGCCGAGCATGTTGTTGTTTCCGACGATTTTGCTCAGCCTGCTGCTTTTTCAAACTACGCTGTTGCAGCGCGATTCTTTCCGCCAAGGTCGTAGCTTGTGATCGCGCGTCTTGAAGTCTCGTATCCTTCTGCTGAATTGTTTCCTGAAGAGTTTCAAGCCTAGCCAAAGCTTTAGCGTAGTGATCTTCAGCCTGGTCTAATTCTCCTGCTATACGTTCCTGTTCAGCTACGGCCCTATCGTATTCTGCACGGCGTTCAAGGGAACTTACGGAACCATCACCGTGAAAATCAGCCCAAGAAGCGGTAAATATGTGGCCCTGCCGAGTCGCGATACGTAGTTCTGCGTTGTTTTCCCATAGTTCCGGTTCGGCTAAAAGAACTTGGGCTTCTTGGATGTTCTCCACGAGCACGGCCGAGGCCAGCAGTAAGCTAAGGTGCTCATATGCTTTGTCGGCTGCATTTCGCGGCGCCACCACAGACGTAGCCGGGCGGGCGCTTGAGCTCAGGTCAGCTTGGTCGTTATGAACTATGACACGTGGCATAAAAATACGAATGTCATCCGCGTCATGATGCTGCAAGGTTTCTAGTGCAGCAATCCCTGCTTCACGACTGTTGACCCACGCTCGATCCGTTGAGCCTGCAAGCAACGCTGCAATTGCAGTCTCCCATCCCGGCTCGATTTCCAAGACCTCAGATACATCTTGAGGCATATGTTCATAGATGGCAGCTAACGCAGAGCCAGATGAAGGCTGCAAAGACTGTTCAAGAATCTCTAGACGGGCTTCTGCAGCACTGAGCTGGGTTTTAATTCGGTTAACAGTATCTTCCGCAGTTCTTGTCTCAGTTCGCTGTTTTTTAGCGGCCTCATCCGCTGTCGTCTTTTCTTCAGTTGCGCGCTGTAGTTCGGCCTCAGCTTCAGCCAACGCATGCTGTTGGGTTTCCAGCTCATGTTCAGTTTCTTGGGCAGTAGAGGAATTGTAGGTATCTTCTTCTACGAGACGTTGTAATTGCTCGGTGAGTGACGCCAGCTTCGTCTCAGCAGCTGTTTTGCGGCTTTCTGCCGTTGCCAAAGCCTTTTGTTGATCCGCTTCCTCACGTACCAATTGTGTGTAGGTTTCGCTGGCAATTCGAGCATGTCGTTCAGCAGAGCTGCGATGTTCTTGTGCATCACTCAGCGCAGCTGACAAGCTCTCAAGTTTGTACTTACTTGTTTGAAGTTCTTGTTCATTATCGGCAAGTTGCTTGCTTGCTTCTTCTGGTGTCAATCCGGAAGAAGCAACTGGTGGTCGCGATGCGGTTTTGTGGCGTTCTTGGACCAAGGCCCGCAATGATTTATAGCGTTCGGTAAGGGCTGTCAGCTGGTAGCGGTGTTCCCTGGCGCTAGTGGCAGCTTGAGAAATCTGGGAGTGCTGATGGTTTAATTGCTCTGCAGTCCTCTCGCTGTGCTCCAACTGTTCGACCAGTGCTCGTTGGCGTCGTTCAAGGTTCTTATCCTCATCAACAAGCTCTTGAAGTTGTTGCGTTTCAGAGACAACCTCGTCTGCTAACAACCGAGCAGTTGCATCACGCACATCATGCTGAATACTTTGAGCTTTTCGGGCCGTCTCTGCCTGCTTAGACAACGGCCCCAGCTGGCGCCGCACCTCTTCGCTGAGATCGCGAATCCGATCGAGGTTTGCTCGCATCGATTCAAGTTTGCGTTCTGAGCGCTCTTTCCTTCGCCGGTGCTTCAAAATACCCGCAGCTTCTTCAATGAAGCCGCGACGTTCTTCCGGAGTTGCTTCAAGTATCTTGTCCAGTTGTCCTTGGCCAACGATGACGTGCATCTCGCGGCCTAGACCAGAATCGGACAGTAACTCTTGGATATCTAAAAGCCGTGCTGACTCTCCATTTATTTCATATTCGGACCCGCCTGATCGAAACAAAGTTCGGCTGATGGTGACTTCCGAATAATCGATTGGGAGCGTGCCATCCGAATTATCAATCGTGAGCTCTACCTGAGCTCGCCCAAGCGCGGATCGTCCTGTTGTGCCAGCAAAGATAACGTCTTCCATCTTGCCGCCACGCAGGTTTTTAGCACCCTGCTCCCCCATGACCCATGACAACGCATCGACCACGTTTGATTTGCCTGAACCGTTCGGCCCGATAACCGATGTGATGCCTGGCTCAAAATCAAACGTGGTCTTCGATGCAAAGGACTTAAATCCTCGAATCGTCAGCGTTTTTAGATACATGCAAGAAAGTTAGGCTACTAACGACCGTTGCCAAGACCATCATCAAAGGCGACCATACGTTCTCCAACGCCTAAAAGTTCCGCTATGGCAGAAACCGTACGAACACCAGCTTTTCCATCACCGTAGGGGTTCACAGCAGCAGCCATGGCATCATATTCAGCATCATCAGTTAATAGTGTAGTGACCTCATCGTAGACTCGCTCTTCATCTGTTCCGATAAGTCGCACGGTTCCGGCAGTAACGGCTTCAGGACGCTCAGTGTTTTCGCGCATGACCAACACTGGTTTGCCTAAGCCTGGCGCTTCTTCCTGCACGCCGCCAGAATCGGTTAGCACGACAGTCGATAGGCTAATCAGGTGAGTGAATTGCCCGTATGCCAACGGTTCGGTCACCACAACGTTAGACTTTCCTTCAATAAAAGGCAGCACCGCTTCCCTGACTACTGGGTTTTTATGAGCCGGCAACACAAACACTACGTCAGAATGCTCATCTGCCAACCGCGCGAGGGCACGTCCCACACCACGCATGGCATCACCCTGGTTTTCTCGCCGGTGAGTCGTAACTAACACAAGTTTTTTACCGGATTCAGCTTCCGCAGCTACATCTTTAAGTGCTTTATCCTCAAACGGCACTTTCTTATCAACCACGTCATACAATGCATCAATGACCGTATTGCCAGTGATATAGATATCCTCAGGTGTTACCGCTTCACGAAGCAGATTATCTCGGGACACAGAAGTAGGTGCCAAGTGCAGCGAAGCAAGCTGGGTTGTAATCTTGCGGTTCGCTTCTTCTGGAAATGGCGAGAAAATATTGAATGAACGCAAGCCCGCTTCAGCATGAACAACAGGAATGCCACGGTTAAACGCCGCTATTGCTCCCGCCGTTGAAGTTGTCGTATCGCCTTGAACGACTACCGCATCCGGTGCAACCTGTTCAAGAATTTCATCTAGCCCTGTGATGTTTTTCGCCATCACTGCATTCAAGGTTTGGCGGGGTTGAATGATATTGAGATCATGGTCAGGAGCGATCCCAAAAAGCTCATTAACTTGATCTAGCATCTCGCGGTGCTGGCCTGTCACCGTAACAACAGGCTCCAGAACATCTGAAGCCGCCAAAGCTTTAATAATCGGCGCCATTTTGATGGCTTCAGGGCGAGTACCGTATACCGGCATAATTTTCTTCAAGGCGATCCTCACGTTGGGGAACAGAACTGTCGTTTTCAATTCGGACACACCTACTCATCATATTTCAAAGGTGTGCAGTACCGCTTTAAAGTAGTAGTCTAATCGGTTTGAGTCTAAGCCCTGTCCTTCTGACATTAATCCTTGTCGCGCGCATGCCGCATGTGTTCAAGATTGGTAGGCTAGTACCGATTCACACCCCGGATTAACGCCCCTATATCAAATTGTGAAAGTATTATAGGTCGGTAGGCAATGAGGACATTTGATACACGAGCCCAGCGTTCTGTGGTCATTGAAAGGAAACTGCATGGCGACCGAGGAACCGTCAACAATGGCAGATGATAGAGATGTCGAAACCGTAGAAGTTAACGGCACAGGGCTCTCTAAAGTTGGCGTTCGGCCTGGCCTTTTGGCCTACCTTAAACAAGTTTGGGAATTCCGCCATTTCATTATCTTCGACTCCCGTTCTCGAATTGCCGGCGAAGCAGCAGACGATAATCTCGGACGGGTCTGGATGGTCCTTAATCCCATTCTTCAAGGAGCCGCATACTATCTGGTCTTCGGGGTCATGCTTGGTACTAGCCGTGGCATCGAAAACTTCGTTGCGTACCTCATGATCGGTGTATTTATGTATAGGTTCACCGTCAGCACAGTAGTTGCTGGTTCTAAAGCTATCTCGGGCAACCGTGCATTAGTCAGTGCCTTTAATTTTCCTCGAATGACACTTCCAATAGCGATCAATGTGCGTGAAATGCTGCGCCAAGTCACTACGTACATAACTATGTTCGCGCTGATCTTGATTGTCCCGCCCCTTGAGCCCATTACTTGGAAATGGCTCATGTTTTTCCCAATTGTCGCCCTACAGTTCTTATTCAACCTTGGGCTGAGCCTCGTGCTGGCACGCATCGTTGCTAGTTGGAATGACTTCACGCATATCATTGCGTTTGCAACGCGTATCTGGATGTACATGTCCGCAGTGTTTTATAGCACCGATAGGTTCGCAGACATTCCGATCGCGATGAATCTCATGAATGCTAACCCATTATTCAATGTGTTGGACATGACCCGTGACGTCATCTTGTATGATTCGTGGCCAGATCCAATCAGGTGGGCCATCCTTGGTAGCTGGACCGTTGGTCTTCTCATCATCGGCACCATCATGTTCTGGCAGGGTGAAGAAAGTTACGGAAGGGAACGCTAATGAACGAGAATGGGACTCGGCCTATCCATTCCGAACCCACCGTAGTAATCGATGGGGCTGCCCAGACCTATACTGTAACTGCAGCAAGTGTCCGACAAGAAGACCGAACGCTATGGCAACGCTTACGTGGCGCTACCGGCGTATCGTTTCAATACGTAGAAGCACTCAAACCACTGTCTCTTGTAGTAAACACCGGTGAAGCCGTTGGTGTGATTGGCACCAATGGCTCTGGTAAGTCAACTTTGATGAAGATGCTGACGGGTCACCTCCCCCCTACCGCAGGGGCTATTTATGCCACTTCTACGCCCATCATGTTGGGAGTGAATGCTGCTTTGGTAAAACAGATTTCCGGGTATGACAACATCACACTTGGCTGTCTTGCTATGGGTATGACTCGGAAGCAAGTCGAAGAAAAACGAGACGGAGTTATTGAGCTTTCTGGTTTGACGCACAATGCGCTAAACCTCCCCATGAAAGCGTATTCCTCGGGAATGGCTTCCAGATTACAGTTTGCCATTGCCACAAGTATGGATCCAGAAATTCTAATCATTGATGAAGCGCTCAATACCGGTGATGCTCAATTTCGCGATAGAACTGCAGCACGTATTGATGAACTGCGTTCGCAGGCTGGCTGCGTTTTCCTGGTGAGTCACTCACTTCCGACCATTCGAGAAATGACCAATCGTTGTATCTGGATAGAAAAAGGCGAACTTGTTATGGACGATGATCCAGCAGTCGTAACGAAGAAGTACCACGGGTACACAAAACTGATGGCTAATAAACAATATAAACAGGGCGCAAAATATTTAGAAGAGGTCAAGTCTGGCTATGTGCCCAAACAGGTTGCATGGTCAACACAGCGCTAAGCGTTATACAGGCATAAATGGTTTGTATTCCCGGAGTGAGACCGGTTTTA
>Ga0209487_1003942_pt1 | contig 11551 bp, 13 predicted proteins | sample Poulit2012_FD_187524 | JGI IMG/M metagenome (GOLD analysis project Ga0209487, IMG submission 187524) | Agricultural soil microbial communities from Georgia to study Nitrogen management - Poultry litter 2012 (SPAdes) (version 2) | ecosystem: Environmental > Terrestrial > Soil > Agricultural land... | reverse complement strand
CCAATATTAATTAACATTGTGGCAGGAAACTGTGCAGTAACTTTAATGACGTAATAAGTAAATCCTGTAGATGTGCTCTAGACTGTTTTCCGCTGCAGACCGTTGCTTTCCGTGGTGCCACGAAGAATTGTAGTTCATTCTTCGCACTTCAAGCCACCTCGAAAGAAAACCACTTCCTGTGAGGTCTTAAGACTCGTGGGACTGCCACTATCGTTCGTCCCATCGAGGACCATTTGCTGTTCCCACAGGAGTCAACGGTCCTTCGCTTCAAACAGCCAATACAATCAGTGAAATCACACTGTATTCTACTGTTACTGCCCTATGGCCTATAATGTTTTTAATTGCTTCAATATGTGAGCTGTAAGTTTACCTCCGCTATTTAGGATAGATGTCACATAACCAATTCATACCTTTAACTACAGCGTAGGAAAAACACGTAGACTCCAGTGGGAAAGCGAAGACGATAAGACACCGCAACGAGCGTTTCTTTGCGAGTGAGGAGGCTTATTGCGAGCCCACGGAAAGCGAAGTGTTTTTCCGAAGCGATGCCAAAGAGTTTAACTAAATTTAATGCGCAGTCTATGTTTACCGTAAAACTACTGATTGTTACTAAGATCTGTAAGTTGGTTTAGTAAATGCAATCTTGATTTAATCTAACTATTTGTTTGAGCGTATTTTATTGATGCGAAAATTGAGCACCAATAAATCTTAGATAGTCTGATGAAGACTCACACTTCAGCGGAAATGGAAGTATATTCGAATGGAATGCAGGCAAAATAACATCGTTAAAATTTGCTAAGACTAGATTAAGCTTGTCTTTATGATAAAACGGACTCAGTTTAGTGAATTTCATAATTCGGATTTTGCGCCACATCACTACAACATGTAGTTTCGTTTAATCTTTCTTAACTACATGTTATAGTGATGTAGCTGATTTGGGTAATTATGAAATTCACTCAGTTAGATGAAAATGAAATCGTCGAGAATATTTGACCCCTATACCTTTCATGATAAAATAACTGTATGGAAAGGAAGTATCAATAGATGGATACAATTAATAAAGCGATACAACTTGTTGAACATGGGAATGTAGATGAAGCATTGAACATTTTATCAGAAAAAGCGCTCACTGCTCCCGATGAAGATAAATTTATGATTATTGAATTATATTATGAGTGGGGATTTTTTGAACAGGCGATTGACTTATTAGAGGAATTATTAATCAAATATCCTAAAGAAGGCGAAATTATTACATTATTAGCGGAAATAAACGTCGAGCTAGAAAAAGATGATGTCGCAATTGACCTGTTAAATAGCCTTGATAAAGAGGATCCATTTTACGTTTCCTCATTAATGCAATTGGCTGATCTGTATCAAGCACAAGGACTGTTTGAAGTTTCTGAACAAAAGTTAATGGAAGCTAAAAGGCTCTATCCGGATGAACTTGTCATTGATTTTGCCATAGGAGAATTATTATTTTCTATCGGCCAACCAAACCGAGCGATTCCTTTTTATGAAAAAGTGTTGCAACAAACACAAGAGATGAATCAAATATCCATACCGGAAAAGCTAGCTGAAAGTCATGCATCTATTGGTCATTATGAAGTAGCGCTTCAATATTATGAACAATTGGAAAGCGAAGATCCAGATACATTATTTAAGTATGGATTCACTGCATATCAACAAAATAGAAATGATATTGCCATTCGTGTATGGAAAAAACTCATAGAAATAGATCCTCATTATCATACGGTTTACGAAGAGTTGGCAAGGGCTTTAAAAGAGGAAGAGTTAGTGGATGATGCATTTGATATCGTTCAAAAAGGATTAAAAATGGACGAATTCAATAAAGAATTATTTTTCCTTGCTGGTCAACTTACCTATCAGTTGAATCAAGTAGATGCTAGTATTGATTATCTTCAAAATGCTCTAGCATTAGATCAGGACTTTAAAAAGGCAATTCTTTTCTTAGCTAATATATACACGAATATGAATCAATATACAAAAGTGATTGAATTAATCCATCAATCGAAGCAAGCTGGGGCAACAGACCCATTATATGATTGGGAATTAGCTAAAGCATACAGTGAAGAAGAACAATACAAAGAAGCCTTAAAAGCGTATAAAGAAGCAAGTCTCGGTTTACCAGATGATAGTGACTTTTTAAAAGAATACGGTTATTTTCTTACGGAAGAAGGCTTAATGAAAGAGGCCATACAGACATTGACAAAGTATATCGACATAGAACCACTAGATGAAGATGTTATTGCGTATCTTGAGCGACTAAATGATTCAATTAACGAATAAAATATGATACGATTATGTGTAAGGAGTTGAATATTTCCATGACTGTCCCAGTGTCTAATGAAAAAAAACGTGCGTTTCTACATTGGTTTATGAGGCATCATAAAGTTGAAGCACATGATATGGATTGGTTTTTAAAAGACTTATTAGACGATGAACAAGCCTTGATCCATGTTCATTTTGTCGATGATATAACCGATTGTCCCAAAGGAATCATTATTACAAGTCACTTGAACGAACAAATTACTTTTCAGTTTTTTAAAGGAAATGTTCGAACGGACAATGTTTATACAGCTTATCATGAGATGAATCTATATCAAGAAGAACCGATTTTTATCCAAATTACTTTTCCATTTTGTTCGCAAAATAGTTTATATCAAGAAGTAATTGAAGATGATGTACAGACTAAACTGGATATTAAATCAACTACCGAGAAAGTTTTGAACCAGACGCTCAAACAAGGAAGACGCGAGTTTTTAATGAGAGAAATTAACCTTGCGTTAGAGAAACGGAATCAAGAGCAATTCATGTATTACTCTTCACAGTTAAAAGAACTTGAAAAATAGTCTTTTGTCTAATTTATTCATAATACATTAAAAAAGGGGGAATCATATAGTTGAAATGGACTAGCGCAGACTTACAAAAGTATGTACAAGCAAAAGAATATGTTGATACTGCCATCATACCTGTACAAGGTTTTCAATTGAATCAAGAGAAAACAATGGTGAAAGATGCAACACAACGAGAAGTATTATCTATTTATACAAATGAGATTGAAAAAGAATTAAGTGGACGCGTATTACTGACTCCACAATATAATTATTTGAAATCGAATGATTTAAAAGATGAAGTGTCTCGTTTAAATCATTGGATTGAACATATTCAAGAACAACCATTTACCTCTGTATTTCTTCTAACATTTGATAGTCAATGGAAAAAATGTGAAAGAGAAATAAATGGTGAATTGCTCTGGTTTCCGAGTGTGCAAACTACCAATATTAATTCAGAAGAAACGGTTCAAATGATTCGGAGTCAAGTAGAGCAAATAAGTGAATTAATCCGTTCGTATTGGTAAAGGGCAGTAAATTATTACAATCTTTGTGATAAATACAAAAAGTTTGTTACAAATTGTATTAATAATTGACCGTGACTGAACTTTAAGCTATCATGGTATTGTCCTAGTAATAATTATATTAAAAAATATGTCCATGATTAAACGTGTAAAGAGGGGGGAAAATACATGAGCGACAAAAATAAAGTATCCCGTCGACAATTTCTAAACTATTCTTTAACTGGTTTAGGTGGGTTTATGGCAGCTGGAGTGCTTGTACCTAACTTGCGCTTTGCTGTTGATCCTGTATTTAAAAAGCAATCAGCTGCTGGAGGTTTGGTAAACGTCAGCCTATCAGTGGATGATATTACAGATGAACCTCAACGTGTTGACTGGGAAGTTGAACAAGTAGATGGTTGGTATGAATCCGACATTAATCGAACTGCATGGGTATTTAAAGATGATGATGGAGATATTCAAGCGTTTTCCCCAGTATGTAAACATTTAGGATGTTTTGTTTCTTGGGAAGGTAGCGATGATCATCCAGATGAGTTCTTTTGCCCTTGTCATAATGGCCGCTACTATAAAGATGGTACAAACGTACCCCATACGCCACCATTAGCACCTTTAGATGTGTTTGAACAAAAGGTAGAAAATGGGATGTTATTCCTTGGCGAAGCTAAACAAAGAGAGGAGGCATAATAGGGTATGCTACAAAAATTATATGATTGGATTGACGATCGAGTTGACGTAACGCCGATATGGCGTGATATCGCTGACCATGAAGTTCCTGAACATGTAAACCCAGCATATCACTTCTCTGCTTTTGTATACTGTTTCGGAGGATTGACTTTCTTCGTAGTAGTTATTCAAGTTCTTTCAGGAATGTTTTTAACCATGTATTATGTTCCTGATATCGAAAATGCTTGGCATTCAGTGTACTATTTACAAAGTCAGGTAGCGCATGGACAGATTGTTCGTGGGATGCACCATTGGGGTGCAAGTGTTGTTATCGTCATGCTATTATTACATACTATGCGTGTGTTTTTCCAAGGCGCTTATAAAAAACCACGTGAATTAAACTGGGTAGTAGGAGTATTAATCTTCTTTGTTATGCTCGGTCTTGGATTTACAGGATATTTACTACCGTGGGATAATAAAGCATATTTCGCTACACAAGTAGGCCTTGAAATGGCTGAGCAAGTACCATTTATCGGAGTATATTTAAAAACATTATTAGCAGGAGACCCATCGATTGTTGGTGCGCAAACATTAACTAGATTCTTTGCGATTCATGTCTTCTTCTTACCTGCTGCGTTATTTGGACTACTAGCAGTACACTTTATTTTAATCCGTAAGCAAGGTATTGCTGGACCACTATAATAAGGAGGGAAAGTCGTGAAAAGAGGAAAAGGAATGCGGTTTGTTGGAGATTCTCGAATTTCCGCAGACAAAACGTCAGGAGTACCTAAAGATTATTCGGAATATCCTGGTAGAACGGAAGCATTTTGGCCGAACTTCTTATTAAAAGAATGGTTAGTAGGATCAGTATTTTTAATTGGATTCTTATGTGCGACAATTGCTGCGCCTACAGGATTACAAGGACTTGCTGACCCTACAGATGCAGCTTATATACCGTTACCAGACTGGTATTTCTTATTCTTATATGAACTATTAAAGTATGACTTTGCAAGTGGACCATATGTATTATTAGGTATGCTTGTATTGCCTGGAATAGCTTTTGGAGCTCTTTTACTAGCACCATTTCTTGATAATGGACCAGGTAGAAGACCACCTAAGCGACCAATTGCAGTAGCTATGATGTTACTTGGCTTAGCTTCTGTATTTTGGTTAACATATGAATCTGCAGCTCCAGTTGATTTTAAACAAATTGCTGCAGACAATCCACCTGTACCCCCAGCTGAAGTTGAAATTGATATTGATCACGAAGGATATCCTGTATATGAAAACAGTTGTGCAGGATGTCATGGTGATACATTAGAAGGCGGGGCATCAGGACCATCACTGCTAGAAATAGATTATGATGCAGATGCGATTGCAGAAATTGCTGTTGAAGGTATCGGTGATATGCCACCAGGAATCTTTGATGGATCAGATGAAGAATTAGAGCAACTAGCAGATTTTATATTATCTGTTTCTGAAGAAGAAGAATAAAATGAACGAGAAGCATCTTTGCCTTTCCATGGTGAAGGTGCTTCTTTTCTATATTTTATATATGAAAAAGTAGGTGTTTTAGTTGAATATAAGATATATTTTAACGAATAGAACGTTTCTCATTTTATTATTTATCGTTAACTTAGTTGGGACGATATATGGCTATATATGGTATGGGAGCCAATTAGCAATTACCCCAGCTATTTTTTTGCCTTTTGTTCCTGATAGTCCAACAGCAAGTCTTTTTTTTACTGTGTTTTTGTTGTTCTTTATTTTCGGCAAACATGTACCATACATTGAAGCCCTCGCAATCACTACATTATTCAAATATGGTATTTGGGCAGTTGTTATGAACATCCTCACCTTACTCATCGATGGTTCATTAAGTACAGCAGGATTTATGCTAATTGCTTCTCATGCAGGAATGGCGATACAGGGGCTATTATATGCGCCATATTATCAAATTAAATTAAAACACTTAACTGTCGCGGCCATTTTTCTTTTACATAATGAAATAATTGATTACGTATTCGACATGATGCCAATGTACGGTTCGTTAACTGACTATATGAATGAAATTGGTTATTTTACATTTTGGTTATCTATCCTAACTATTATTGTTAGTTATCAATTAACAATGAAGCGTTCAAAATAGATCTTTTACATATAATAGAGCATTTCCTCATATATTTAATGGTAACAGCGAAGAATGGGGTGATCTCTATTTTTTTTATTAAAAAAAAATATCTTATTTATCTTATTACCTTAATGATAGGGGTCATATTGAGTGTATTAAGTGTAGTGAAGCTGAATCATACGTATGCCAATACAATCAATACTACAGAATATCAAGTATCAACAATGGTACCCTTTTATTGGATGATTATGTTAATTGGTGGACTCATTTTAATTACATTGTCTTATGTTAGTTGGAGAAAATATAAAGGAACACAAAAAAAGAAAAAAGACAGAAGAGCAAACAATTGACTTAGAGTTCCAATTTGACTAATATTGACTATAGACACAATTGTAAAAGACACTGTAAGAATGGAGGAATATTCTTATGTCAATGGGTACATTTATAATCTATTTTGCTTTATTATTAATTATCCCAATGTGGGCTCAATCGAAAGTAAAAGGTACGTATAAAAAGTATTCTAAAATTGCAACATCATCTCGAATGACTGGAGCTCAAGTAGCTAGAAAGATCTTAGATGATAACGGCTTAAATAATATTCAAATCGAAGAAGTGAAAGGAGTATTATCCGATCACTACGATCCACGGTCTAAAATTGTCCGATTATCTAGTGGTAACTTTCATGGTCATTCGATGGCAGCTTCTGCAGTTGCAGCACACGAAGTAGGGCACGCACTGCAAGATGCAGAGGAATATGCTTTTTTAAAATTTAGAAGTGCTCTAGTTCCTGTAGCTTCTTTTGGTTCACGTTCAGCAATTTATATTATCATTGCTGGTCTGATATTTAACTTATCTGGTTTAATGTTATTTGGTATTATTTTCATGGCGCTTGCTGTTTTATTCCAATTAGTTACATTGCCAGTGGAGTTTAATGCTTCAAATCGGGCGATGGATCAACTTGTTGGTACTGGAATCATTTTAAATAATGAAGAGAAAGATACGAAAAAAGTACTTAATGCAGCAGCATTAACTTATGTTGCCGCAGCATTAGTAGCTGTCATGGAACTCATGAGATTCGTGTTTATCTTTTTAAATAGTAATGATTAATACAAACAGTCTTAAGATATAGATCTTAAGACTGTTTTTTTATGGTTTAACGGATGATTCTCTATGTTTCATATCTCAACCTTCATCAATGACCTTATGCCCCTAAGTGCGCATGTTAGAGTTATGAACGTATATGGATCAAATTTATTCATGATGTTTTTCATTCCATTGCAGTAACTTCCAACACAATATGACAAATCCTGCGACGTTTTCAATTTCCCAATAATTAATTTTAGATCATTTGGGACAATTCATTTACTCCACCATCTATTTTCATATATAAAAATTTATTGCATACAGATTAAAAAATTTGTCAAAACGGTAAGTTTTCGCTAACATTAAGTATAAATTCATATATAATTAAAGGGGATCTTATGGTTAATAAGAAGCTTTATTCGACAAAAGACATCGAAAATGAGGTAGACAAGTACATCTCACAGTTTAAAGAAGGATATTTCTCACCGCTCGCTCTCATTGCAAGGCTTTCAGAAGAGGTTGGAGAGTTAGCGAGAGAGATTAACCATACATATGGTGAAAAGCCTAAGAAATCTACTGAAGAAATAAAATCGATTGAGGAAGAAATAGGTGATATATTATTTGTACTTGCCTGTTTCACTAATTCATTAGATTTAGATTTATCATCATCTTTTCAAACGTCCATCGAAAAAATCAGAACAAGAGATAAAGATCGCTGGACAAAAAAAGAGGAATAACACCGCAAGCATCTAGGGAGGAAGTACCATGACAGTAAAAATTATACTAGCAGGACCAAGAGGTAAAATGGGTTCAGAAGCAATAAAGATGATTCACAATGAACAAAAGTTTCAATTGGTTGCTTGCATTGATAAAAAGAACAACACAAAAGCTGACTTCAATCATTTAGAAGAGACGCCAATATATTATGATGCAGAACAATGCTTTTCAGAAGTATCAGCAGATGTTTATATTGATTTAACGATTCCGGAAATAGGATTTCCAAATACTAAATTAGCGCTGAAACATAATTTACGTGCGGTTGTAGGCACTTCAGGATTTACGGAGGAGAATATTCAAGAGCTAACTAGGATTGCTAATGAAAATGCAACAGGATGTATTATCGCACCGAATTTTGCCTTAGGGGCAGTTCTTATGATGTTATTTTCCAAAATGGCGGCTACTTATTTCCCGGATGTTGAAATTATTGAAAAGCATCATGATAATAAGTTAGATGCACCATCAGGAACTGCGACAAAAACAGTAGAAATGATTCAACAAACACGTGAATCGAAACAGCAAGGCCATCCAGATGAATACGAAATATTACCTGGAGCGCGCGGAGCACAAAACGATGGGATTCGTATCCATAGTATGAGATTACCAGGATTAGTAGCACATCAAGAAGTGATTTTTGGTGGACAGAGTCAATTACTGACAATTAAACACGATTCGTTTAATCGAGAATCCTTTATGGATGGCTTAAAACTAGCTGTTAATGAAGTTCTGGAACTAGAGACATTAATATATGGTTTAGAAAATGTAATGGATATCAATTAATAGTTTCTTAACTGAGTGAATTTCATAATTACCGAAATCAGCTACATCACTACAACATGTAGTTAAGAAAGGTTCAACGAAACTACATGCTGTAGTGATGTGGCGCTAAATCCAAATTATGAAATTCACTAAATTGAATCATTTTATCATTACAAAAGTAGGCCGCAACGTCACAATATGTACTTAACAATGCCACTGCAACACTACATGTCGTAGTGTTGTCACGGTAAACCTGTATGATGAAATTGATTAAACTACTAAAAAGATTGGTGGGATTTGATGAATATTGCTTTAATTGCCCATGATAAAAAGAAACAATCCATGATAGACTTTTCAATCGCTTACACACATGTTTTAAAAGAGCATGCTTTGTTTGCTACAGGGACAACAGGTACATTAATCGAGGAAGCAACCTCATTGCCTATCCGTAAATTTCAATCAGGGCCAATTGGTGGAGACCAACAAATTGGCGCACTTGTTGCAAATAATGAGATGGATATGATTATCTTTTTTCGGGATCCATTAACGGCACAGCCTCATGAACCGGATGTTAGTGCATTAATGCGTCTTTGTGATGTTCACTTAATTCCTTTAGCAACGAATATTGCCGCAGCTGAGATTATGATTCGTGGCATAGAAAGAGGCGATTTTACATGGCGTGAGGTGCTTAAAAATCAAAAGGAAAAGGATATAACAGAATGAAAAAAATTGGCATTACATGTTATCCATCAGTAGGTGGGTCAGGTATTATTGCAACAGAATTAGGTAAGCTGTTAGCAACACGCGGATTTGAGGTACATTTTATTACGTCGAGCTTACCATTTAGACTCGATTGTATTAATCCAGAAATTTACTATCACGAAGTAGAAATTAGTCACTATCCCGTTTTTCAACATCCACCATATGATTTAGCATTAGCGGCAAAAATGGCGGAAGTGATCGATCGAGAAAAGTTAGATATTTTACATGTTCACTATGCGATGCCACATGCAATTAGTGCCATATTAGCGAGAGATATAGCTAAAAGAGACGTTAAAATAGTTACTACATTACATGGGACAGATATTACTGTATTAGGACATGATAAAACTTTTAAAAGTATGATTGCCTATGGAATTGAGCAGTCTGATGCCGTAACTGCGGTTTCAAAACAGTTAGTAGAGCAAACGAAAGCCCAATTAGAAGTAGAAAAACATATTGAAGTAATTTATAATTTTGTCAACGAAGAAGAGTATGTTAGAAAAAATCGCGAATTTATTAAAAAAGATTATCAGATTCAGCCAGATGAAAAAGTATTCATTCATATATCTAATTTTAGAAAAGTGAAACGGATTGAAGATGTAATTCAGACTTTTGCTTTAGTTCAAAAACAACTTAAAGCAAAATTAATTTTAGTTGGGGATGGTCCCGAAACCCAAACCGCATTTGAATTAGTTAAAACATTAGGATTAACAGGAGAAGTATTGTTTTTAGGACGCCAAAAAAACATTAGTGATTTATTGTCTGTTTCGGATATTAAATTGTTAATGTCACAAAAAGAAAGTTTTGGGTTGGTATTATTAGAAGCAATGTCCTGTGGGGTGATACCAATTGCAACAAATGTCGGTGGTATCCCGGAAGTTATTCAACATGGGGAAACTGGATTTCTTGTCGAATTAGGGGATAACGAGGCCGCCGCAAATTACGCCATTCAACTATTAGAAGATAACGACTTATTCCAATCATTTGTTGAACATGGATTAGATCGAGCGAATACTTTATTTTCCTCGGAAAAAATTATTAATCATTATATTACATTATATGAACAGTTGATGGATGAATGATAATGAAGCCAAATTGGAATGAAACATTTGAACAAGCAGTAAACATTCTATCAATCATCGAGCAAAACGGATATGAAACTTACTTTGTCGGAGGTTGTGTAAGAGACTTCTTATTAAATCGTCCGATTAAAGATATTGATATTGCTACTGCTGCTTTACCAGAAGAATTGATGGATATATTTGATTCGGTTATCCCGGTGGGAATCGAGCATGGAACTGTTATTGTCCGATTTAACCAAGTATCTTATGAAGTAACGACTTTTCGCCATGAAGGAATATACACGGATCAACGACGGCCAGATGATGTAACATTCATCCGCCATATAGAAGAAGATTTGCAGCGTCGTGATTTCACTATTAATGCTTTAGCTATGGATAGACATGGCGAGATAAAAGATCTGTTTTCAGGTAGAGAAGATTTGGATAAACAACTAATTCGATCTGTAGGTAATGCTGCTGAACGTTTTATGGAAGATCCGTTAAGAATGTTACGTGGAGTTCGTTTTACGAGTCAATTAGGCTTTAGAATTGAAGAAGAAACATATAACGAATTATATCGTTTACGGGCGGAAATTGAAACAATTGCTATCGAGAGAATTACAGACGAATTGATCAAGCTTTTTCAAGGAGAATTTGTACAAGAAGCAATCGAATATATGAAGCAATTAAAACTATACGCTCATATCCCTTTATGGAAAGAACATCCAGACTTGATCCACAAGCTTCCTAAGGATCTTTCTGCATTTTATTCTATTGCGGAAGTAATTACGTTATTTCATTATTTGGATGAAACAATTACTATTCCAACTTGGGTCCGAGAATGGAAATGCTCAAATAAAACTAAAAAAGCATCGCTCCAATTATTCGATGCTATAGAATACTTTAGTAAAAAAGGGATCGATAAATGGCTCGTTTACACTT
>Ga0209487_1003941_pt1 | contig 11555 bp, 17 predicted proteins | sample Poulit2012_FD_187524 | JGI IMG/M metagenome (GOLD analysis project Ga0209487, IMG submission 187524) | Agricultural soil microbial communities from Georgia to study Nitrogen management - Poultry litter 2012 (SPAdes) (version 2) | ecosystem: Environmental > Terrestrial > Soil > Agricultural land... | reverse complement strand
AAAGATTCAATTGAAGAAGCGGTCTATGCAGCACTCGATCGAAAAGAAGACTTCACAGAAGAACTGTTTAAAAAGGTGGTTAGGACATGAGTAAAGAGATTATGTTGGAAAATAAGCAAGTTTTAATAGGCGAAAGCGAATATCGTCTTTCGATAATAAAAACATTAGAAGAATCATATGAAGCACATCTTTCGGACGTTAATAGTCAGTTTTCTGTAGAAAGAACATTTAATTCATTATTAGAAATTGAAAATAAATTAATGTCTTGGGTGAAAGGCATGAATTCTTATAATAATCCAGAGGTGCGTGTCTTTGAAGAGTTGAGACGTTGGGACGGAGTGATTGAGGTATGACCCACCTACTCCAAAGAAACGAACCAAACGTAACGGAAAACAGAAATATATATGTTGGTGGTTCAGATGTTCCAGTCATATTAGGACTAAGTAAATTTAAGAATCAATTTGAACTAGCAAGCGAAAAGGTTGGTATTACTAAATCAGATTTTAAAGGTAACGAATATACACAATACGGACATGCTATGGAGCCACAAATAAGAGAGTATATCAATCTAACGACTGATTATGAATTCGTGGAAACATCAACAGTATGTGAAGAACGTGGACTAAGAAGTAATACCGATGGTGTGGATCATGCAGCTAAAACACTTCTTGAAATTAAAACACATGGTATGACACCAACAATTGAAATATACAAAGCACAAATGCAACTGTATATGTTCCAAAGTGATTTAGACCAGGCCTTACTAGCACTCTATCAAAGAACACAAGACTTCAATTTAGAGTTTGATAGTGACAATTTCGATTCATTCTATGTAAAACGTGATGATGATTTTATCGAAGAGATGCTAAATGAAATTGAACTATTTTGGCAACGGTGCGAATGGTTAGAAAAAAACCGTGGTGCTAGTGAATGGGATTATAACAATTGCTTACCAGAAAATATCATACCTGGAGGGAAACGAAAAATGGCGAATGAATTACAGGTTAAAACAACGAAGTTCGAACCAGCTGTAGTTGAATTTAATTATGAAGAAATTGAGAAACAGTTAGATAAAAACCTTAAAAAATATCAAGGCCTTACCTTTACGAATAAAGAAGCAGTTGAATGTAATCGAGTGGTTGCTGAACTTAGAAAAGGTAAAACGATGGTTGATCAGTATCGCATTAAAACAAAAAAACAGTTAAATGAACCAGTTAAAGCATTTGAAGAACAATGCAAAACATTAAATGTAAAGTTTGATTCAGTCATTAATCCACTTCTTGAACAGTCGAAAGAATTTGATAAAAAACAACGTGAAGAAAAGTTAAAGCGTGTTGAAGAAATCAAGGACCAGGTAATTGCAGATTTAAGTATCACAGATGAAATAGCGGATCTGATTACTATTGAAGATCGATACTTAAATAAATCTACAACCTTGAAATCGATTGAAGAAGATATGCACGAACAGGCAAACGAGATCATCACGCAAAAACAAAATGAACAACAGAATATTGAGTTGATCAAGGCTCATGTTGAAATCGTAAATCTAAGGAATGAATTAAATCTACTCGATGGTAGTTATCTGAACCTAGCAGCACATAAAACAATTGAAGAAATAAGAGAAGTGATTGACACAGATGCACAAGTTGTACTTGAAAGAAAGAAACAAGAAACAGGCAGAGAAGAGAAGGAACTTGAAGTAAAGCGTATTGCTGGTGCAAAGAAAATGAAAGAACAGTATGAACAGGAACAATTCGAGAAGCAAATGGAACAAATTAAGGCGGTTGTATCTGAACCAGTTGAAGAATTTATTGAGGTATATGAAGTAGTTGGAACAGAATCTCAACTTGATGCACTTGAAGAGTTTATGAAACAAGAAGAAATTCAGTTCAAAATTATTGAGGAGGAATAAAATAATGTCAATCTTACCTAAAAATGAACGAAAAGTAGCTAAAGAAATACCACGGAACTTTGTGATTTTTGGCGGAACAATGCACGGAAAAACATACTTTGCAGATCAGTTCCCTAATCCATTAAATCTAAATACAGATGGTAATGCTGAAATGATTGAAACACCGTCTATTACGATCAGAAATGAACGTGGTCCGAAAGGAGATATCACCACACCAGCCAGTGAGTTGTTGATCAAAGCTATTACAGAATTAGAAGCAGGAAAGCATACGTATGAAACAGTTGTAATTGATGTGATTGATGATGTTGTCACATTGTTTGAACAGGAAATAACTGAATCAGAAGGAGTTAAATCAGTTAGTGACATTGCCTGGGGAAAAGGCCACCAAATGCTAGAGATGATGGTCCGGGTGTTTGTAATGAGGTTGAAAGAATTAACAATGAAGACGAATATGAATGTCCTTTACCTATCACGTTTAAATACAATTGTTGAAAATGACGTTGAAAGATATGTTCCGTCACTTAAGTTGAAATGGATGAACATTGTAAATGGTAATAGTGACTATACGATTCTATGCAGAAAGGTTGGTAAAAACTATATTCGTAGGGCTGTAGATAAACGAAAGAACTATGAACGAGACAAAGTTGATGATGAAGTTATTCAGAATTTACTTGATACAGTATCCGGTGCTTATGATCGTTCACAAAAAACATCTAAAAAGGAACAGGAATCAATTGTAAACGAGGAAGAAAAACAGCAACAGGTTGAGAAAGTCGCTAAACAAAAAGAGCGTAAACAAGATCTTAAAGTCGATAAAAAGGACGATTCTTCACCTGTTGGAGATAACAATAATGAAGCGAAACCAGTTGAAGAGAAGGTTCAAGAAATAGCAAAAGAAGTTCCTGCACCAGCACCAAGGCGCAGACGTAGAAGAGCACAATAAACGAGGTGATGAAAGAATGACCTGTAAATATTGTACACCTAATAAACATGGTCGTCGTAAACCATTAAATATAGACAAATATTTAATGCGAAGATATGCAGATGTAGGTAGATACAAACGAAATGTATTCAAAATTTATCGCGAAAAAAACAATAAAAAGAAATATTTTTTAGTTATTCAATCTAAAGACGTATCAAAAGATGGAAAAGTCATGTTTAGAAACAATGGTTTAATAATGAAAATGCAAATTAGTTTTTGTCCAAAGTGTGCTAAAGATTTACAAGCAAAAAAATAACAATAAGACATATGAAAAGGATGATTAATAATGAGTTTAATGGATGCAGCGGCACAAATTTTAGCAGATGGTTTTGATGTAAAGAAAGGTGCAGTAAGTGACTTTGAAGATTTACCAGAAGGTACGTATGAAGCACTACTTGAAAATGTTGAATGGAGAACGAGTGACAGTGGTTTCGAATGGTTGTCACTCCAATATGAAATTTTATCAGAAGGATTTGAAGGTAAAAAGTTCTTTGGAATGATCAGCTTCAATAATGAACGATTCTTGAATATGAATATCAAATTATCTTTAAGAGTAGCTGGAGCGGTCGGAGTGGAACTATCAGCAGATGACTTTGAAACACCTGAAACCAGTCTAGTAGAAGCATTTCAAGATGGATTGGGTATGGAAGTTGATCTCAAATTAACAAACTGGGAAAACAAAAAGACTGGTAAGAGTGGTCAAAACTTTATTGCCGATGAACCACAGTTTGAATAATGTTTACTTTTTACAAGGTAGAAGTTATTGAAAACAATTGGTACGCATCATTTATTGACCAGGACAATAAAGAGACATTTATTAAAAATGACAAGGGCGCTTTAGAGCGCCTTTTGTCTAAAATAAACTACCTAGTTGGCTTTAATAATTACCAGTTCGATGACAAGATACTTGCTTCTATATTGCGAGACTTAGATATAAAGGATTCTTATGAAAAGATAAAAAGTAATGAACGTTTTAGATTGGCTATCCAAAACCCTATAACAATTGATGTTGGCCAAGAGATAAGAAGGTTAGAAATTGAAGAAGCACAAGCGAACATGCTCCAGGAGATAGACAACAAACATATTAGTAAGTTACTTCTGAACAAGGTAAAAACAATTAAGGATATTTTTACAAAAAGAGAAAGTTATTTTGCTAGTAAGTTCCAGATTGTAAAGGAGTTCAATCTTAATGCAGAAAGTGTAAAGAAAACACGTGCAAGTTTAGCATCACAAGTCCTTAAGTCAAAACCTAAAACAGATAAGGATCGACTTAATATACAACTTGATAAACGCATCAATGTGGACGAGTTGCCAATAGAGGTTATTAACTTCTATAAAAATCTAATGAAGCAATATGAAAGTGGCCAGGGTTTTCAAGCACTTGAAAAAGAACGGTTTATGTTTCGTTTAAATGGATTAGATCATATCTATGGTTTTGGTGGATTACATGCAGCTAAAGAAAATTACAAAGGTACAGGCAGTTACATGCAAGTTGATATAAGTAGTTACTATCCAACGCTTATCTTAAATAATAAATTGATCGACAATCTATCAGACTATCAAAAGATATATGATACCAGGATGAAATTAAAACATAAAAATGACGATAAGGAAGAAGTCTACAAAGTCCTACTCAATAGCGTGTATGGTTCCATGAAAAATAAATACAGTGATTTCTACAATCCACAAGGAGCCAACACAGTGACTGTTAATGGGCAGTTGATCCTAACCCACCTGATATTATTATTAAGCAATTTTTGTGAATTGATTCAATCAAACACAGATGGATTAATCATCAAGTATGAGGATCATATGAAGCCTTCCATATTAAAAGTTATTGAATTGTTTGGAAGTCATTACGGACTTGATCTTGATATTGATTACATTAAACAGATCGCACAACGTGATGTAAATAATTATGTCATGCAGATGGATGATGATGAAATTGTAGCACGTGGGATTTTCTCCAAACATGAAGGTGGAGACTTTGAAAGAAATAGCATATCGATCATTGATAGAGCATTAGTTATTTATTTTCTAAAAGGAACCAAGCCAAACCGAACAATCATGGAAGCATATAAAAATGATGAACTTGAAAAGTTCCAATCAATAGTAAAGTCTGGATCATTCGATGGTATGGCACGTGAGATTAAAGACGGTACGCTGTTCGAGGGAACATACACAAGTTCATTTGAACCAATAGAACAGGTAAATCGAGTGTTTGCATCAAGAAGCGATATGGACGGGGCAATCTATAGGGTTAAAAATGCACGTGAAAAACAATATGTAAAAACACCATATACCAGTGAAAGGAGCTTTATCCATAATGGTCCTATTGATAATGTAAATAAACGTAGAATCGACTTGAATTGGTATATACGTGAAGTTAATAAACTTTTATTTTAGGAGGGCGGAGAATGAGTAAGCAAAGTACAGGCGAACAAGTATATGAGATCATGTACAAAGACCTAGAAGAGGGTTATGCAGCGCTTAAAAATGAGTACGATCGGCTGAACGATTACCACAAAGAACGTGTTGCAGAATTGGAAGATTCAATATCTGAACTAGCAGTGGCTTATTACAATGCTCAAAAAGAGATAAGGCTGCTTAAAAATGGAGGGGACTGAAAATGATTGAGACTATAGGGCAGGATTTAATCGAAGTAGTATCTCTTCTACAAGAAGAAAACGAACGTTATCGTAAAGCGTTAGAAAATATAAAAATCTATCTTGAAACAAGTAATGTACCTACTGATGATAAACCATTAATGATGACTGACACATTGAAAACAATAGACCAAGCATTGGGGATAAAACTATGAAATTATACCTAACAGATGAAGAACGTATGATGGCGCATTTCCAAGATCAGTTAAATAAGCTAGGGTTTACGGATTTAGACCATTTATCATACGAGGAACTAAGATATAAATTAACGATAGAGCGCATGAAAAACATAAATTACGAGAGTGAAAGCAATAAGTATTTTTAAGGAGGCAAATCCATGAAATACAAAGATGCCAGAAAACAGTTTAAGCATGCACTTAATAATCAGCGGACGATCACAATTCCAAAATTAAGAAACATATTAGAGACGATGAATATATCGCATAAGGGCAATAACATATTGGTAACTAAGCGTAAAGGTAGCGTTGATACGGTGATTGAGTATAGGGGCAAGCGCTATGTATATGATCCGGATAATAAATAGGGGGAATTGATGTGAATATAACAAAACTATTTGAAACACAAAAGAAACTCGATGGGAGGATTGTCGTTAAAAAGGGATTACAAGGCGTTGATTTGCTGGATAAAAAGATATTGGCATTACTCACCGAATTAGGTGAGTTAGCGAATGAATGGCAGATGTTCAAGTTTTGGAAAGAGAACCCAAAGCCGAATGATAAAAGGTTGGCAAAATTTGGATATACCAACAAGTTAGGGGATGAGATTCCCCCTGAATACTCAAACCCACTCCTAGAAGAATACGTTGATAATCTTCATTTTATATTGTCGATTGGAAATGAATCAAGAACGTTCAGGGATTTTGACGTGCTTATTGTCTACAAAACAAAGGATGTCACAAGCCAGTTTAACCATATTTTTGGATGCATTTCATCATTTGCAGAAGTAAAAGAAGCGTTTGCTTACAAGGATATACTTAGTTCGTTCATGGGTCTAGGGGAAATGCTGGGCTTTACCACCGAACAAATCGAACAAGCTTATTACGATAAAAACAAGATCAATCACGAAAGGCAGGAGAGTGGTTACTAATGAAGCACTTAAAAGATAGCATCAATAAATTTAACGAAGGCGCTAAAAAACAAGAGGATAAAGGTATCGAGAAATATGGCCAACCTCTCGAACCTACTGACACGAAACACGACTGGTTAGAGATGGCCATTGAGGAGCAAGTAGACGGGGTCAAGTATTTACATGCTGAACAGATTAAACGTAAGCATATTACGGATCAGATACGGTTGCTTATCAAGAATAATACAATACCTATGGTTCACGATCAAATATCGGTCCTCCTGGATCAATTGGTTGGTATTCATGAAAAATATTGATGGCTTTGGTTTAGATCATTATTTGAAATTCATAAAGTCAAGTTCATTGACCACATCATCAACTAGTTTGTCATATTCTATTGCAGTAATTTCCTTTGTGTATGTATTTTTATTAATCTGGTGAACAGCAGCAGTTCGTATCATGCTTAAATCAAACATGATTTGATATAAGTCAAAGGAGATTCTTCCTTTTCTTAATAAGCGTCGGGCGATTTCCATAGCAGGTAGAATTTGATCACTTTCAGTTATATTTGGGTGTTTTTTATTAATCTGAAAAAGTTTTGAATCAAGTTTTTTCCATGACATGGCAATTGCTGATTCAGGAGAGAGTTCTGCTAAATCGAAAATCGTTTCTTGTTTTTTCGTAGAATAATAAGCTTGTTTATCATATACGAAGTTGGAGTTTTTAGATGTGGGTTCAAATTCTTCTTTTACTTTATTAACGTATTCACTTAGATCGATTTCAAGATCTTTATAATTCAGTTTATTAATTCTGCTAATAAGATCAGCTATTTGATTTCGAAGTAAGCATACAACAATAATTGTAGCTATCGGCCATAGAAATGGCTCTATTGAATCAGATAAAGTCTTTAAATACATGAGAATTATTTCATGAATAGTCACTTCACATTCCGCCTTTAGTAGTTTCTACTAATAATTATAACATACCAACCACAGAAAGGAGGTCATCATTTGCTAAGATACATCGAACTAATAAAAGATACAAAAGAACCGGCGCATGACTTTAAGACATTCTCTACCGATCACAAAAACTACAATGATGCTGGTGTCATATTGAATAAAGATATTATAGTAGTTGATTTTGATGATGATCCAGAAAAAGGACTTTTTTATTCTAAGATAGGTGGTCTTATATTTGGGAATCATCCCACATTAAAAGTTCATACAAGAAGAGGTTTTCACCTTTGGTATAAGAAGCCTAGCGTAGATAACATTAGAACGCCTTTTAGAAACTACACTAATAAATTAACTGTCTCAGGCGCAAAAGTAGACTACAAAACTGGGAATAGATCACAAGCGACAATTAAGCAAGGCGGCGGCTTACGTCCTATGGAAAATGAACATTATTTAGAAAATATAAATGATCTACCGGAGTTGCCGCTTCTGCTTCATCCAAGCAAATTAAGTCATGATATTTATGGCCTAGATGATGGAGATGGACGAAATAGCACCTTGTACAGTCATTTATTGTCTAGCTTGGAACAGTATGAAATGAATGACGAGACGCTTAATAATCTAGCAAGTTTCATTAATAAGTATATTTTTCATAAACCGCTAAAAGAAACAGAGCTTACAAATACGATTAATTCAGTTAAGACTAAAAAACCTGCTCAAAGTAAACCAAAATACTTAGATCCAAAAGATATCATTATGACCAGTGAGGTCCTAGTTGAAAAGTTAGATATTCATTATTTTAGGGGGAAGTTATACTTTAAAAAAGGTACTCATTTTATTTCAGATGAGAACTTACTTCTTAGAGACATTGATGATCTTATACGATTAAGTCCGAACCAACATAAGCAGCTGCTTGATCTATTTAAAATAAAATCGTTTCTCCAGGAAGACGATGATCTTCCGGTACAGTTCAGAAATGGTTATACATTATATGAAAATGAGATTGTAGAAGTGGATCCGGGTTTCACTCCTTATTATTTTGATATTGATTATATCGAAGATGCCTATGATAAGGATGTAGATGAGTTCTTGAACTTCCTCACATACGATAGAAAAGATTTAAGGAATGTAGTTGAAGAAACGCTTGCTCACGTTATTATGACAAAAGACTTTCCACATAGAGCCTTTTTCTTTCAAGGAGAACATGGGGGAAATGGTAAAAGTACGTTTATAAAGATGGTTCAAGCCTTTTCAAGCGGTTTGAACACGAGTGTTAGCCTAGACAAGTTTGATGATGATACGAGCGTGTACAGTCTCATAGGTAAGCTTTTGAACGTAGCTGATGATATAGATGCCAGTTACCTGGATCGATCAAGTAACTTCAAAACATTAGCTTCTGGTGATCCATTATTAATCAGACCGATCTATAGTCCACCAGTTAACATAAATAACAAGGCTACATTGATTTTCACGTGTAATGAGATGCCAACATTCAGGGATAAGTCTGGAGGGATAACCAGGAGAATGGTTGTTATTCCTTGTGATAATAAAATTAAAGAGCGTGATTTTCAAATAGATGAAAAACTATCAACGGAAAATGCCAAGTCATATTTATTAAAATTAGCACTCGAGGGACTTGATCGCATACTTCAAAACGGTGATATATCCCAATCAGATACGATCGATAACAAGACCAAAGAGTACTTTGTTTCTAGTGATAGTGTTGTTTCTTTCTTAGAAAACCACAATGTGGTGGATGTGGTGACTACTGCAGCATATCGAAAGTACGTGGCATACTGTGCAGAATTAGGTTTAACGGCTGTCGGAAATACCGAGTTTGGTCGGAGGTTATCAAACGGTGGAGTAAAGAGCAAACAGATTAGAAAAGATGGGAAGAGAATAAGGGTTTATGAAGAGGTTCTTTAATGTCACATGCAATCGACCACAATAGTGGAGTTTAACTAGTGACGTGATGTAACGCTTGACAGTACAGCGTTCATCAAAGGTCAGAGTCTTGAAGGTGTCTCAATGTAAAAAAACATCTAGTGACGTAACTCAACCCTTATTATATATAGTGTTATAGTACTTTTATTTATAAAGTCACAAGATAGTACAGTGTTGTTAATAATAATAAGAAAATGAAAAGAAAAGAGAAGAATAATAAATATAAAAGAAAGATATTAAAGATAGTGTGACAGCATAAGACACCATTACTGTAAAGGGGTAATCCATGATCTTGTGTTGTGACACTTATCTGTGACACCAATGAACAAAGGAGTGATGCATTTGAAGTTTAATGATGTTAGATGTGAAATTGAATTGATCTTTGAAGAATATCGCAAGCATAAATATTATACTCTTTTTATGAATGATTATGATACATCCGTCACTTCTCAAATCGATGATATCGGAGGTGGAAGGTCTAATGAAACATCTGATAAGGTAGGCAATCATGTTATCAGGGCGTTGGATCGCAAACAAGAAGCAATGGATTATGTAGTAATGATAGAACAAGCAGTCGAGCGACTACCTGATGCAGAAAGAGAAATAATAAAGAAGAGATACATGACAAAGAATCATGACTACATTAGTGATTATACTGTATATGAAGTCGGTATGGATCCACCAGTAAGTAGGCCGACCTACATTAAGATAAGAAACAAAGCTATAACAACACTTCATAATTTGGTTGCTTTACAAAAACTTTAGCTTTGTTTTACAAATATTTTACATTGATTTTACAATGAGAGCTCAAATGTGTGCGATTATTGTATTGTGGCGGAAACCACATTCCACAATATATAGTTAATGTTCTAACAAACAGTACTATATTTTTTTATACACAAGAGGGCGCAAGACACCTAAGGGTTGAGCGCCAAATCTTCAGTTGCAATAACTTATAGACTCCATCATAATTATATTCATATATTAATATGGGGGTCGTAATCATGAAAAGAATACTTATTTTATTAACGGTTGCTTTCTTCTTGATGGCGTGTGGTAATACGAATGAGTTCCAAAACACGATAGCTAAACAAGAAGAAGAGATAGAGGAACTGAAACAAGAATTAGATAAGTCAGAGGGATATGCTTCAATATTAGAAGCTTCACTTGAAGAAGAGGAAGAACAAATAGAAGATGAAATATCCGATGAGGATTCACAAGAAGATGGTAAAACGGAATTAAGTCCTGGAACATATTACTTTGGAGAAGATATAGATCCGGGTAGGTATACAATTACTTTCCAAGATGATTACAGTGGCACTATTATTTTCCATGGAGAAGAACGGTTCGGTGAGAACTTTGGAATGAGAGACGGATATATATATGATTACACATTCAATGCACAGGATGGAGAGAAGTTAGAAGCGAGTATACCTGTTATTTTATTTCCTAAATGAAGAAGGGTGATCAAGTGGATAATCTAACTCAATGCGAATCATGCAGAAAGTATATACAACCTAATCAGATTAACATATATGATAAGACGATCAAGCCAGGCATACAATCCAGACAATGGAAATGTATTCATTGCAATCATGATCACATAGTCATAGTGATGGATAAGACAACCAGGCGCTTGATGAAAGAGAACAAGAAGGATAGAGAGCGTATCGGTGGCATCAATAGGAACTCTCAACTACTTAGAAGGCAACAGAAATTCACTTCCAAACAAGCACAGGAATCATTAAAGAGAATGGAAGTCATAGGGGAACGCATCGACAAACGCACCAAGGAACTAGATGAACGATCTAGGAAGTTGATAGATGAATATAAAGAAAAGGTGTAACAAGATTGGTTGCAAGGAACTCATAGGCATTACTGATACATACTGTAGCAAACATACGAACCATAATCATAAGCAGTATGAACAGATAAGAACATCAACAGAAGAGGGAAGAGCATACAAACGTTTCTATGATACAAAGGAATGGAAGTCAGTTAGGTATCAAGCA